>CEAB01049597.1_pt1 | contig 16465 bp, 20 predicted proteins | sample 557651 | NCBI WGS metagenome assembly CEAB01 (sample SAMEA3182046, study PRJEB8094) | gut metagenome | biome: human; feature: gut; material: Stool; isolation source: human stools | place: Canada | collected 2011-11-15
GTTGCCCCAGCCGCCCTTGCCGCCGCGGCAGAGGACGTAGGGCTCGGACGAGGACATATCCTGAATGATCTCGTTTGTCTCCGCGTCGCGCACGAGCGTGCCGCGCGGCACGCGGATGGTGAGCGGCTTGCCGCTTTTGCCGAACTTGCGGCTGCCCTGACCATCCATGCCGTTCTCGGCGGTGTATTTGCGCTTGTAGCGGAAGTCCATCAGCGTGGACATATTGTCGTCCACCTGCAGAATGATGTCGCCGCCGTTGCCGCCGTCGCCGCCGTCGGGACCGCCGGCTGCGATGTATTTCTCACGGTGGAACGCGACCGCGCCGTTGCCGCCCTTGCCGGCGGAAACGGAGATGCGCGCCTTATCAATGAATTCCGTTGCCATATCGAAAACCTCCTTCGGGGGTATTGTTCTCTAACTTTACTATTCTACCCGCTTTTGCGTGCTCCGTCAAGGAAAAGCACAAAAAAGGAAGCGCAAGCCGTCGGCTTGCGCTTCCTTTTTCAAACCACTCAATTACTCAGCGGGATACACGCAAGCCTGCTTGCGATCCTTGCCGAGCTTCTCGAAGCGGAGCACGCCGTCCGCCTTGGCGAACAGGGTGTCGTCGCTGCCGATACCGACGTTGACGCCGGGATGGATGTGGGTGCCGCGCTGGCGAACAAGAATGTTGCCCGCGAGAACGAACTGACCGTCGGCGCGCTTGGGACCAAGGCGCTTGGACTTGGAGTCGCGGCCGTTCTTGGTCGAGCCCATACCTTTTTTATGAGCGAAGAACTGAAGACCAATGTTCATCATAATTCGTAGTCCATCCTTTCTGTAGAATGATGCGTGGGTGGGAGAGGAGGCTCACGCCTCCATTACTTCGATGTTTTCGGGGTACTCGTCGTGCAGCTCCGTGAAATAGAGCATCAAGCCGGCCAGAAGAGACTGGCAGGTGCTCTCCGCCGCGGCGCTCAGACCGCCGGGGAGACGGAGCTCGATGGAACCCGATCTTTCATGGACCTTGACGGAGGCCGCGAGACCCAGCACGTCGTTCACGGTCGCGTCCACGAGACGCACGGCGCTCGTGATGGCGGCGCAGACGATGTCGGAGCCTGCCTCGGCATAGCCGCTGTGGCCCTTCGCGTCGAAGCCGATGATGCGCTTTCCCTCGGTGAGGAAGGTAACGGTCGTCATGGCTTAGAAGCTGATCTTGCCGATCTCAACCTTGGTATAAGGCTGACGATGACCCTGGCGTTTACGGTAGCCCTTCTTGGGGTTGTACTTGAAGATACGGATCTTCTTGCCCTTGCCGTTCTTGACGACCTTGGCGTCAACCTTCGCGCCCTCCACCACGGGAGTGCCGAACTTGGTGTTCTCGCCGTCCACGATGGCCAGAACGGTGTCGAAGGTAACGGCCTCGCCGGCCTCGACGTCCAGCTTCTCGATGAACAGAGTGTCGCCCTCGCTGACATTGTACTGCTTACCGCCGGTAACGATGATCGCTTGCATGTGTGCACCTCACTTTCCTTTATTACGGACTCGCTGTCGGGGGTGATCGGACGAGCCGATGCTTTATACCCATTCAAAGCGGCTCACCGATTATAACAGGGAAAGTTGGGAAAGTCAAGCGTTTTTCCCTCGACTTTCCCGCTCTTTTTACAGTTTTTTGCGCGCTCGTGCGCCGGCGTCCTTCAGCGGTCTCTTCTCATGCTGTAGAGCGCCGCGCCGATGGCGGTGGCAAAGGTGGCGTTCTCGGGGATGATGTACTCCACGCCGTAGAGCTGTGTGAAGAGCTCAAAGGTCTCGTGCGCGGGCGGGAGCATCGTGAGCGCGCCGGTGAGCACGACCGTGTTCGTGCCGCAGGTGCGGCAGGCGAGCACGGACATCGTGCCGATGGCCTGCAGGACAAGATTCACGAGACCGCGCATTTTGTCGGCGCTCGTGGCGTCCTCGGCAAGCTTGGCGAAGTTCGCCGCTGTCGCCTCCGGCGGCAGCGTGCCGACCTTGCCCTTGGACATATCGCCGATGGTGAGGTCGATCTGGGAGAGGTCGCCGTCCTGACAGAGCTTGCGGATAAGCGCGTACTGGTGCACGCCTGTGATGAGCTCGCTGAGGCCCGAGAGCGTACCGCCGCCGATGCCGCTGCCAATGATGTGGCGGATCTCGCCGCTCTTTTCCGCCCAAAGCAGCGAGGTGCCGGTGCCCATGCTCACCACGACCGCCCGCTCCTTCCGGCTCAGCGCCAGACCGCCCACGCCGACGGAGGGGAACTCCTCGACCTTGACCGTGCGCACGCCGTAAATGTCGCCGTCCACATACGAGGCGCCCACGCCGGTGAGCGCGATGTGGCCGATGTCCGTGAGCTTCAGGCTGTGCGTGGCGAGGAAGTTGCCGAGCGCGCCGTAGAGCGAGGTGAGCGGGTCCTCCGCCTTCACGCGCAGCATATCAATGACTGTGCCGTTCTCGTGCAGCCCCACGATCTTCGTGCTGCTGCCGCCGATGTCAATGCCCAGAATAACGCCCATTTTGCGCTCCTCCGATGAAGTTAATTCATGCATATCATAGGAGACTTGCAGGGCAAAGTCAAGCAAAAGCCTTGAAAAGCCTTGCTTTATCCGTAAAAGCGGGCTATAATGAGGGCATCATAAGGCCGTGGTGAGCGTACCGCGGCCGAATTTATATGAGGTGTTCCATGAAAACGGAAGAAAAACTGAACATGACCATGCTCTGCGATTTCTACGAGCTGACCATGGGCAACGGCTATTTCCAAACCGGCTTCAAAGATCGCATCACCTATTTTGACGTTTATTTCCGCTCGGTCCCGGACGGAGGCGGCTTCGCCATCGCGGCGGGCCTCGAGCAGCTCATCGAATACATCGAGGATCTGCACTTTGACGAGCAGGACATTGCGTACCTGCGCGGCAAGGGCATTTTCTGCGAGGAATTTCTGGAATATCTGCGCACCTTCCGCTTCACCGGCGATATTTACGCCGTGCCGGAGGGGACGCCCGTGTTCCCGAAGGAGCCGATGGTCATTGTGCGCGCGCCCGCCATCGAGGCGCAGCTCGTCGAGACCTTCGCGCTGCTGACCGTCAATCACCAGAGCCTGATCGCCACGAAGGCCAACCGCATCGCCCGCGCGGCCAAGGGCCGCGGCGTGATGGAGTTCGGCTCCCGCCGCGCGCAGGGCACCGCCGCCGCCATCGTCGGCGCACGCGCCGCCTACATCGGCGGCTGCATCGGCACGGCCTGCACCATCACGGACGAGCTCTACGGCGTGCCCGCGCTCGGCACGATGGCCCACGCCTGGGTGCAGATGTTCGACACCGAGTACGACGCCTTCAAGACCTACTGCGAGCTTTATCCCGGCAACGCCATCATGCTGGTGGACACCTACGACACGCTCCACTCCGGCATCCCAAACGCCATCCGCGCCTTTGACGAGGTGCTGCGCCCGAAGGGCATCACTAAGTGCGGCATCCGCCTCGACAGCGGCGACATCGCCTACCTTTCCCGTAAGGCGCGCGAAATGCTCGACGAGGCCGGCTGGGAGACGGCGACTATCACCGTTTCCAACTCGCTCGACGAGTACATCATCCGCGATATGTGGATGCAGGACGCGAAGATCGATTCGTTCGGCGTCGGCGAGCGGCTCATCACCGCGCGCAGCGAGCCGGTGTTCGGCTGCGTCTACAAGCTCGTCGCCGTAGAGGATAAGGACGGCAATGTAGTCCCCAAGATCAAGATCAGCGAGAACGTCGGCAAGATCACCACGCCGCATTTCAAGAAGCTCTACCGCTTCTACGGCCGCGACACGGGCAAGGCCATCGCCGACTACCTGTGCGTTTACGACGAAACGGTGGACGACAGCGACAAAATGACCATCTTCGACCCCGAGGCGACCTGGAAGCGCAAGGAGGTCTATCACTTCGAGGCGCGCGAGCTGCTCGTGCCGATCTTCAAAAACGGCGAGCTGGTTTACAAGCAGCCTTCGCTCGAGGAGATCCGCGCCTACTGCGCCGCGCAGGTCGACACGCTATGGGACGAGGTCAAGCGCTTTGACAACCCCCACCGCTACTATGTGGACCTGAGCCAAAAGCTCTATGACATCAAGCAGGAGCTGCTGACGAAGAACGGCAGCCATTAAAGAGACCGACAAGAGGGAAGGAGAGGACGGATGAAAAAGCCGCGGTTACAGCAAAGGGGAGAGCGCCGCATCGCTGCGGCCCTGCGCATCGCGCTGGCGGCGGCGCTGCTGGCGGTGCAGGTCTTGTTCGTTGTGCTCACAACGCGCTACCTCAAGGATCACTTTGCGCTCATTTACGGTGCGCTGGAGGGCATCGCCCTGATCACGGCTTTGTATATCTACAATAAGCCGGGCGACCTTTCCTACCGTGTGGCGTGGATCATTCCCATCCTCTTTGTGCCGGTGGTCGGCCTGATCCTCTACCTTCTCTGGGGCGGCGACACGCAGCGCAAGCGCTTACAGCGTCAGACGGCGCCGAAGCTCCCGCCGGAGGAGCCGGAGAGCCTGCGAAACCGCAGCGCGCTCAACGCGGACCGTCTGCAGCGCGCGCTGCCCGGCTGGTCGCGTGTATCTCAATATCTGAGCAGCCGCGGCTTTTACCTCTATCAGAACACGAAGGCGGTCTATCTTCCCGAGGGGGCGCTGCTGCTGGAGGATATTCTCGGCCGCATCAAAGCGGCGGAGCGCTTCATCTTCATGGAGTATTTCATCCTCGCCGAGGGAAAGCTCTGGGACCGCATGAGCGCGGCCCTGTGCGAGCGCGCCCGCAGCGGCGTGGAGGTCAAGATCATCTTCGACGACTTCGGCAACATCAAGCGTTTCAGCGCGGAGAGCCTGCAGACGCTGCGCGACGCGGGCGTGGAGGTCATCGTCTTCAACCCCGTGCACGAGTATGTCAACCGCCTCTATTTCAATTACCGCGACCACCGCAAGATCACGGTCATCGACGGCGAGACCGCCTACACCGGCGGCGTGAACATCGCCGACGAGTACGCGAACCTCATCGACCGCTTCGGCTACTGGAAGGACAGCGGCATCCGCCTGGAGGGCGAGGGCGTCTGGGGCCTGACCGCGGCGTTCCTCAATATGTGGAGCTTTCTCGGCGGTGCGCTGCATGAGGAGCGGGACTACTACCGTCCTCACACCTCGCCGGCGTCGGACGGCTTTTGTCAGCCGTTTCTCGACGGTCCGCAGAACAATCCCGACAACCCCGCCGAGGATACCTTTTTGCAGCTCATCGGCAGCGCGCGCCGCTTCCTTTATATCACGACGCCGTATTTTATCCCGGACGAGAACATCATGCGCGCGCTGTGCATCGCCGGCGACGGCGGGGTGGACGTCCGGCTGATGCTGCCCGGTACGCCCGACCACTGGTATGCCGATGCCGTGGCGGACTCCTACATCGGCGAGCTGCTTGAGCATCATGTAAAGGTATATCGCTATACACCCGGCTTTCTGCACGCCAAAAGCATCATGGTCGACCGCGAGGCGGCCTTTGTCGGCTCTGTCAACTTTGACTACCGCAGCTTTGAGCTGCACTACGAGTGCGGCGTCATGCTCTACGGCGCGAGCGCCATCGAGAGCCTGCTGGAGGATATGGACGGCATTCTGGATAAAAGCCATGCCGTCACGCCCGAGGAGTGGGCGCACCGCGGCCTGCTGCGGCGGATGTTTGAACCCATCCTGCGCATTTTTTCCATCTGGATGTGAGGACGCCGGTCCGCGTTTGCCAACGGCTCCGCGGGCTGTAAGCTAATAGATAAAGCATGGCCACCGGTTTACCGGCGGCCATGCCTTCTTCATACGAAATAAAGGTCCCGAAGCCTTATGGCTTCGGGACCTTCTTTGGCAGCGGGAGAAGGATTCGAATTGGATGGTAGGTGTAAAATGCTGTAAAGCCATGTCAAAAAAATCCAGTAAAATCAGGCTTTTTCGGCTTTCGGTGTAAAATGCTGTAAACGCTTGTAAAAGCTGTTTGGGGTAAACTTAGGGGTAGAAATCAGCGTTGCTTTTTGTCGTTTTCTATGCTATTCTGTCTGTGGCGCTACCAGTCAACGGCGGCGGTTGGCCCCTATCACGGGGGCAGCTTCTTGTCCCCTGATCTCGCGAAAGGGGGGCTGCCCATGAGTACATCCGAAGTCTTAGAGCTTTGTCTTGTTATCATTGGTATTTGCAGCCTGTTCATTCAGGCAAAAAAGAAGTAACCGCCCGGCCTCACAAGCAAGCGGTTACTTCGTAACTAAAGCAAGGGGCTAACCGTCTGCCGATAGCGCCTCTTTCTATTTTTATTATAGCAAGTTATTTCGCGGTGTCAAGTGCCGCTCTGCCTTGATCTCGAATTGAAGAGCACATTTTGCGCTTACACTGCAAATATGCAGCAAGAGCGGAGGAATCGCCCTCCGCTCTTCTATTATCCCTCTCCTTGCCCATCAGAGGCCGCAGGAGCGCTTTCGTCACGCTCTATGGCTTCGTCTATGGCTCGGTTGATAAAGCCGTTTACGCTCTCGCTGCGGGCTTCTGCGTGGGGTCTGAACAAATGGCCCGTTCTACTTCTCGCGCGCGTAGTCGTGTCATTAAATTCGTCAAAACGTTATTCCGTGTCCTGCTTTTCTCCAATGCAGTCGAGAACGTAATCACGCAGGACTGCGTTTGATGTCTTGCCAATCTCTGAGCAATACTCTTTGAATCTGTCGGCTTGCTCTTTTTTGACGCGACAACCGAGCGTTGTCATGTTCTCTGCATCCCATTTCACATTTGCTCTTTTCCGCGATTCTGCTACCGCCACATTATCCCTCCTTTCTCACATTGAGATTATAACACAAAGCGTAAACTGTTAACAGTAGAAAAATACACAATTTTACACTATTAACTTTAGATAATCCGCCTATTGAAATGTACTATTAATAGTGTATAATGTAACCATAGTGAAGTTTCCTTTCTGCGGTCTTTCCCGCCGTCTATCTTCAACTTTTGCTCAAGTTTGAGCGAAAGTTGCGGTCAAAAATGTCCGTAACTAATTGATTTTCAAACGTCAATAACGACAATGGGGTCGCAGCCGGTCAAAAATTTTTCCGCGGCTGCTTCGGTCGGAAATACCTCAGTTCGTCCGCCGCCGCGACAGGCAGACCATTCACCGTCTTCCAGCAGCATCACAACGCCGATGTTGCTTCGCATCCGCCCCGCATATTGCTGTAAAGCGGATAGCCTTGCTTTGAGTGAGTTATTCAAGGTTTCTGCCTCCAATCTCGTCACTCTCCAATTCCGGCAGTTCCAACTTACCTTGCTCGATTGCTTCATCAATCATCTGATAGAGCGACAGGCTTAACGGGTCAACGCCCTCGACAGGATGGGGATACAGCATAATGCATTTGCCGTCCGGCGTCACCGCGCCATACTTACGCAAATACGTAAACATATCTTCTGCCGTGCGGAACTCACCGCCGCCCTCGACGATGAAGACCGTCTCATCGGCTGACAGCGACCTGAGGTATTCCCGCAACGCCGCAAGGCGGATATCAAAATTTTTCTTCATCGCTGTTCCTGCTCCCTTCGCCATGCTTCAAGCTCGTCAAGCTGCTGCATGATGTCTGTGATCTCCGTGTACTTCACCGTCTGCCGTAAAATCTCTGCTGCGGCGCTTACGCGGGTCTGTGCGGGCGCGTCTGCATCCTGCATGATCGTTGCCAGCGTATCCGCCGCGGCGTGCGCCCGTTCTTGCAGCACATTCCGTGCTGCCTCCGTTCGCTCTCGCCGTGCCTCGCTATACTTCCGCATAAACTCCGCGTCACGTTTTCGGCGATAGATCGTCTGCTCGTTGATCGCGAGCTTTGCCGCCGCGCTCCGCGTCGTTGCAGAGATCAGCAGCGCGTCAATAATAGTCTCATCTCGAATTTTCTTTGACAAAGTTTGAAATGCCCCCTTTCCGGCCTTGTTTTATCTGACATTTACTCATAAAATGGTCTCAAGCCCCGGCTAATGCTCGGATGCCGGAGGTGTCGCAATGCGGCTGCGTGGGTCCTGCGGTCTACGGTCTGCCCGTGCCAGAACTCGGCAATTATGGCATCACGCTCATGCTGTGGTAATTGGTCGAGGGCCGCACATACTGCATCTTGCATTTCCCGCTCCTCGACCTCTTCAAAGCCCGCCTCCGCCGCAGGATCAGGGATCGTATCCGCAACGGTGAAATCACCGCCGCCGTCAGCGTCCAACGGCATATCAAGCGATACACGATTCCGGTTGAGTGGATCTTCTTTGTCTCGCCTGGTTCGCATCCCGCAAGCCGCTGTAAAGCTTGATTTGAGCTTGAAATCGAACATGGTAAGGAATACCCCTCGCTCCGGTTTCCACGCTGTCAGCGCTTCTATAAGGGCAAGAAAGGCCGTCTGCATGAGGTCACTTTCTTCGATGCCCGCGCTCTCACGAAATGCCCGTGTCCATCGTCCGGCCTGCTGTGAGGCAAACCGCTCAACCGCTGCCCATAGCGTCAAAATGTCTGCATTTCCGTCTCGCACATCTGCTGCGAGTTGGCTTGTTTGCTCGCTCTGTGTGGTAAGTGAAATCACTTGCATATTGCGCCCTCCTGTGGTAGAATCAGAATTGACAAGTTCAGGTTTACCACAGGTCGCTCTCCCCAGTTTTGGGGAGGGCTTTTTCATAGCCGGAAATGTTTGTTTAGGCGACGCTCGAAAGGATCACGGTCGTCGGCAGGTAAGTGAGGGACAATGAGATGCTGCAGTTCGTCGCGCTGGCGGTAGCGGTCGATTTTCCTGCGCATTGGTCTCGTTGCTGATAAGATGTTGATTGCCACTTGAAAAGTCATAACTTCACCTCATATCAAAATTGAAAGTTAGCTTTTCCTCCTCCCCGGCAATGCTCTTGTGGATCAAGTCGGCAACAGTTTGCTCGCCGTGCCGCTTTGCATGGGCACGAATCGCAAGAACTAAATGCTGAAGCTCCTGATTCCGGTACTTTTCGCCTCGACCGGCCTTGTAAAACAGCCACCGCTCGAATGCCCTGTATAGATGGTCTCTAAAGCTGGTTGCAATTTGCGGCGGGATTTTTAGGCTCATGTGCCATCCTCCAAAAATCCGCCGCGCCGCGACTTTTTTTCCGGCTCTTGGTACGGTTCGGAAAGCTCGGTAAACCGTTGATGTTCTCCATCAAAGCGCATCTGTACTACGCCCTGACGTCCCCGACGATTCTTTGCCACAGAAACGCCAACTGTGCCGAATTCGTCGATTTTCCAAAGGAACAAGACCTTCGAGCCGTTTTGCTCTAACTCACCTGAATCGCGCAGAGAAAGCAGCGTCGGGCGCTCGGTGTCGCTTACACCGCGGTTAAGCTGTGCCGCCGCGACGACGGGGATTTGCAACTCGGAAGCAAGGTTTTTCAGGTCACGGCTGATTTGCCCGAGTTCAAGATTTCGACTATCTGCCTTACGGTCTGCCTGCATCAGTCCGAGATAATCGACGACGATCAGACGCAGGTTTTGAATAGTCGCCGCCGCGCCTCGGATTTTGCTTACCGTTGCAGCGGGCTTGTCCCAAAAGTGAAGCGGTAGGCGCTCAAGACGTGTAGATGCAGCGGCGATGCTGTCCCAATTGCTCTCCACGTCTCGGTCAATGAGCTGATCCATCGTTGCGGCACTGCGTCGTGCAAGCAGGCGTTCCGTCAGCTCGGCGGCAGACATTTCGAGCGAAACGAAAAGCGTTTCGTTCCCTGCCCGTGCGGCGCTCTCTGCAATGCCAAGCAGGAAAGCGGACTTTCCAACGCCGGGCCGCGCGCCAATGATAACGAGTTGTCCCGCCTCAAAACCTTTGAGTTTGCTGTCCAGCAAGGGGAAGCCTGTGTTAATCCGCTGCGTTTCCCTCGCCGATAGTTGTGACATGGTTTCGATAAGGGCCTGCGAGATCGTTTTCAGTCGCCCGCCTGTGCTGTTAAGTAAGTGCGCCTTACAGACTTCGGCAACCGCGGCGGCTGGATTTTCTTCATCAAGGGCTGCAAGCACGCCATCGCGTAACCGCTTTTCCGCTGCGTGCCTATGTAGCAGGCGGGCGTATTCCTCGGCGTTGGCAAGGGTAGGTGTCGCGTCGATGCAATCAGCAAGAAAATGTCGTGGATCGTCCACAACGCTGCGGAGACCATCGGCGGCAATGTTGGCGTCGAACGCCTTACCGCGTGATACTGCGCTGTCCGCAGCGTCAAAGACAGCAGCGCAGGCGGGAACAGAGAAGTCCTCGACGCTCACGATCTGTCGGAGCTGCAAGACCCGTTTGGGTTCAAGACAGACCGTTGCAACCAGCGAGTATTCAAGGGCCGAGGTATCCTGCATCATGTACCGCCACCTCCCATTTTCGCCAGAAGTTGGGTGTATTGCTTCCTGAATTTGCCCCCTGACAGGATGTTAGTCTGCCAAAACGGATCAAACTGTGAAAATTGCAGAACTGCGTTGATATCCTCCCAGTCGTGCTTGTCCAGCCGATGGCACTTGTCGAAGTCCGCCGCCCAGTTTTGCAAGGTAGCCTCTGTGTGCGGCGTACAATTTGGCAAGCGCGCCTCGATTTGATCTGCAAGCCAGCGCGCAGCGCGATAGGGAAGCGAATCGTGCCCGAAAGATTGTCTTGGTTTCTTCGTTCCGGCGGAAGGCGGAACAAAAGAAGAATCTTTTTCTTTTTCTTCTATATGACTGACTGTTTTCGATACTGATACACTGCTCGATGTACTTACCGTTTCACTGTCAAAAACACTGCCCGTTTCACTGCCATTTTCACTGACTTTTTGAGGGGTATATTTCAGCCGGTAAGTGTTGGGAGAACGCTTTTTACCCTTGCTATACTCAATCAATCCAGCAGCAACAAGGCTATCCCTCGCCGCGATTGCCACCCTCTCCGTCCGTGTGTCGAGCATAGACATGAGCCGGAAGTTGTCGATCTGCACCTGCTCCGGCCATCGCGCTTCATTAAAGATGGCGAGCAGGCTATAATAGAGCAGCCTTGCATTTCCCGGGAGGTAATTGCTCTTCTGCCATTGATGGAACGAGTTCAAAATGTCGAGATATGTCACGTGCTCACCGCTCCTGTTCCCGCACCCACGCTTTGAGAACATCGACGAGGACGCGAGTGCACCCACCAAGTTTGACGACAGGAAAGCCCTCTGTTTTTGCCAGCGCATAAACCGTTGGACGGCTAACCCCAAGCAGGCGCGCTGCCTCGGTCATCGTGACCGCGATAGGTTCGAGCGTCGCCATCAAATCGCCTCCTGCGAAAGCTCTCGAATGATTCTGACGATTCTTTCTTTTTCGTCTGGCGGTAGCTCCTTCCGCATCTTTCGCGAAAGGCTGGTATCTGCGATTCCGAGTGCTTCGGCCACCTGCCAGAGCTTCACACCGTTCCCAGCAGCAAATCGCCGGAGTGCTTCATTGCTCATTTATTTCACCCCCATACTGTAATGACAGCAACAACAAACTTGACATCGTTGCTTTCTGAGTATATAATACCAGAAAGAAAGCAATTCTGTGTTTATTTGTTTATTTCTCGTTTTCTATATAACGAGGGAATCAACTTTGCGGGGGATTAAATGATTACATTACAGTTTTGGCGTGGCTACGATAAAGAGTGTTTAATAAGTGTGGCCGAGAAAAAATCATATAAAATTGTTGAACTCGGATATCCGTTATTATCATTTATCTCCGACTTAGAAATTAGTTATGATGACTTTGGAAAAGATTCGCCCGAAGTAAATCATGTTTATTGGGGCGCAGAAGAATTTAAATATGATGTAAATTTACCTGCTGCCAAAATGTGTCAATCAATGTTCCGAAGGATCTTTGATGAAAAAATTAAAGGTGACAAAGCATTAGATTTGAAGATGTTTGAAGACATTGTTATTTCTTATGGATTTGAAGTTCCATTTCACGGAATTGCTAAACAGAATGACAACGGGAAAGAGATCACTTGTGATCTATATCGTTGTTTTTTTGTTCGTGGTTTAACTCGCGAGGTTATTGAACAATTATGTGTTGCTGAATTACATTATCTCGCAACAAATGGCTATACAATAAAGCGTTGTGCAAATTGCGGAAAGCTGTTTATTCCCCAAAAAGCTGACGAAAAGTATTGCATTCGCCGTAGTAAAGAATATCCCAACATGAATTGCAAACAAGCTGCAAAATATAAAAAGCAACTTTTGCGAGAAAAGGGAAATGAAACCGCACGGATTTATCATAGCATCTATACCATGATGGCAAGACGTGCAAAAGAAGCTCCGCCGTCAACACAAGGCCAGGCGCAGCAAGCATTGTTTGCGTTCACAAATGAGGCTGCAGAGTGGCGAGAGAAATTAAAGAGTGATCCTAAGATTGAGGCGCAATACATAACTTGGTTGAACTCTTTTAAAAAAAGAAAATCAAAAAATAAACATTTAACTATGGAGTAAATAATCTAATAGGCGCGCAGAAGACATATTTGATTGGCCGGCAGTATGAGGCGCAGAAAATGACGAACGGAGGAAACCGAGGGAACCAGTACACGAAAGTGGCAGAGGTTCAAAATGGACCTCTGCCAAAAGCAGACGATACCGCACAAAAGGTTGCGGATGATATTGGGGTTGGTCGATCTACGGTTAAGCGCGCCGAGAAATTTTTCAAAGGCGTCGATGCCGCTGAGAAGATCACGCAAGACACACAAAAATAAAAAACCGCCCCCGGTGTTGCAGCACCGAGGACGGTTATAAGGGGCAGCAAACTGACAAAGCCTACTGCCCTCCAATCATAACAAATGCAGGAGGAAAAAGCAATGCCAAGAAAGGCAAATACTCGCGCCGCGTCTGGAGCTGGTACAATTCGGCAGCGGCCTGATGGCCGATGGGAGGCCCGCGTGACCGTCGGCACAGACCCCGGCACGGGGAAACCGATTCGCAGGAGCCTCTACGGCAACACGCAGAAAGAAGTGTTGACCGCTATGCGCGACGTGCTAAAGGCCGTTGACGATGGCCTTTACATAGAGCCGACGCGCCTGACGCTTGCGCAGTGGCTCGATATCTGGCAAAGCGATTATCTGCTCTCGCAGAAATACGGCACGGTCAAGACCTACAAAGCACAGATCGCCACACACATCAAACCGGCCCTCGGTGCTGTGAAGCTCTCCAAGCTCACGCCGCACCTCGTTCAAGGCTTCTATAATGATCTGCTTGCCAACGGCCGCACCGTTCCGAAGAGGGACAAGCACGGCAAGATCATCAAGAAAAAAGGCGTCATGGTCACGGAGACTGCACCACTCAATGCAAAGACTGTGCGCAATGTCCACGGTGTTCTGACAAAGGCCCTTTCTCAGGCCGTAAAGCTGGGCTACATCGCACGCAATCCCTGCGACATGGTAGACCTTCCCCGTGTTGAGAAAGCACATATCATGCCGCTTACGGACGAACAAGTAAAAGCCTACCTCTCCGCGGCAGACAGCGATAATGACTATGGTGACATTTTGAAGGTGATCCTTTTCACCGGGCTGCGTGAGGCGGAGGCGACCGGCCTGACTTGGGATTGCGTTGACTTCAAGAAAGGCACTGTCACAGTCTGTAAGCAGCTCCAGAAACGTCCCGCCGAGGCCGGAGGCTTCCAGTTTGCCGCCCTCAAAAACGACAAGACACGCATTCTGCGCCCTGCTCCCTTTGTCATGGATATGCTGCGCGCTGTCCGCTCCAAGCAAGCACAGCGACGTTTACAGGCCGGTGATTTGTGGCAGGACTGGATAGACCCCGCCAAGCAGTACGCCGCCTGTCGGCTGGTCTTTACCAATACCCTCGGTGACCATCTGCACCCACAACGGCTCTACGCCCATCATAAAAAGATCGCAGCTATGGCTGGAGCACCGGATGCCCGCGTGCATGATCTGCGCCACACCTTCGCTGTGCTCTCCCTGCAAAACGGTGACGACGTGAAGACTGTGCAAGAAAATCTCGGCCATGCGACCGCGGCTTTTACGTTAGACGTTTACGGTCACGTCTCAGAGCGCATGAAGGAAGATAGCGCCGCACGGATGCAGGGGTATTTTGAAAATCTCAAAAAGGCATGAAAATGCTCCGTCGATCTCGCATCGGCGGAGCAGCTTTTTGCCTGAATTGTAGGGGTAAAAAATCCAATTGGGGTAAACTTAGGGGTAAAACGCATTGCGGGGAAGTACAGTCACAACTTTTCCTTGCGGAATTAGAGATAATAGAAAGAAAAAAGACCGGAAACTCAACATTTCCAGCCTTTTTCTTTGGCAGCGGGAGAAGGATTCGAACAGCGACAAAGGTGCTTTTAGTAACTTTTCTCGTACAATTACGTGTTAAACAGTCTGGGACGTAAAACAATCTGTACCAGTCAGTCCGATTGTTTTATAAAGTCCAAACCTATAAAGGGTAAAAATAAGGGTAGATTTTGAAGAAGAAAGGAACACAAAATGGAAATTACTTATAGCAAATATGAACACTATTATCTGCCGGATTTAGTGGCATCCAAGGAAGAACCTGCAACCTACGGACGCTTTGGCCGTATGCGGCTCAAGTATCTGAAGGAGCATCGCAGAGTGGCCTATATCAATTTGAAAACCTCCGGCCAACTAATGCATCACCTCAACGAGACCGACCGCGAAGCAAACGAGATGCTGCGGCTTGTGATCGAGCAGATGGTATGGGCACAAGGCATCACAGAGCAGTTAAAGGTCGAAGATCAAATGGCATGGGTAGGGGCGATGAATAGCATCCGCAGCGCGGCGGAGGAAACGGTAGAGAACGAGTTAATTTACATCTAACAGGATCGATCCACGGCAATGTGCTGCTCTTTAGAGCGATTGCCGTGGATCAACTTACTAAAAGAATTTTGTGGCAAGCGCATGGACCAACGTGTGAGTTTCAGATCATTTGATCTCCTGCTCCAGCGCATCAAACTCCGGCGTGGAAAAGAACTCAGACAGCGTGATCTCAAGACCATCGCAGAGCTTCTTGATGGTTACAATACCCGGATTTTTGCTCTCGTCATTGAGAATGCTCTTGATGGTTGCCTGCGGGACGGCAGACAAATTGGCTAATCCGTTTGGCGTGATTTTCCGTGCGGCACATAGCTGACGAATGCGGAAAGCGACGGCCTCTCTGGTATCCATAGCGAACCTCCAATGGGTGATTTATCACTATGGTATAAAATTTGGAAAAAAGTTATTAGTGATACTTCACTAACACTGAAATTTATGCTATAGTAGTGACATATCACTATATCGTGCGAATGGTCAGCAACTGACTTACAATTTATCCCACCGAATAAATTGGGAGGTCAGCACATGGAATACGGTTACGCAAGAGTATCCACAAGAGAACAAAACGAGGAGCGCCAGCTCATCGCCCTGCGGGAGTTCGGGCTGAACGACGGTCAGGTCATTCTGGATAAGCAGTCCGGCAAGGACTTTGACCGGCGCGGCTACAGGCGGCTGCTGCGAAAACTGAAAGACGGCGATACCCTTGTCATCAAGAGCATCGACCGTCTCGGGCGAAATTATGAGGAGATATTAGAGCAATGGCGCGTCATCACCAAGGAGAAGAAAGCGGCGATTGTCGTTCTGGATATGCCGTTGCTCGACACACGGAAGAGCCGCGACCTTACCGGTACGCTGATCGCAGACATTGTATTGCAGTTGCTTTCCTATGTCGCACAGACCGAGCGCGAGTTCATTCGTCAGCGGCAAGCAGAGGGTATTGCTGCAGCGAAAGCGCAGGGTGTGAAATTCGGACGGCCTCGCAAGGCACTGCCGGAAGGCTTCAGTGAAGTCAAGGCACGCTGGGAGCGCGGCGAGCTGTCTGCGAGGGCGGCAGGGAGACTGCTTGGAATCAGCCATCGGAGCTTTTTGCTCTGGGTGCAGGACGACGAGCGTAAAGAAACTGTTAATAAAACGCGGCAAGGATAGTTGTTGAAAGCTTTGGGTAAAAAAGTACAGTTTGTCGACCACAGCGATATACACAAAATTATATGCCTTTATAATAACATGCCCTATATAAGATAGCAATAGGGTGTCGACTAAAAAAACGTACCTTTTTAGCCGCTATACCCGATACACAAAATGCCATAGCTGTCCCCGTCCGCCTGTATCGCGGGCGGTCGACTATTTCGCAGGAGGTGAGCGGCGATCCGTCAGTCTCTGTACGATTTTTGCACTGAGAACGGCCATGCCGACCTGCTGACGCAGTGGGACGAGGTTCGCAACGCGCCGCTTACGACTGGAAACGTTTCCTTCGGAAGTCATCAAAAGGTATGGTGGCAGTGCTCTAAGGGTCACAGTTGGCAGGCGAAGGTCTACTCCCGTTCGGCGGGCAGTGGCTGTCCGTACTGTACCGGACGCAAAGAAGTGCCTGAAAACTCGCTGGCGGTGCAAGTCCCCTCGCTTGAAGCCGAGTGGGACGCGGAGAAAAACGCCCCGCTGAAGTTCGCCG
>CEAB01045861.1_pt1 | contig 16438 bp, 10 predicted proteins | sample 557651 | NCBI WGS metagenome assembly CEAB01 (sample SAMEA3182046, study PRJEB8094) | gut metagenome | biome: human; feature: gut; material: Stool; isolation source: human stools | place: Canada | collected 2011-11-15
GTCCACCACCTTGCTGTTGCGGGTGTCTGGGCAGTTCTCCTTGAAGGTGATGCCGAGGATGACCACCATGGCCTTCTTCGGCGCCTTGCCCGCCTCGATCATCTGCCGGATGGCGGCGTCCGCCACGAACGCGCCCATGCTGTCGTTGACCTTGCGGCCGTTCAGAATGATCTGGCTGTGATAGCCCAGCGTTTCGGCGGCGCTGGTGAGGTAGTAGGGGTCCACGCTGATGCAGTGGCCGCCCACCAGTCCGGGGCGGAAGCCCAGGGCGTTCCACTTGGTATTCATGCCGGCGAGCACCTCGTCGGTGTCGATGCCCATGCGGTCGCAGATCATGGCGACCTCGTTCATAAAGGCGATGTTGATGTCCCGCTGGCTGTTCTCGATCACCTTGACCGCCTCGGCGGTCTTGATGGTGGAAACGGGGAACGTTCCGGCCTTGATGACGATGTTGTAGATCTTCTGGATCTCCCGGGCGCTCTCCTCGTCCATGCCGGAGACGATCTTCTGGATATTGGTCAGGGTATGTACGCAGTCGCCGGGGTTGATGCGCTCGGGAGAGTAGCCGATCTTCCAGTCCTCACCGCACTTGAGACCGGACTCCTTTTCGATGATGGGGATGCAGATATCCTCCGTCACGCCGGGGTACACCGTGGACTCAAAGACCACGATGCTGCCGGGGGTGAGGTTCTGGCCCACGGTGCGGGACGCGCCCTCGATGGGACGCAGATCCGGCGTGTTGTCCGGGTTGACCGGCGTGGGCACGGCGACGATCAGGAACTTCGATTCCTTCAGGCGGGAGGCGTCCGACGTAAACTCCACCGTGGTAGTTTTGAGGCCCTCGCCCACCTCGTTGGTGGCGTCGATGCCGTTGGCGTATTCGTTCACACGCTTCTCATTGATGTCAAAGCCAATGACCGGAACGTGCTTGGCGAACTCCACCGCAAGGGGCATACCCACATAGCCGAGGCCCACCAGAGCCAGCTTTTCCTCTCCGGCGATCAGTCCCTGATAAATCGCGTCAAACTCCATATCTGTTACTCTCCTCTGTACCGTTCTTCTCACCGTTGGCGGAAGAACCGTTCTTATTTGATCTCCTCGATTTGGCTGCCATCACGCAGCCGGTAATTCCGCCCGCAGTCCGGGCAGCGGAAATATGTCGTCCCATTTGGGCACAGCCTCTGTCCGCACTCGCAGACCCAGCCGCACTGCTTCGCGGGGACCCCCAGCATCAGCGCATGGTCGGGCACGTCGCTTGCAACGACCGCGCCCGCGCCGATGAGCGCCCACTTCCCCACCGTATGTCCGCAGACAACAGTGGCGTTGGCGCCGATGGACGCGCCCTCTTTTACAAGCGTTCTCTTGTAACCCGCGCTGCCTTTGGGGTACTTGGCGCGGGGCGTGAGGTCATTGGTAAAGACACAGGACGGACCGCAGAACACATCGTTTTCCAGCTCAACGCCCTCGTAGAGGGAAACATTGTTCTGTATTTTGCAGCCGTCGCCAACTCTCACATGATTGCTGACGTTGACGTTCTGCCCCAGAGAGCAGCGTTTGCCGATGCGCGCGCCCCGCTGGATGTGGCAGAAATGCCAGATCTTCGTGCCCTCGCCGATCTCCACATCGTTATCGATGCAGGAGCTTTCGTGGACGAAATAGTCTTTCATCACGCCGCGCACCTCCGTTTGGGGTATGTGCGGGGTGTGCAGCTATGCGATGCGGCGCAAATTACTCTTACGTGTCCACGGGGGGGGGGCAGTTGTCCTTTGAAAGCGGCGCGTTGGCGCTTGCCTTCAAATTCTGCATAAATCTTGCGTGGTCGATGGCAAAGTTGCCGGTGACGGTCTGGCCGTCAGGTACGTCTTTGGTCGCCACCGCGCCGATCGAAACCCGGGAATTTGCCCCCACCCTGACTCGGTTGGAAACGACCGCGCCAACGCCGATCCATGTATGATCTCCGACACGGCTGTTTCCGCAGCAGCGGCTTCCCTCTGCCAGCAGGCAATTTGTTCCGATATGCGCTCCGTGGCCGATATGGCATTGGGCGTCAACCTTTGTGTTTTCGCCAATCACCGTCTGTTCCCACGGAAAGATCCCTGTTGAAATGCAGACGTTTTCAAAAATCTCCGCATGGGAGCAAAGCACGATCTTCGCCGTATCGACGACCGACACATTCCGGCCCTGCTCATCCTTGGAAAAGGAAAAACCCTTGCACCCGATCACCGATCCGCTGCGAATGATCACATCGTCCTCGATCGTGACCCGGCCTTTCAGAACAACAAACGGCTCGATCGTCACGCGGTTTCCAATGACCACATCCTGCTCGGGGATCACCGCCAGCGGGCTGATCGTACAATCGCTTCCGCACCGTGTCGGGAAATGCGCTCCTGTATATTGCTCGTCCTGTGCCAGCCCGTTATGAAGCTGAAACAGGGCCGCTTTTGGCCGACTGCATACAAATACTCCCAACCGCTCCGGGATCTGATCCGCCAGTTCCGGCGTACAAAGCACGCAGGAAACGCCGGTATTCTCACACAACGTTGGCAAAAATTTTTCCCGCTCCAGAAATGTCAAAAAGCCGGTCTGATCCCGCTCTGTGGCAAAGGCTAACTTGCAAAAATTGCCCTCCCGCAGCAAAGTACCGTCCAGATACGCGGACACGCTTGACAGCTTCATTACAGCGCCTCCAGAACCGCGCGGATGACCGTCTCCTGCTCCGCCTCCGTCAGATAGGGGTGCATGGGCAGGGAGAAAGTCCGGGCGCAGTAGTCATTGGCGTTTCGGAACGCTTCGCCGTAGGTCGGTTCGCCCCGGAACACCGGCAGGGCGTGCTGCGGCGTGGGATAGTAGACCATGTTGGGGATGCCCTTTTCCGTCAGGCGGGCAATGACGCGGTCACGCTGCTCGGTGTCCTCCGCCAGCAGCGCGTACTGCGCCCACACGGACAGGCAGTTCTCCGCCACAAAGGGCGTGGTGAATTTCCCGGCAAAGGCGGCGTTGTAGCGCCCCGCCACGGTCTGCCGGGCGGCGGTCTCATAGTCCGCCAGCGCCTTCAGCTTGGGCAGCAGGATTGCCGCCTGCAAATTGTCCAGACGGGAGTTCATGCCCACGCGGATATTATCGTACTTACCGCCGGGGCCTTTGCCGTGGACGCAGAGGGAGCGGATGAGGTCGTTGAGCGCATCGTCATCCGTGAACACCGCGCCGCCGTCGCCGTAGCAGCCAAGGGGCTTGGCGGGGAAAAACGAGGTGGTGGCGATGCGTCCGAAAGAGCAGGCCTTTTTCCCGTGATATTCCGCGCCGAAGCTCTGGGCCGCGTCCTCGATGAGGGCGAGGCCGTATTGTTCGCAAATCGCGGAGATGGCGTCATAATCGCAGGGGTTGCCGAGAATGTCCACCGCCACCACCGCCTTGGGGGTGTACTTCCCCTCCGCCAGCACCGCCTTGATCTGACGCTCAAGGCTTGCGGGGTCAAGGTCGTAGGTGTCGGGGGTGATGTCGCAGAAAACGCTCACCGCGCCGAACATGGCGGCAGGCTCCGTGGAGGAGATGAAGGTCATGTCGGGGGCGAACACCGCGTCCCCCTCCCCCACGCCCAGTGCCATGAAGGCAAGCTGGAGGGCGTCGGTGCCGTTGGCGCAGGTGATGCAGTGCCTGCGGCCCGTAAAGGCGGCAAGCTGGGTTTCCAGCTCCCTGACATACTTGCCGCCGATGAACGCGGCATCGTTCAGAACCTCCTGCATATTCGCGTTGATCTCGTCCTTGAGGGCGGCGTATTGGGCTTTCAGGTCGATGAATTGCATGACTTATTCCTCGATTTCGTCAAATTCGTGGGTAGAGCGAACATTGTCCCAGAAGATGCGGCGGGTCTCCTCAATGCCGCAGTTGAAGAGCATATCCAAAACGGAAATACCGGGGACAAACTCCTTGGAATTGCATTGAGGATAAACAGGATGGGTAAAGTCCTGAAATTTGGGAGTAACACCGTTGGCAAGATAAGTGTCTCTGTCGATATATTCCATAGAGGCACCGCGCCCTGTAAAAGAAACATCTGCATTTACTGCTTTACATAAAGCCAATACCAAATCTGATTTTTTTGAGGTTCTATCATACTCCAATTCAGATTGATATACCATCGGTGTTTTTACCTGCAAAAGATCCTTAATCAATACAATGCTCCCGCATGTCCATTCGCAAACCGTTTGATAGTCCTTTTTTAAAAATGCTTCAATAATCGGCAGCATTTCGTCCTTATGCGCGGCAAAACGGTAGTATTCCTTCAAAATGTTCATCTGTTTTGCCGTCCACACAGCGTTGTCTTTTGCAGTGATCTCTCTATATTCTTTATTGAGGAAATCTTTGGTATCTCCGGAAATCGTAAGATACTTGATCTCTCCATTTCTGTCAAGAATGCGATTACGAATCATGTATGACCGCCGTTCAAACTGAACTTCGTCCATCAATATAAATAAATCGGCTTTTGCAATAATATCAAAATACCCCAACCAAGGAAAATAATGGGGCTGGTGCATGGCTACTTTCATGACCTTTCCTCCCTTATAATAGAATATGGTTTTAGATTTCCATACCGCCCGAGGAATCAAGCGCTCTCACGGTGTTCTCCTTCAAGAGGTATGTGCAAACATTACCTCCGCATCAGATGGCTGAAGCGGACGAAGGAGCAGTTGTTTAGACTCCATCAGGCGATAACAGCGTATATGTAACTACCGCTCTTGGGTGAGCTGAGAGGCAAAGATTGACGGCAGATCGGTGATGTTCTCCATCATCTGCTCATACCGCTCGTTATTGGCGGAACGGATAAACGCGCCGACGCTCTCGGTGATGTCCTGATCCTGTTCGTGATACCAGAAAGCGTGGGTCAGGATATGCAGGCGGTCGTACTCCCCGCCGCGAATGATGTCCTCCACCGGCTCCCGCCACCGGCGGCGGCTGTCAGAGAGGTACTTGAAGTCATGGAAAAAGGTCTTGCCATAGGAGTTGACCATGCCGGGGATCTCCAAATCCGCTTCCAAGGTCGCCTTGGACGGGCGGTGCATGGAGACCGTCGTGATAGGACAGCCGCAAATGTCCGCAAGAATGCCCGCCTCGCGGACGATCAGTTCCTCGGTGGAAACTCCGGCGCAGGTCTCCGCGCCGCCTTCGCAGGCGTACGCCATTTCATCAAAGTGCAGTCCGATCTCATGGCCCAATTCCCGAATGCGGCGCAGAATCCTTTGTGATGCTGCGGAGGCGGGATTGTAGAAGTCTGTGCGGAGCAGCACGAACCAGGTGCTTTTCACGCCCTCCTCCGCTTCGATCTCCGCCAGCCGCAGCGCCTGCGGAAGGCTGTTGTCTATATCGTGGCGCAGGATCACACAGCGGGGGTGCGCCTGATAATCGTGGTAATCGGTAAAAGCGTAGCCTTTCTCCTGAAGAAGCTTCAACATTTTTCGATAAGTTTCATAGCTAAAATTCATGGTTTCCGAATCCCCACTATCACTTGGAGCAGTTTCTCCGTTAAATGTTCAAAATCATAGTCCATTGCAGCTTTCTGCGCACCGGTACGCATACTCGACACAGTCTCCTTGTCTGCGTGATACAGTTTTTCAAAGGCTTCCGTTACCTTTTCCAAATCCCAGTCGCAGGTAATACCGCAACGGTAGCGCTGAACAATATCCTGATTATAAGTAAAATCCTGAAAAATCGGACAGCCAGCCGCCAAATAATCAAACAGTTTATTGGGGCTGGCACCATAACGGTACAAGCTGGTCGGCGCCGCATGCATAAAGTTCACATCGGCATGGGAAACAATAAAAGGCACATATTTTTTATCAACAAAGCCTTTATAACAGACATTGTTGATCTGTTCCTTATCAATTCGCCGCAGCATAGACTCCGTATACTCGCCGTTGCCCCATATTAGGAAGCGCACATTCGGATACTTTTGCAGCCGCTTTGCTAAATCCAACATGCCGTCTATGTTGTTTGACGTGACCAATGTGCCGGTAAAAACGATTTTAAACAGCTCCGGATTCAAAAGGTCCGGATCGTCCACGTGGTAATGCTCTTTATTGTAGTTGAACAGTTTCAGGTCGACGCCGTTGTTGATGTAGTGCACCTTGGAGCGGGGGACGTCCTTCTCCCAGCCCTGCTCGGTGATGTAATCGTAAGCGCCCTCCATGGTAAACACCACGGCATCGGCTTTTTTGTAGATCCACTTTTCCAGCCACCGAAGAAAAAGAACGGCAGGGTTATGAGGCCCGGCGATGCCGTAAGCCACGATGCTCTCCGGCCAGAGGTCGGCGATCTCCGCCACGGTCTTGCAGCCCCATTTGCGGCCCATCCGGACGCCCATGGCGCAGGAAGTCGGCGGCATGGAGGTGGCCACGATGGCATCCGGCTTGGGGAACTGCTTGCAGACGCCCGGCAGCTTCCACGCGAACTCGCAGATATTGTAGACGCGCTTCAGGCCGCTGCCCTGATAATCGCAGCACTTGATGTAAACATAGTGGACGCCGTCCACCGTCTCCTCCCGCCATTTCCGCCCGTCGGTGATGAGGTTGACGTCCGAATTATGGACGGAGCTTGCGGCAAAGATGGTCACGGTATGTCCCATTGCCATGAGATACTTAGCGAAGTTGGTCTGCCGCGCCAGCGGGTAGTACTTCGGCGGCACGGCGTAGTGGTTGATGAGCCAGATATTCATGGATCAATTCCTTTATTTCCCGGCAGTAAGGAGCAGCGCTTTGCTCTCTGCCTGTAATTCCTGATATGCTTCCTCACTCACCTGCGCCGTTCGGAGCAGGTAATCGCCCAGATCCTCGGCAGTGTCCATGCCGTCAGCGGAGATGTCCTCCCGGCAAAAGACCTTTTTCACTGTGAGCAGAACGATCTTCACGTCGCCCAAGAAGGTGATGTGTTGGATATAGCGCAGGTCCGTGGCCAGTTTATCTTCCCAGGAGATCGCGTTGCGTCCGCTGACCTGTGCAAGCCCCGTCAGTCCCGGCATCACGGTATGGCGGAGACGCTGCTCCGGCGTCATGAACACCATATCCCGCACCAGCTGGGGCCGGGGGCCGACGATGGACATATCGCCCTTGAAGATGTTCCAAAGCTCCGGCAGTTCGTCAAGGCTGGTGGAGCGGAGGGCGCGGCCAAACTTCGTCAGCCGGACCTCGTCGGGAAGCAGCTCGCCGTTTTCGTCCCGCGCGTCCGACATGGAGCGGAACTTATACATTTTGAAGATCTTCTCGTCCTTACCGGGGCGCTCCTGACAGAAAATGACGGGGCTTCCCAGCTTTGTCCGCACCAGAACGGCCACGATCAGCAGCACCGGAGACAGCACCACAAGGGCGCAGCCGGAGAGAAGAACGTCCAATATTCGCTTGATGTAACGGGCATAGATGCCCTGCTTTCCCTGTTTCACAAAAATAACTTCCTATGTTCGTTTTCTCACGCGAAGCAGGCGTGGATCAGCGCGATGATGCCGTCCACCTGCTCCTCCGTCATTTTATTGTCGCTGGGCAGGCACAGGCCCCGCTGGAAAATGTCCGCGCCCACGTCCTGAACACCGCCGGCGATATAGGCGTTGGTGCGGCAGCGGAGGCTGCCCTCCCGGCCAATGCACTCGTGCATACGGTACATGGGCTGCATGTGCATGGGCTTCCAGATGGGGCGGCCCTCGGCGTTGTACTTTGCCAGGACCTCCAAAATCTCCGTGGGGCAGGATTTCCCTTCCTTCGGATAGTAAAGGGCACGGCTGTCATCACGGAGCTGGGCGCACATGGCGTCCGGGTCGATGACCAGAGCGGAGAGCCAGTAGTTCGGCTCGGTGCCGTCAACAATAGGATTCATCGTCACCGGCAGATCCCGCAGTCCCTCGCGGTAGCGCTGGTAAATCGCCTTTTTCTGAGCAATGTGCTCCTCTAAATGGGGGTACTGGCCCCGCACCACGCCCGCAACGACGTTGCTCATGCGGTAGTTGTAGCCGACCTCCTCGTGCTGATACCACGCGGCGTTCTCCCGGGCCTGCGTCGCCCACTTCCGGGCACGGTTGGCAGCCTCAAGGGAGTTGGTCAGAAGGCAGCCGCCGGCAGAGCCGGTGATGATCTTGTTGCCGTTGTAGGAGATGGCGGCGTAGTCGCCGAAGCTGCCGCACTGCTTGCCGTTGACGGTGGCGCCCATGGCCTCGGCGGCGTCCTCGATGAGCAGCGCGCCGTGTTTTTCGCAGATGCGCTTGATCTCGTCCACCTTGGCGGGGAAACCGTAGAGATGGGCCATGACCACCAGCTTCACCTCCGGATAGAGCGCAAACGCCTTTTCCAGAGCCACAGGGTCCATGTTCCAGCTGTCCGCCTCGGTGTCGATAAAGACGGGGATGCCGCCCTCGTAGACCACGGGGTTCAGCGTGGCGTCAAAGGTCATGTCCGAGCAGAACACACGCCGCCCCTCAAGCGCGCCGTGGCTGATGGGGGGCTTGCCGTAGAGCCGCTCCCCCGCCAGCTTCACGCACAGATGCAGCGCGGCGGTGCAGCAGGAGAGGCCGACCGCATAACCGACCTCCGCTTTTTCGGCGGCAATGCGCTCGACCTCGTTGATATTCTCGCCCACGGTGCTCATCCAGTTGGTGTCATAGGCGCGGCGGATATACTCCATTTCTTCGCCGTGCATGGTGGGCGTGGCAAGCCAGACCTTATTTCCAAAGGACTGAAAAGCGATTTTTTCAGGGGAAAACATACGGACACTTCCTTTTTTCAGATAATGCGGACTTCAGGCGGTCAGGATACCGCTGGGGCGGAAACCTCTACTTCCTCGCCCTGTGTCCGGTTGACCTCCTCCGGCTCGTGGAAGGTGGGCACCACCCGGTGCAGCACCTCCCGGATGCAGGAAATATCTTCCGTCCGCATGGTTTTTTCCAGCGCGTCGTTCAACAGCGTCAGCTTCCGTTCCAGCTCCTCCGGCGTCACCGGGGGCTGGTGCTCCACGAAGATCATACCGTTAACCGTTTTTTCCAGATCCCGGCTGGCGATCAGCAGTTCTTCATAGAGCTTCTCGCCGGGGCGCAGACCGGTCTCCACGATCTCAATGTCCCGGTACGGCTCGAAGCCGGACAGGCGGATCATGTTCTCCGCCAGCTCGATGATCTTCACGGGACGGCCCATATCCAGCACGAACAGCTCGTTCTGTTTGGCCATGGCTCCCGCCTCCAGCACCAGCTGGGCGGCTTCGGGAATCGTCATGAAATAGCGGATGACGCGCTTGTCCGTCACGGTGACGGGGCCGCCCGCCGCGATCTGGCGGCGGAACAGGGGCACCACGGAACCGTTAGAGCCCAGCACATTGCCGAAGCGCACCGCGGCAAAGGTGGTTTGGCTGCACCCGGCCATGGACTGCACTACCATTTCGCACAGGCGCTTGCTGGCGCCCATGACGGAGGTGGGGTTCACGGCCTTATCCGTGGAGATCAGGATGAACTTTTTGACGCCGTGGGCGTCTGCCGCCCGGACGGTGTTCAGCGTGCCGAACACGTTGTTGCGGATGGCCTCCTGAGGGCTGGTCTCCATCAGGGGGACGTGCTTATGGGCGGCGGCGTGGAACACCACGTCGGGCTTGTAGGTATCGAACAACAGCTCCAGCCGTCGGGGGTCCCGGACGGAGCCGATCTCCACGCTGAGGGGCAGATCTCTGCCGTACTGATACAGCAGCTCCTGCTGGATGTCGTAGGCGTTGTTTTCGTAAATATCGAAGATGACCAGCCGCTTGGGATCGTACTTGACGATCTGGCGGCACAGCTCGCTGCCGATGGAGCCGCCGCCCCCGGTGACCAGCACGGTGCGCCCGGACAGCAGGCCCGCCACGGCGGAAATATCCAATTCGATGGTATCACGGCCCAGCAGATCCTCGATCCGTACCTCACGAAGCTGCTGGCGGATGGGCTTCTGGTCGATCAGCTCTAACGTGCTGGGCAGCGTGGAAACTCTGATGCTCCGGTCCGCTAACTGCCGCAGGATCTCCTTACGGTGGAGATCATCCATGGAGGGGATGGCAAAAATGGCCTCGTGGATGTCCATGGCCCGCATGCGGGACAATGCCTGACTAATAGATCCGCTGATGGGCACGCCCCGGATGCGCTTGTTGACCTTAGCAGGGTCATCATCAAAAAAGCACTGGACGTGGTAGCGGCTGTTAGGGTTGTGCTGGATCTCATTGAGCAGCTGCACGCCGGCCGAACCTGCGCCAATGATGGCCACAGGAATCGCTCCCGGCTGATCTCGTTGGATGCTGAACGTCCGGTACATCCGGTAGCCAAACCGCACGGCCAGCATTTCCAGCACCCACAGGCTGGCGATGGCTGCCAGCAGAACGAAGGAAATGGTCTCATGGAGCAAGGCCCGGCTGAAAATCTCATAGGCGCCGAATCCGCAGACGGCTGCACACATCAGCGCCAGATACTCCCGGCTCTCGGCGTACCGCCACAAGCTGTCATAGGTCTTGAACAAAAGCTGGGCAATGACGGTGCACCCATACAGCAACAGCACATTTTTCGGGAAGCTGCCTTTGGCGCCGACCTCGGTATAGGGCAGCAGCACCGTGATGAACTTGTAACCTGCCACTGCCACCGCGAACAAAAAAGCGTCGCAGAAAAACAGCAGCTGTTTCCGAAATCGGCTCATATAGGAACTCCTTCACCGGTTTTCCGGTGTCTGTTACTTATTGGGCGGAATCCTCCGCCTCCTCTTCTCCGCTTTGGACCATCAGGGACAGCACAGTGTAGGCGTCCTGACCGGAGATGCCCTGCTCCTTCACGGAGCGGCACAGCGTCAAAAACGATTGATTTGTCTCGTTCAGTCCCACCGTTTCCAACCGGCCTTCGCCGTTCATGGCGTCCAGCGCCTCGCCCAAAGATAGAACGCCGTCCACAAAGGCGGACACGTTGTCCGCACCCATGGCGGGCAGGACCTCCTCGCGGTAGAAGTCCATCTGATAGTTCCAGCCGTCCGGGCTGGAACGCACCTGATGGATGCCCTCCAGAGAGCAGTCAAACAGCTCGCTCCACTCCTGACGGGGCAGGTAATAATACCGGGATAGCGCGCTGTCATTCTCATAGGTGCCGGAGGCGCGCAGCTGCTTCACATAGTTCAGCAGATCGCCGTTATATCTCCGATCATCCAGCTGCACGGCAGTGGCCACATAGTCCCGCTGGTAGCTGTCATGGTCGAACATGTCTCCCCGGACACAGCTACGGAGGAAATTTAGATATTCATAGACGTCGCTGGTCTGGAAATTCTCCGCCTTCCGGTCCGTCATGCGGGCGCTTTCCAGCAGTCCGCCGAACACGGCCAGATACAGAGCGTATACAACTGTCACCAGAATACCGACGGTTTTCGCCTGCTTCCGCGCCTTGGCAGTCTCCCCCGCCAACAGCGGTTTGGCATAGAGCAGGACCGGCAGTGCCAGCAGCACATAGGCGAAGCACTTGAAGCCCCGGACGGAGAAGCTGATCTCCATGAGGCTGTGGAGGTTCATCATGACCCACACCGCCAGCAGCGCGGCGGCCAGACTGTCCTTCTCTTTTCGGATAGCTTGCAGGCACAGCCACGCAGACCCCAGCACAAAGCATAGAGCAAAAACCGTCCCCACGATGCCGGTGTCGGCCATGGTTTGCAGCAGGTGGTTATGGGCGTACTTGGATTCATACTGGAAGGACTGGACGGAGCGGGTCAGGTTCTCCGTAGAACCAAGTCCGTGTCCCATAAGCGGCGCCTTCGCAATCAGGGCGCATGTATCCTTTATATACAGCTGTCTCATAAAGGTACTGTTGCCGCCCAACAATCGGTCATTCAGCAAACGCGACGAGATCGCGTCCGGAAGCCAGGGGTAACTTAGCGTGATCTCCGTTCCATCACTCAGCGCCAGACGACGCAGCGTCTCCCCCGCCTGTCCAATGATATGGACATGTACTTCCACAGCGTCCTCCGGAACGGTAAATACACACTGAGACATCTGCCCAGAATAGAGCTTGGTTTCCCCATTATGATAGCGCTCCAGCCAGTTCTGGGAATAAACCAGAACCTCCGGGTCGCCGTCCACATCTCCGGTAAGCGTCACCTCGCCGGAAACGCCATCATGCAAAAGATAGGTAACCGATTCACCGTCCGCCGCAAAGGTATAGGGAGCGGTATGCAGGAATGCAGCGGCACAAACCACCGCGATCACGGCGCAGAGCGCGCCCACTGCGGCCAGCGCCGCCTTTTTATGGGCGGAGAGCACCGGCTCCAGCCGCCGTCCGGCCAGAACGTCCAGCACAAAGAGGATCAAACCGCTGAGCAGGCACAGCACGACCGCCATTTCGTTACCGTTGGTCACCATGGAAGAGGCCGGGATACCGGCGGCGAGCATGGACACAGCCGTTTCCACCAACAGGAGGAACAGGCCCACCCGTTTGACTCGCTCCGCGGCGAGCCAGACGAGACAGGCGGCGGCGAAACAGAGCAGCGCGCCGCGGCTGCCGGTGAGCAGCAGGCTGACAGCATTGACACCCGCCAGCAGGGACGCTGCCAAGCGCCGCCAGACGCAGGTGGAGCTTTTCAGGAGGTACAGCGCCGCGAAGATCGCCAGAGAGAACAGCGCCGCCGTCACGTTGGCATCGTTATACAGGCCGTTGACACGGGCGGCGGCACTTTCCTGCAAAGCGCTGGTATAATCCGTGCCCAAGGCGTTCATCAGAGCGTTGAACGGGCCGAACAGCACCCGGACGCAGTTCATGTCCAGAGAGATCAGGGCAATGACGGTGGAAACGGACGCGCCGCCCCACATCAGACCGGGAACGTGTTTCCGCTCAAATCGGGACAGCAGAATGACCGCCAATGAGAAGGCAGCAATAAATTTATAGAACTCGGACTGGGCGTTGGCGCCGAAGGGAGAGTAGATGGCCGACGCGCCGTAGACGATGGCGAAGGCCAAAAGGCCCAATACAGGCACGGACAGCCGCTGCTCAAAGCGAGACAGCGGCTTTTTACCAAGCAAACTCAGGAACGCCAGCCCACAGAGGATCATGCTCACGGTGCCGGTCTGGACGGTCATGGCGAAAAAGAGCAGAACGGAATAGAGCACCACCATGAGGGTATCTTTCCGGGTGAACACGCCCTCTCCGCAGCAGCCCTGCTGAGGGGCGGCGGGAACGGGGATCTTTTCTGTATGTTCAGCCGGGGCGGCGGGTTGGGCCGCCGGGGCGGGAATGTTGTCTTTTCTCGATTTTTTCGCGCTCAAAGCAGAAGCCTCCTATATGAGAGTTCACGGTCAAAAGCGGGGCACAGCCGCTAAAAAAGCGGTCTGTTACAACCGCCGTAGTGTTCTCAAGTTGTAATCCCGGGGCAATCGGGGAATTTTCGAAATCAGGCGGGGCGATCCCCCGCGGGTGGAAACGGACACAGGCGCAGGGGCCATCTGGTCATAGATATTTTTTATTATAGTCCTATATGGCTGAAAATACAAGCAGTTTCAACGTTTTTCCCGTGTTTTTTCGGGGAAAGACGGGTGGTTTTGGGGGGATGAGGGGCGGTCATTCATTGGGGAAGCCAAGGCGAGTGGGCAAGGAACAGCGGGCGGCATCTTCCGGCAGGAACAGGGGACGGAAATGGAGGAGAGGGTTGGCAAGGCATTTTTTAAGACGGAGCGGGACGACCCCAATCAACACAAAGCCCCCGCTCCTTTCGGAGCGGGGGTCATGTTATCTCAACTCAGATGAGTCTTGATGGTTGTTCCTTAGAGTGGATTAGGCCAGAACGGTCTTACCACCGCAGAGGATACGGGCGTTGCCAGCGGTCAGGGTGCCAACAGCCACGGTGGCGGTAGCACCGTCAGAGGCGACGTTCACAGTGTAAGCAGCAGCCTCCACATAGGTACCGTTGGACAGAACCTCAACGGTCACGGTGTACTTGCCAGCCTTGGAACCGATCACGGACACAACACCAGTGCTGTTGTTGTAGGTCAGAGCGGTCACAGTGCCGGGGGCAACAACAGTGCTGCCAGAGGAGGCGTTGTTCTCGAAGTACTGCTGGATGAACAGGTTGGTCACCTGGCCGTCCTTAACGGTGTAGGTAGCGATGTCGGTGTCAGAGTTGCGGACAGACTTGATGTTGCCCTCGGTGATGACGCCGTCATCATCCAGGAAGAACACCTTCGCGTCGGAAGCAACAACGAAGTTCTTGCCACCCAGCTTGACGTTGTACTCGCCGTCCAGCTTAGCGGTGCCGGTCACGGTAGCATAACGATTGGTCAGAGTGGTCAGATCGGTGATCACGCCATCGGTGTAAGTGGCACCGGTGTACACCAGGGGATGCGCAGAAGTGGTGTTCCCGTAGCTCATGTAGCCGTCAGAAGAAGTGTTGTCGATGTTGACATCAGCAGCAACCTTCACCTCGGTGATCTTGCCGTCCACAACAGCGCTGTAGGTGTAGTAGACATCATCCTTATCCTCGGTCTTCTTGGAGGCAGACTCGGGGGAGAAGAAGATGACATCCTGGTTGCCAGCGGTCACGTCATACTTGGTGGTATCCACATTGATGAACATGACGGTGGCAATGTCAGTGTTGCGGCAGTAGTAGGTGGTGGCCAGACCAGTGGTAGAGCCGCTCTTAGCCTTGATGGTAGGAGCGTTGTTGATGCCGGTGTAGGCAGTCTTGGAGACCACATGACCGGAAGCATCAGTCTTCACGACCACGAAGACGGTCTTGCTGTTAGCATAGATCTTGGTAGAACCGTCCACCTTGATCTGAGCCACGCCGCTCTTCATCACGAAGTCGTCAGAAACGGCGGTCGCGTTCTTGTTCACAGTGCCCCTGACGGAGCTGAGACGATACTCGCCATTGGAGGTCTCCTTGGCGATCACGATATGAGCGCCGGTAGCACCGATCTCGGTCAGGGAAGTGCTTCCAAGGCCAGTGGTGTAATCCTTCTTGGTGTCAACAGTCTTGTACTTGGCGTCCACGGTCAGCAGGGCAGCCTTGTCGGTGCCGAAAACATTGTTGGCGGTATCCAGCTGACGCAGGAAGGCATAGTCGGCGACGGTGTACTCAGTCTCTCTAGTGTAGATGGCATAGCCATACTTATCCAGGAACACATCGTACTCGCTCTCAATGTTCAGAGCATCCTTGTTGGAGTAGTTGTTGCTGTACTTATACTCCTTATCACCGATGGTGACCTTCTTGCCGGTGACGATCTTGTTCAGAGCGCCGTTGACGGACTCAGCCTTCTCAACGGACTGGATGTCGCCCTTAGCATAGGTGTACAGAACGATGTCGTCAGACTCGAAGCCGGTGGTCTTGAACTCGTCGCCAGGCGCAACGGAACCAGTGATCGCAGACAGGGTGATATAAGCGTCCTTGGACTTGGTAGCAGCGATGGTCTTGTTGACCTCGGCAACATAGGTGTTGATGCAGACGATGGTGACCTTGTTGGCATCGCGATCCAGGAAGACCTCGGTCAGAGTGCCGTTGCCAACATTGCAATCGCTGGTGGCATTGAAGCGGACGTCACCCAGCTTCAGGTCGTTGCCCTTCTTGACATTGGCAAAGGTATCGCCCTCGACGCCGTCAACATAAACAACAGCCTTCTCGTCCTTATCGGACATCTTCAGGTCAGCGTAGATGGTGCCCAGCTTGACGTTCTCGGTGTAGGTCACGTCAGCGGTCTTGGAATAGGTGCCGACCTTCACGCCCTTGTAGGTCCACTTGGTAGCGGGACGGCCGAAGTCATCAGCAATGTCGCTCTCCTTGACCAGCTTGTTGAAGTACTCCTCAGCGAACTGGACATAGCCGTCGCCGCCCTTGCTGTCGATGTTGCCATCGTTGACAGAAGAGCTGCTCCAGCGCTTGGACTTAGCGGCAGAGTTGTCGGTCACGGTGACGTTGCCCACGGTGATGGTGGAGTTCTTCTCGTACTCGACCATGTCAGCCTGCAGCATGTTGAAGGCATACAGGCAAGCCTCTTCACGGGTGACAGCCTTGACACCGTTGAAGTCGCCGACCAGACCATCAGCCAGGCCAGCGTTCAGAGCGCGCTTGCCGACAGAGATGGACCAGTTAGCGCCGGTGTAGCCCTCGCGGGAAGCGTCATAGCCCAGAGCGCCCAGCAGCATCTTCATGAAGGCATAGCCGGTCAGAGTGTTGGCGGGCTTGAAGGTGCCGTCAGCATAACCGGAGATGATGCCTTCCTTCTGGCAGTAAGCAATGTAGCCAGCGAAGGTGTTGTTGGTGGGAACGTCCTTGTAGGGAGCGGCGTCGGCCACCAGAGCGTTAGCGGTGGTGGGGCCAAGAATCAGGTTGCAGATGATCTTGGCGGCAGCGCCACGGGTCAGGGTGGCGGTGGGATTGAAGGAGCCATCGGTGTAACCATCGATGACGCCAACGGCGGACATCACGTCAACAGCTTCTTTGTA
>CEAB01007350.1_pt1 | contig 16416 bp, 18 predicted proteins | sample 557651 | NCBI WGS metagenome assembly CEAB01 (sample SAMEA3182046, study PRJEB8094) | gut metagenome | biome: human; feature: gut; material: Stool; isolation source: human stools | place: Canada | collected 2011-11-15
CTTTTGGGGGGTTTGGGGGGGGGGGGGGGGGGGGGCCCGCGGCCCCGCCCGCCAAAGGCGGCCGACGCAGGCGGAGCCTGCGTGTTTCGGCAAAGCCGAAACGGCCTGCGGCCCCCGCCCGGACTCTGCACAAGCTTGTAAATGCGCAGGCTGCCGGCCCGGCTCCTGCTTTTAGTCCTATTGTAGCATAGAAAGCGGAAAAAGCAAATGCTGAAAACTGATATAAGCAACACTTATGACTAAATGTTAAAAAATCTATATCCAAGATAGCAGAATTATGTTATAATAATTAAGTTAAGGGCGTCATGCCCAATTTTTTCGGAAAAGGAGGATTCCCATGCAGGAATTCTATGATATCACCGTGGCAGGCGTCAAACGCAGTCTGCCGGTCGTCCCCATCAATGAAAACATGTCCATTGCCGGCTTTGTTATCTTTGGCGATACCGATGTTGTAGAGCCCTGTGCCCGTGCCCTGGCGGAAAAGCTGCCCCCCGAGACCGAGGTGTTGGTGACTGCTGAGGCCAAGAGTATTCCGCTTATTTATGAGATGGCTAAAGTGATGAAGATGCCCCGCTATGTCATTGCTCGCAAGTCGGTCAAGGGCTATATGCGCAATCCCATCATCACCACCGTTAATTCCATCACCAATATGGGTAAGGAGCAGATCCTGGTGGTAGATGAGCACGATGCCGAGTTCATCAAGGGCAAGAAGGTCGCCATCATTGATGATGTGATCTCCACCGGCAGCAGCATTGAGGCCATCGAAAAGCTGGTGAAGGAATCCGGCGGCGAAGTAATTGCCCGCGCGGCAGTGCTGGCGGAAGGCGATGCCGCGGACCGCACCGATATCATCTACCTCGAAAAGATCCCGCTGTTTTTCCACAATAAAAAGTGATCTACATAAGAACAAGGCCCCTGTACTGCGCGGTACGGGGCTTTTTCACATTTATAAGATCAAAATGGGATAAACTCCACCGTGGTGCCCTGCTGCCGCAGCAGCTCAACCAGGGCATCCGCCGGGAGCCAAACGGTAGCGGTATTATCATTGGGATGGACCCCGATGAGCTTGCCGCGGTAGTCCTCATCCAGCAGGAGGGTGACCCGATGCTCCTTGTCATTCAGTGCACCAAAGGGAGTGACAGAGCCCGGTGTCAGGCCCAGCAGTTCGGCCAGTTCCTCCGCCCCGGCAAAGGAAAGCGCTCCATGCCCCAGTTGGGCTTTCAGCGTCTTCAGGTCGGCACGCTTTTCTCCGTACAGCACCAGCAGCCAGTAAAAGCGTTTCTTCTGGTCGCGTACCAGCAGGTTTTTGGCAATGGCATCGCAGTGCTCCAGCCCCTGCGCGTACAGCTCCTCCATGTTGAATACGGCGGGATGTTCCGCCAGTGTGTAGTCTATTTTGTTTTCCTCCAGCAGCCGCAGGACGGCGTGTGCCATGTCATTCATCATGATCTACTCCTTTTCTTCACTTTCTCCGGTGACCTCCCGCAGTAATTCTTCCGCCGTTACGCCAAATAACTGGGCCAGCGCCATCAGGTTGGAGGTACTGGGCTCGGAAATGCCCATCTCCCACTTGCTGACCGCCTGCCGGCTGACGCCGAGGCTTTCCGCCACAAATTCCTGTGTCATTTGGCAGCGCTGGCGGTGGGCTTTGATTACTTCACCCAGGGTGCGGCGGACGGAATTCTTTTGCTGACGCGCTTCTTTGGAATGGATGTAGACCCGCAGCGCACGAACGGCCAGCACCAGCAGGTAAATAAGTCCCGCCAGCAGGGCAAGATTGACAATGACGATGAGGATAGTAAAGAGTGTGGTACTTACAGCAAAATGCATAATGAAACCTCCTTTTTGCCGTCATTGTACCGCAGGGGAGCGGTTGCTGCCACCAACTATGGCGCAACCTGCCGGATTTTTTGTGCTATTGTAGCACGATTTTGCCCCAGTCGCAAGGGGACGCCGCATAGTTTTTTTGCTGTTGGTGATACTACCCCTTGAAAGGGGGATTGATCATGGAACGACCTGTTTTGGGACCCATTGACCCGGTGACGGGACGCCCGCTGTACCTGCCGCATGATGTGGTAAGTGGCACTGAAGCCACCGGGCTGGAGCCTATCCCGCCCCGCACGCCGGAGGAAGCGGAAAGCTACGCCGAACTATACGACTGGCCGCTGGCAGACCAGCCGCCCCGCCGTTAAGGGGACTTGTCAGCCGGGAACAAATTTGCTATTATCATGGGTAGAAATTTCTGCAGGGTGCCGCCAAACCAGCGCCCATTGCAGGGCTGACACCGGAGGGAAACAGTATGAGTAAAGTCGCAGTCATTACCGGCGCATCAGGAGGCATCGGAGCCGCAGTGGCCCGCCGCTTGGCCGCGCAGGGGTGTTATGTGGTGCTGGGCTATTGCCGCAGCAGAGAAAAGGCCGAAAGCCTTTGCCGGGAGCTGCGGGAGGCCGGTGGGGAAGCCGTTTCCTTCCGGGCGGATCTGACCAAAGCCGAGGAAGCCAAAGCCCTTATCGAATTTGCGGTACAGCAGTACGGCCACCTGGATATTCTGGTGAATAACGCCGGCATAGCTCAGATCAAGCTGTTTACCGATATTACCCCGGAGGACTGGCAGCGGATGTTTGCGGCCAATGTAGATGGCATCTATCACTGCTGCCGCGCGGCGGTGCCGTATTTGGTACAGCAGCACAGCGGCACCATCATCAATGTTTCCTCCATTTGGGGATTGTGTGGTGCCTCCTGCGAGGTGCACTACTCCGCCTCCAAGGCGGCGGTCATTGGCTTTACGCAGGCATTGGCCAAGGAATTGGCCCCCAGCGGCATCACCGTCAACTGTATCGCGCCCGGGGCCATCGATACCGAAATGAATGCCCACCTTACCGCCGAAGAACGCCGGATGCTGGAGGAGGAGATCCCGCTGGGCCGCATGGGCTCGCCGGAGGAAGTGGCGGCTGCCATTGCCTTTTTGGCGGGGGAGGATGCCCGCTATTTTACCGGGCAGGTCCTCAGCCCCAATGGCGGCATCGTAATTTGACAGGAAAAAGAGGCGAATACCTATGGAAATATTGCAAAATACCTGTCTGATATCGGCGGTGCTGGCCTGGGCTGTGGCACAGCTTTGCAAGCTGCTCATCGAACTGATCGCCCATCACCGACTGGATTGGGAGCGGTTGACGGGGGACGGCGGGATGCCCAGCGGGCATTCCGCCACGGTAACTGCACTGGCAGTGGCTGCCCTGCTGCAATACGGCGCGGCTTCCTTTCAGTTTGCCATCAGCGCGGTGCTGGCCATTATTGTAATGCACGATGCCATGGGGGTGCGCTGGCAGGCCGGGCAGCATGCCCGCACCATCAATGAGCTGCTGCTGAAGCTGAGCGACACTCCGCCGGGGCAGCTGCTGGAGGAATTCCTGGGGCACACCCCGCTGCAGGTGGCCTGCGGTGCTCTGCTGGGCGCTGCGGTGGCTATTCTGTATTCCCTCCCGTAAAAATATAACACAACCCCCGCGGCAGATCCCGTGGGGGTGCTTTTTAATATAGTCTCCGTTCATTTCGCCTTACGCCCAGAACCGTAAAAACTCTTCCGCCGCGGGGCTGGGCGATACATCCTGCAGCGCACACACCGAAAGGCTCCGCTCCGGAATCTCCGGAATGGTGCACAGCTCACGGATCGTCCCCGCCTCCAGAGCGGGCAGGGCAAATTCGCGCGTCACACACGCCACCCCCAGCCCAATGGCCGCCAGATCGACGAGAAGCTCGTGGCTGCACAGTTCTATTTCCGGCTTAAGTGTAATGCCATTGTGGGTGAAAAAGCGTTCCAGGTATCGTCTTGCGCTGGATTTACGCTCCAGCAGCATCAGTGGGAAGCGGGAAAGCTCCGCCAGGGTATAGGCCCGGTCGGTCTCGCAGGGGTAGTCCCGCCCCGCCACAAAAACATTGTGCAGGGCCATGCAGCGCCGCATCTGCAGGTTGCCGCTCTCCTGCGGGGTACTGGCAAAGGCCAGGTCTACCTGTCCCGCCCGCAGCATCTGCAGGGCCTCATAACTGGTGCCGTTCAGCACCTTCAGCCGGATGGCCGGGTACCGCTCGTGGAACCTTTGCAGATAGGGCAGCAGCAAACTGCGGGTCACGGTATCGCTGGCCCCGATAACCAGCTCGCCCATCATCAGCTCCCGGGTCTGCTGCACCTTTTCCTCTCCGGTTTCTATCAGGTTGATGGCGCTGCGCACATAATCGTACAGCACCCGGCCCTCGCCGGTCAGGGTGACGCCGCGGGGTTGGCGGGAAAACAGCCGTACCTGCAGCTGTTCCTCCAGCTGATGGATGGACTGACTGACCGCCGACTGTGAGATGAACAGTGTTTTGGCGGCGGCGGAAATGCTTTCCTCCTCGGCAACGGTGCGGAAAATACGGTAAAGCTCCAGTTTAACGGCCATGTTTGCGGGCTTCCTTTCTATCTGTTTTGCTTATGCTTATCATTAGTAATATATACTTTACTTATGAATACGCATCTATTATACTAAAGTGGTTGTGAAAAGCAACCCCTATTTTTGTTTTCGTTTTCATCAATTCACAGGTGATAAAAGGAGAAAAAGCCATGAGCAGAATGTTTGGTACTGTCGTTCGCGGGGTACGCGCCCCCATCTTCCGGGAAGGCGATGATGTAGTAAAGGGCACTGTGGATACCGTCCTGAAGGCCCTGAAAGAAAACAGTGTGGAGCCGCACGATAAAGATGTTGTCGCCATTACTGAATCGGTAGTGGCCCGTACCCAGGGCAACTATGCCACAGTGGAACAGATCGCAGCCGATGTAAAGGCCCGCACCGGCGGCAAGACCGTTGGCGTTACCTTCCCCATTCTCAGCCGCAACCGTTTCTCCGTGCTGCTTTCCGGCATTGCCGCGGGCTGCGAGAAGGTCGTCCTTATGCTCAGCTATCCTTCCGATGAAGTGGGCAACCATCTCATCAGCATGGATCTTCTGGACGAAAAGGGCATTGATCCCTGGACCGATGTCCTCTCCCTGGAACGCTTCCGTGCCGAGTTCGGCTCTGTGATTCATCCTTTTACTGGCGTGGACTATGTGGAGTATTATTCCAGCCTTATCCGGGAAGCCGGCGCCGAGGTAGAAGTGATTTTTGCCAACCGCGTGCAGACCATTCTGGACTACACCGATACCGTCATCACCTGTGATATTCATACCCGTGCCCGCAGTAAGCGATTGCTGCAGGCGGCTGGTGCCCGTGTGGTTCTGGGGCTGGATGACCTGATGACCGCTCCTGTGGCGGGCAGCGGCTACAATGCCCAGTATGGTCTGCTGGGCTCCAATAAGGCGGATGAAAACCGTGTGAAGCTGTTCCCCCGTGATGCTATGCTGGTAGCCGAAAAAATTGGCCAGCTGATGAGCGAAGCCACCGGACACCATATCGAGGCGATGGTTTACGGCGACGGCGCCTTTAAGGATCCCGCGGGCAAGATTTGGGAGCTGGCCGACCCGGTTGTGGCCCCCGGTTATACCAAGGGCCTTATCGGTACCCCCAATGAGCTGAAGCTGAAGTACCTGGCTGACCACGATTTCGGCGATCTTTCCGGTACCGCTCTGCAGGAAGCCATTACCCAGCGTATCAAGGAGAAGGACTCCACCAGCCTGGTGGGCAATATGGTCTCCGAGGGTACGACCCCCCGTAACCTTACCGACCTCATTGGCTCCCTGTGCGACCTGACCAGCGGCAGCGGCGATAAGGGCACCCCCATCATCTACATCCAGGGCTACTTCGATAACTACACCACCGAGTGATATCTTATTTTTAATGGTTTGCTGATAAGGCCCGCCTCCTGCTTTTCCAGGGGGCGGGCCGCCGCATTGGGGGGGATTTAAGCAGGGGGCAGGGCAGGGGCCGCAGGCCGTTTCGGCTCCGCCGAAACACGCAGGCTCCGCCTGCGTCGGCCGCTTCGCGGCCGGGCCTGCGGCCCCCACCCGCCCCTCGCTTAAATTTCCCCTTACATCCTGCCGAAAAATGTGCTATAATATAAGCAGAAACAGTAAGGGAGGGCACCACAGTGTTTGCAAAAGGAACAAAGATCATGTATGGCAATACCGGCGTCTGCGAGGTCATGGATTACGCCACCCCCGATTTGCCCGGCATGCCGCGCGGGACCAAGTACTATGTCCTGCGCCCCCTGTTCCAAAGCGGCACGATCTACTGCCCCGTGGAGCAGCCAAAGGTCTTTATGCGCCCGGTAATGAGCCGCGAGGAGGCCGAGGAGCTGGTTGCCCTCATTCCTACCATCAGCGTGGAGCCATTCCATACCGGCCGTCTGCAGGAGCTTTCAGAGCATTACCGCAGCATCATCGGCACCCACAGCACCACCGACCTCGTGGAGATCATCAAATCGGTTTACAGCAAAAAGCGGGAAGCCGAAGCCGCCGGCCGCCGTGTCAGCCAGATGGATGACCGCTATATGAAGCTGGCGGAGGAGCTGCTGCATGGTGAGCTGTCGGTTGCGCTGGACATCCCCAAGGACGAAGTCAAGGACTATATTCATCGCCGGGTGGCCGAAGCCGAAGCCGCCGGTTGACCCGAGAAAACGCCCCGGTCCGGTTGGATCAGGGCGTATTTTTGCGCAGTTTTTTCAGTCAAGGGTAAATTTGCCGTCCAGGCCGCAGGCGCCGGCGTTAAAGACGTAGTTCGTCATTTCGTTGCCGAAGGTCACCACCAGCCGTCCGTCATCGCAGACGGTAAACAGCGCATTCCCTTCCGTGTCATAGGCAGTCAGGCGCAGCGCGCCGCCGGTGGCGGGGTTTGGCAGCTTTTCATACACCGTAAGCCGGTCGGCGCTCTCGGCCAGCAGCCCGATGAGCTGCCCGGCTTTTTCGGGGGTCAGCTCCACCGGCTCGGTCATGGTGTGATCCCCGGCCATCACCTTGGCGATGTTCCCGGCACGAATGACCTCCCGCCAGCGGGTCAGCTCCTTTTCGGTGCCCGCTACATGCCCGATCGGGGTCTCCACGCCGGGCTTTACGGCATACACCCCGGCGGCAAATTCCATCACCAGCGCCTTTGCGGCGTCGCCGGTTTGGCCGGGCAGCCACAGGGAATAGTCAAAATCCCCCTCGCAGCTTTTCCACAGCGCCACGGTGCCCTCACTGTGCTCCTTCACGGTGACGGTAATAATGCCGCCGTAGCTGTGCCCCACCGAAAGCTCGCTCTCCTCGGCATCGGGGTAGTAAACGCCGGAAAGATCCTCGCCCTCGCCGGTATCGGCGGCACAGCGCAGGGTGGCGGTTTCATAGGAGATCTCCCCGATGGTGCCGCCGATGAGATAGAACCCGGTGGGCTTCATGCCGTCCCGGTCGGGGTAGCCGGCCAGCTTAAAATCGGGGAACTCGTCATTTTCATAGGGGACTCTCGGGTTCGGGATCTGGGTGTTCCCGCCGATCGCCGCACCGGGATCGGGATCGGGATCGGGCGTGGGGGCAGGCGTTTCGCCGCAGGCGGCCAGTCCCGCCGCCAGCAGGCAGCACAGGGTCAGTGCCAGAATTCGGGTCAGTTTTTTCATGTTGTCCCTCCTGTATGTTGTTGATGGTGTAAGGCCTACACTAAATATAACGAATGGGCGCCGCAAAATGCAACATCTATTCGTAAATAAAGTGTAATAAATCCCGTGTTTTATTGCAGCCTCGCAAAAAAATCCCCGCAGACTCAAAAGCCTGCGGGGAAATTTTCAGTTTATCGTGTTCTCTTACTTGATGATAGAGAAATTGACTACCAGCGCGGCAAATACGATGGAAACCATCGACAGCAGCTTGATGAGGATGTTGATAGCGGGGCCGGAGGTATCCTTGAAGGGATCGCCTACGGTATCGCCAACGACAGCAGCCTTGTGGGCATCGCTGCCCTTGCCGCCGTGTACGCCGCTCTCAATGTACTTCTTGGCGTTATCCCAGGCGCCGCCGGAGTTCGCCATGAAGATAGCGAGCAGGAAGCCGGAAACGGTAGCGCCGGCCAGCATACCTACCACGCCCTTGTAGCCCAGGATCATACCGACTACGATGGGGGTAACGATACCGACTACAGTGGGCAGGATCATCTCGTGCAGGGAAGCCTTGGTGCACAGGTCAACGCAGCGGGCGTAGTCGGCATCGGCATTGCCGTCCATCAGGCCCACGATCTCCTTGAACTGACGGCGAACCTCTACTACAACGGACTGAGCCGCGCGGCCAACGGACTGCATGGTGAGCGCCGCGAACACGAAGGGCAGGCAGGCGCCGACAAACAGACCGACCAGAACAACAGGGGTCATAACGGAGAAGTCATTGAAGGTAACAGCAGCGCCAACCTCCTGGACCTTCTCGATGTAAGAAGCGATCAGAGCCAAAGCGGTCAGAGCGGCGGAGCCGATAGCAAAGCCCTTGCCGGTAGCGGCAGTGGTGTTGCCCAGGGAATCCAGCGCGTCGGTGCGCTCACGAACTTCGGGCTCCAAGCCGGCCATCTCGGCAATGCCGCCGGCGTTATCGGCCACGGGGCCATAGGCATCGGTCGCCAGGGTGATGCCCAGGGTAGCCAGCATACCTACGGCAGCCAGCGCGATGCCATACAGACCCATGGAGGTGGAAGCAGCGCCGCCGGAAACATAGTAGGCAACCAGGATGCACACCGCAACGATAACGATGGGCAGGATGGTGGAGAGCATGCCCAGGCCCAAACCACCGATCATGATGGTGGCGGAGCCGGTCAGGGCGGTGTCAGCCAGACCCTGGGTGGGCTTGTAGGTGTCGGAAGTGAAATACTCGGTGGAAGCACCGATGAGAACGCCGGCAACCAAACCGGCCAGGATGGCAAAGTAGATGCCGGTGTACTCGGTGCCCAGTACGCCGCGAACCAGGAAGAAGGCAGCGACGGCGATGATAAGAGCACTCAGGTTGGTGCCGCGACGCAGAGCGGAAAGCAGGGTGCGCTGATCGGTGGATTCACCGGTGCGTACAAAGAAGGTACCAATGATGGAAGCCAGGATGCCCAGGGCCGCCATGATCATGGGCAGGGCCATGGCCTTCAGCTCGCCGCCGAAAGCGGCAACGCCCAGCGCGGAAGCGGAAATGATGGAGCCAACATAGCTCTCGTACAGGTCAGCGCCCATGCCGGCTACATCGCCTACATTATCGCCTACATTATCGGCAATAACAGCGGGGTTACGGGGGTCATCCTCGGGGATGCCGGCCTCGACCTTACCTACCAGGTCGGCGCCTACATCGGCAGCCTTGGTGTAGATACCGCCGCCGACACGGGCAAACAGAGCCATGGAGGAAGCGCCCATACCAAAGGTCAGCATAGCGCTGGTGATGGCAGAGGGATCCAGCTTAAAGACGAACTTCAGCAGGGTGAACCAGATGGAAATATCCAAAAGACCCAGGCCGACTACGGTAAAGCCCATAACGGAACCGGCGGAGAACGCCACGCGCAGACCGCGGTTCAGGCTGGTGCGGCAGGCATTGGCGGTGCGGCAGTTGGCCTTGGTGGCGATGCGCATGCCGATGAAGCCGGACAGACCGGAGAAGAAACCGCCGGTCACGAACGCAAAGGGAACGAACCAGGTCAGCAGACCGGTAGCGGCCATGATGCACAGCACAACGAACATGCAGGCAAAAAAGATGGCCACGATGGTGTACTGGCGCTTCAGATAGGCGTTAGCGCCTTCACGGATGGATGCAGAGATCTTCTGCATCAGCGGGGTGCCTTCCTCAAACTTTAGGACCTTCTTCGCGGTGACAAGAGCAAATACCAGCGCGATGACGGAGCCGAGGAAAGTCAAGAGAACGAGAACTTTCTCCATTTGTTTTTAGCCTCCTTGTGAATTCACGATAAAGTGTCTATCAAATAATAGCGAAAAACAAGGTCTTTGTCAAGGTGTTGGGGCCGACACTTTGCCCAAAAACTAACCAAATTTTTGAGATTTTCGCTCAAAAAGAACGCCATCTCGCACAAGGCAAAATGGCGTTGATTTCAGTACTTTTCCGGCTGCTTTTTTGTCAAGGGATTAACAAGTTCCGCTATGCGAAAGGTGCATCAATGCTATATTGTGATACTTTCACAAACACTGGCGTGATTTTGGCCAAAATCAGCGCAAAACATCAAATCAGATTGCCCAAAAACGGCGCGATCACCACCGTCAACAGTGCAGTGATCACCAGTGAAAGGCTGCCCATGGCGCCTTCCACCTCGCCCATTTCCAGCGCCCGCACCGTGCCAAAGGCGTGGCTGCCGCAGCCCATGGCCACCCCCTGTGCCACCGGGTCAGTCACATGGAACCACCGTAGCACCTGCGGCCCCAGGATGTTCCCAAAGATACCGGTGATGGAGATGGCCGCCATGGTAATGCCGCCGGTACCACCCAGCTCCTCGGCCAGCGGCATGCCCACCGCCCCCGTTACCGATTTGGGGATCAGCGTTACAAAGTCGTAGTGCCCCAGCCGGAACACCAGCGCCACGGCCAGCACGCACAGGGCGTTCACCGCCACTCCGGTCAGGATACCGGCCACAATGGCCAAAGGGTACTCCCGCAATTTTTGGATCTGCCGGTACAGCGGCAGCGCCAGGCAGGCGGTGGCCGGGGTCAACAGGTAGGTGATATACCGGGCGCTTTGGTTGTAGGCGTCGTAGTCAATATCAAAAATAAGCAGCGCCCCGATGAGCAGTGCCAGGCAGATGAGGATCGGATTGGCCAGCGGGTGCCCTATCCGGTCGCTGATGCGGAAGGACACCACATAGATGATTAGGGTCAGCGCAGCCCCAAAGTAGGCGGAAAAGGCAATGTAATCATTCATGCTTTTTACCCTCCCGCCGTTTGGCTTCCTGCCGGCCCACCGCCTGGGCGGCCTTGCCGCTGATGCCGATGACCAGCGTAGTGCCCAGAATGCCCAGCAGCACCACCGGCCCGCCCATCACCGCCAGATACTCCGGCTGAGTGATAAGCGCTACCGTGGGGGCAATAAACAGCACCGGCATAATGGAGATAAAGAAATCCGCGACGGTACTGATCTGCTCCGGCTTGATGAGCCCGGTCAGCAGTGCCAGCAGCATTAGGATCAGACCGTACACGCTGGCGGGAATGGGCAGCGGCAGCAGATATTTGATGAGTTCCGCCACGGCGCACACCGCGGCGATAATGGCAGATTGCCTTAGAATTTTCATGGGTATTTCATTCGTCCTTCGGTTCGCAAAAATAGGGGAGAGCCTTACTGGATCACATGGACATCCAGTTGGTTAAAGGGGATGGCAATGCCGTTCTGGTCCAGTACATCCTTTATCGCCTGGTTGATGCTCCACGCCTCATCCCAGTAGTCGGCGGTCTTTACCCAGTAGTGCAGGCCCAGCACCACGCTGCTGTCCCCCAGCTCCTTTACATATACCAGCGCCTTTTCGGGGTTCACCAGCGGCTTGCGGCTCTTGATAAGCGCCGTCAGCAGCTCAATGGCCCGGGCGGTGTCGGCCTCATAGGCAATGCCCACCGTGGTGGAAAGCCGCCGCACCGGCAGTACATTATAGTTGATAATATTCCCGGCCGAGAGACTCCCGTTGGGAATGGTGATGATTTTGTTATCGGCCATGCGCAGCGTGGTAAAGAACAGCCCGATCTCCACCACCGTCCCCTCGATATCCGAAGCAGTTTTGATGTAATCCCCAGTCTTAAAGGGGTGCAGGAACATGAGAATGAGCCCGCCCGCAAAGTTGGAAAGACTGCCCTGCAATGCCAGGCCCACCGTCACGCCGATGGAACCCAGCAGCGCCACAAAGCTCGCCGTCGGCACCCCCAAAAAGTCCGCAATAAAATAAATCAGCAGTGCCCACAGCGCTACCCGTACCAGCGAGCGCACAAATTTGGCCACGCCGGGATCGATCTTTGTTTTGTTATCCAGCAGCGCCACCCGGCTCAGGAATTTCTCGATGAGCCAGCGCCCCACAAAAAAGATAACCAGTGCCAGTGCAATATGCCACAGTGCGTTCAGCACTACCGGCGAGGCGGTTTTAATGAATTTCTGGATCGCGGTCAGCGATTCCTGAATATCCGGTACCTCCGGCAGGTCGGCCGCAGCGGTCGTCAGTGCAAAAAATCTCATGGTTCTCTCCTTGCTATATTCAACCTATATTACAGCGTTTCATCTTCGCCTGTCCACTGGTGCCGGGCCATATCCACCCGCCCGTCCGGCAGAAAAGCGACTCCTTCCGCTTCCAGCAGCGCCCGCTGCGCCCCAGGCCCGCCAAAGGCAAAGCCCGGCGCCAGGCTGCCATCCCGGAATACCACCCGGTGGCAGGGCGTTTTGCCGGGTTCGGGGTTGCGGTGCAGTGCCCCGCCCACAATGCGGGAAGCCCGGGGGCTGCCCGCCAGCATCGCAATCTGTCCGTAGGTAGCCACTTTCCCGGCCGGGATACGGCGCACCGCCGCATATACCGCCCGGTAGAAATTTTCCTGCATTTCCGCTTGCCCCCTCTTGGAATAATATCTCATTATATCACGCAGCTCCTCCGTTGTCGAGAAATTGCGCGGCATTTCCTTGTCCGGTTTCTGCAGCATCCCGGCTGGGGCCCGCAGGGCCGAGGGGCAAAGCCCCTCGTGGGCGGCCTTCGGCCGCCCCAAAGCCGCCTGCGGCGGCCTGCCCTGCGGGCCCCTCCCTCTGCGCATCCCCTCAGCCCCCTTGCAAATCCCCGCCGAACGCGGTAGAATAGGGCCGTAAACACCGAACAAAGCAAAGGGAGAACATTATGAGGATCGTAATTGTCGGAATCGGAAAGGTCGGCCGGGCCCTGGCGGAGCATCTCTCCCGCGAGGGCCACGATGTCGCCGTCATCGATAACCGCCCCGGCATGGCGGAGCGCCTGGCGGAGGAACTGGATGTTTTGGGCATCGAGGGCAATGGCGCCGCTTATACTGTGCAGCAGCAGGCCCGGGCCAGTCAGGCGGATCTCGTCATTGCCGCCACCAGCGAGGATGAGGTCAATATGATCGCCTGCATGACCGCCAAAAAGCTGGGCGCCAAGAATACCATTGCCCGGGTGCGCAGCGTGGAATACGAAAGTCAGCTGCGATTCATGCAGCAGGAGATGGGGCTTTCTCTTTCTATCAACCCGGAGCGGGAGACTGCCCGTGATATCGCCCGTATCCTGCGCTTTCCGGCGGTCGCCAAGGTGGAAACCTTCGCCAAGGGCCGGGTGGAGCTGGTGGAATACCACATTCCGCAGGGCAGCCTGCTGGATGGCATGGCCCTCAAAAATGTCGCCGCCTCCCTGCAGGTCAAGGTGTTGGTCTGTGCCGTCCGCCGCGGGGAAGAGGTCGTTATTCCCGATGGTAACTATGTGCTGGGCGCGGGAGATTGCATCAGCGTTACCGCCAAGCCCCAGGAACTGGAGAACTTCTTCCGGGCGCTGGGCGTTTTCCGGGACCATGCCCGCAATGTCATGGTGGTAGGGGCCGGGCGTATCACCCGCTTTTTGGCGGAGCAGCTGAGCCAGATGAAGATGCGTGTGCGCGTGGTGGACCGGGATGAACAGCGCTGTGTTGATCTCAGCGAGGCAGTCCCCACCGCTTTGGTTATCCACGGGGATGCCACCGATGTGCATCTGCTGGCCGAGGAGGGCCTGGATGATTCCGATGCCTTTGTGGCACTCACCGGCCTGGATGAACTCAATATCATGCTGGCCATGTATGCCCGCTGCCACAATATCGAATGTTCTGTGGCCAAGGTCAACCGCAATTCCTTCACCGAGCTTATCAATAAGACCGCCATCGTGGAAAGCACCGTTTCCACCAGCGTGGTTACCGTCAGCCGCATCCTGCAGTATGTCCGCGCGATGGAAAACAGCACCGGCGGCGGGGTCATTGCCCTGCACCGCATGGTAGAAAACCAGGTAGAAGCCCTGGAATTCCACATTACCGCCGGCTCGCCGCTCATCGGTGTGCCGTTTAAGGATATGGCCACCCGCCCCAATGTGCTGGTGGGCTGCATCACCCGCCCCAATGGCGAGGTCATCATCCCCTCCGGCGGCGATTCCCTCCAGCCCGGCGATTCCGCCATCGTCATTACCACCCTTACCGGCCTGCGGGATATCCAGGATATCCTCGCCTAAAATATTGTTTTTTCAGGCTCCGTTTCCTTCGGGAAGCGGGGCCTCTTATCATCTCTGTTATTTTTGTAACGATTTTTTGCAAAAACCGTGTAATATTGTTTGTATCCCGCCGATAAATGTATTATAATAAACTGTGTATAGCTATTTTGCATGTCGCTGCCGCATAGCAGTTATGCGTTGTCGCCCGGCGGCGGTGAAAATGGGTGCTGGCTGCGTGGCCGCCCTTGACAGGCATCAGCCTGCCTGCGTCAGGCAAGAGCCTGCCTGCGGCCGTCCGCTTGCCATCCCGACATTTTCCCTCGCCGCCAGCTTTCATCATAGAAAGGGGTTTTACCCATGCCGCACCAGTATACCGTCCCGCTTAAAAAGCTCATCAAGGACCTGAACCTGCAGATCCTCTATTATCCCAAAACCGAGGAGGAGATCCTGGTCAGCCACGCCGAGCTGATGCGCCCGGGCTTGGCCTTTACCGGGTTCTTCCAGGGCTTTGTCCCGGCCCGCATCAATATGATCGGCCGTACCGAGCTGGCCTATCTGGAAACTTTGCCGCCCCACCTGCTGCGGCAGAGCCTGGAGGGCTTCCTTTCCCGCAGCCCCAAGGCCGTCATCATCACTCAGGATTTCTCCTTCCGCCCCCTCTTTTTGGAGCTGGCGGAAAAGTACTGCGTGCCGCTGATGCAGTCTCCGGAAAATACCACCCATATGGCCGCCCAGCTCAATGCCAAGCTGAGTCTGGAGCTGGCGCCCCGTACCACCGTCCACGGCGTTTTGATGGAGATCTACGGCGAGGGCGTGCTGCTTACCGGGGATTCCGGCGTCGGCAAAAGTGAGACCGCCCTGGAGCTGCTCAAGCGCGGCCACCGCCTCATCGCCGATGACGCCGTGGAGGTCCGCCGGGTCTCCAATACCACCCTGGTCGGCTCTGCCCCGGATAACATCCGCCACTATATGGAGCTCCGCGGGGTCGGCATCATCAATGTCAGCCGGCTGTTCGGCGTCGGCTCGGTCAAAAATACCGCCAATATCAATTTCGTCATTCAGCTGGAAACCTACGACCCCGAAAAGGTCTACGACCGCATCGGGCTGGAGGAGGAAACCACCAATATTCTGGGCATGAAGGTGCCCGCCGCCACCATCCCGGTCCAGACCGGCCGAAACCTCGCCGTGATCATCGAGGTGGCCACCATGAACTACCGTCAGCGCGCCATGGGCAATAATTCTGCCAAGGAGCTGATGGAACAGCTGGGCCTTACCGATGATGTGCAGCCCTGACCGCCGAAAGGAGCAAACCCCATGAATCTACTGGAACAGCTGCAAAATGCGGGCATCCCCTATACCGAAAATGAACCCATGAGCCGCCGTACCACCTTTGGCATCGGCGGGCCGGCGCTGCTGCTGCACCCCCGCACCCGTACCCAGCTGCAAACCGCCGTTTCCCTCTGCCGGGCGGCGGGGACCGACCCCTTTATTTTGGGCCGGGGCAGCAATCTGCTGGTCAGCGATAGCGGCATTGCCCGCCCTGTCATCCAGCTGGATGGCGACTTTACCGCCATCTCCCGGCAGGGCAATACCCTGCGCTGCGGGGCCGGGGCCTCTCTCATCGCTACCTGCCGGGCCGCTGCAGAAAACAGCCTTTCCGGCCTGGAATGGGGCTTTGGCATCCCCGGCTCTTTGGGCGGGGGAGTATACATGAATGCCGGTGCCTACGGCGGCGAGCTCCGGGATGTCCTCACGGAGGTCACCTTCCTGGATGAAGCCGGGGAATACCGCACCCTGCCTGCCGCGGCGCTGGAACTTTCCTACCGCCACAGCATCTTTGAGGAGCGACCGGGCTGTGTCATCGTGGAAGCGGTGCTGACCCTCACCCCCGGCGAGGAAACCGCCATCCGCGCGGCCATGGAGGACTACATGTCCCGCCGCCGGGAAAAGCAGCCCCTGGAATACGGCAGCGCCGGCTCCACCTTTAAGCGGCCGGTAGGCAACTATGCCTCCGCCCTGGTGGATCAGTGTGGGCTTAAGGGCCTTTCTGTCGGCGGTGCCGAGGTCAGCCAAAAGCATGCCGGCTTCATCATCAACCGGGGCGGTGCCACTGCTGCCGATGTACGGCAGCTTATTGCCGAAGTACAGCGCATCGTCCGGGAAAAGACCGGCTATACCCTCGAATGTGAAATCAAGCTTGTGGAGTGATCCGGGAGGTCCCTCCGCAGGCTTTCAGCAGGCCGCAGGCCGCGGGCGCAGCCCGCCCGCCGCAGGCGGGCCCGCGAGCGAAGCTCGCGGCTTTCGGCGGAGCCGAAAGGGG
>CEAB01040463.1_pt1 | contig 16360 bp, 17 predicted proteins | sample 557651 | NCBI WGS metagenome assembly CEAB01 (sample SAMEA3182046, study PRJEB8094) | gut metagenome | biome: human; feature: gut; material: Stool; isolation source: human stools | place: Canada | collected 2011-11-15
CCGTGGTTGTCCCAGCCGGGGATGTAGGGCGTGTAGTATCCGCGCATTGCCGCCGAGCGGTTCATGAAGTCCTTGATGCACTTGTTGAGCGCATGACCCATGTGCAGCGCGCCGTTGGAGAACGGAGGGCCGTCATGCAGCGAGAACAGGGGCTTGCCGTCGTTTTTCTTCAGAAGCTCGTTGTAAAGATCGAGTTCTTCCCAGTGCTTGAGCATATCCGGCTCGCGCATCGGAAGACCGCCGCGCATCGGAAAGCCCGACTTCGTCATGTTTAACGTCTGTTTGTATTCCATCGTTACTCTATGCCTCCATGTGAAATCATGTTTTTGACTGTATAATAAAAAAACGCCGAGAGCAGAAGCTCAGGGCGAAAAAACCGCGGTACCACCTGAATTTCCGGAAAACGCATTCTCCGGACACTCTTCTTCTGTAACGGGAAGTCCCGTCCGTGCTTACTGAGACGAACGTCTTTTCAGGCGGATGCTCCAAGGGGATATTCGGGGAAGCCTTGCCGCTGCCTTACACCGACCGGCAGCTCTCTTTGCGCATCGGAAACCCGTACTTGTCCTTATCATCGCGAAATATTCAGATACTGCTTTATCTTAGTCACTTCTACCCGTTTTGTCAAGGGCAAAACCGGTTTTTCCGTGTTTTTCTGCGTTTTTTGGGGAATACACCCTAGCTGCCGGGCTTGATTTTTTCCGCGCCATCGGGTAGAATACGCCTTGCGGCGCACCGCTTTCCGGAGGGCGGCATGCCGCGCGAATACCAGACAGTTCGTAACCATCCTGTCTCTAAACAAAACTAGGGATTGCTGCGCAGAAATTCTGCCGCGGCAGGATGGGCGTATGGAAATACGCTCATTTTTTTGTCCCTAAAGAAAGGGAAAGAAGTATCATGAAACACATCACCTCACGCCAGATTGCCCTCAACGGTCTCGTTGCGGGTCTGTATGCCGCTGTCACCATCCTGACCGCGTCGTTTGCCTACGGAAACATCCAGTTCCGGCTTGCAGAAGCGCTCTGCCTTCTCGTCGCGCTGGAACCGACGCTTACCGTCGGGCTGACGCTCGGCTGCCTGATCGCCAATCTTTTCTCCACGGTCTCGGCGCTCGATATCATCGTCGGCACCGCTGCGACGCTGCTTGCCTGCCTGCTCACGCGCTATATCAAAAACACCTGGCTTCTGCCGCTGCCGACGATTCTCTGCAATATGCTGATGGTCGGCGCGATGCTCTCGGCGCTTTATATGCCGGCGGGCGAGTTCTGGAAGGGACTTGCGATCTTCGGCGCGGAGGTCGGCGCGGGAGAGGCAGCCGTTTTATACATCCTCGGCGTGCCGCTTTACCGCTTCATCCGCAAAACGGGGCTGATGGATAAGCTTCTCGGGCGCGGATGATTGCAAAAAAGCGGCTTGTGTGATAGGATAAAAAGACGCAGTTCCGCAATTGATTGAAGGAGGCTTTGCCCTTGTTTTACGTTCTGTTAACGGCGTTTGCCGCCGCCATTGCCGCGGTCGATCAGCTGACAAAGGTTCTTGCGCAGCAGTATCTGACCGGCACGACCATCACGCTCGTTCCGGGCTGGCTGCAGCTGCACTATATTACAAACGACGGCATGGCGCTGTCTTTGTTTCGCGGCGGCAGATGGATGTTCGTCGTGCTGACGGCGGTGTATCTGGCGCTGGTCATCTACGCGGTTGCAAAGAAGCTTATTCACAAGCGCTTCGAGCTGTGGTGCCTGGCGGCAATCACAGGCGGCGCGATCGGAAACCTGATCGACCGCGTGCAGACGGGGCTCGTCGTCGACATGATCTGCATTCCGTGGTTCTCGACGTTCAATGTCGCGGACATCTTCATCACCTTCGGCGCAATCCTTCTGGTTCTCTATATTCTGATCAAGGACAAGGAATTTCTGGAGGACAAGCCGAAAAAGAGCAAGGAGCAGGGCAATGACGCTGAGACTGGAAAGTAGCGGCGAGCGGCTGGACGCCGCGCTGGCAAGGCTCGTGCCGGAGTTAAGCCGCAGCCAGGCGCAGCGGCTTCTGGCGCAGGGACTGGTCACGGCAAACGGGAAGCCTCTCAAGAAGAACGAAAAATCGACTGCCGGTATGGTGCTGGAGCTGACGCTTCCGGAGGCGCAGGAGACGGACCTGCCGGCGCAGGAGATTCCGCTCGATATCCGCTATGAAGACAGCGATGTGATTGTCATCAACAAGCCGAAGGGACTTGTCGTCCACCCCGCGCCGGGGCACCCGGACGGGACGGTGGTCAACGCGCTGCTGCATCACTGCGGCGATTCTCTTTCCGGCATCGGCGGGGAAAAGCGCCCCGGCATTGTCCACCGGATTGACAAGGACACGTCGGGGCTTCTGATTGCGGCAAAAAACGACGCTGCCCACGCGCATCTTTCCGCGCAGCTCAAAGACCACACGCTGGCAAGAACCTATGAGTGCATCGTCTGCGGCAATCTGAAGGAAGACTCCGGCACGATCGACGCACCCATCGGCCGTCACCCGACGGACCGCAAGAAGATGGCGGTCACGGAGAAAAACAGCCGCAACGCCGTCACGCACTGGGAGGTCATCGCACGCTACCGGGGCTATACGCACCTGCGCTGCAGGCTGGAAACCGGCAGGACGCATCAGATCCGCGTGCATCTTGCCTGGCGCAGCCACCCGATTGTGGGCGATATGATCTATGGGCACAAAAAGCCCGAGTTGGGACTGAATTCTCAGTGCCTGCATGCCGCGGCGCTCGATTTCATCCACCCGAGAACGGGAAAGCCCGTACACGTCGAGTGTGAGCTGCCGGATTATTTCACACAGGCGCTCTCGAAGCTCGAACCGCTCTGAAAAATGAAGCCGCTTCGCACCATCCCGGTGCGAAGCGGCTTTTTCATTACAAATGCAAAGCAGCGCATTTGTCCATCAGCTTTTGATAGACCACACGCATCTCGGGCTCGCGGATGTTGGGCAATACGTCCGGCAGGGCGAACCAGCGCACGCCGCTGTTTTCGTCCGGCTTTTCATGCAGCGCCTGAGCCTCGTCTGCCTGCAGAAGGTACGTCACATTCAGATGCAGATGGGCGGAGACGTATTTGCCGCGCTTGACATGCCCGGCGACGCCGAGAATCTCGACCGAGAAAATTTCCGGCGAGACCGGCACTGCCGTCACGCCCGATTCCTCGTTTGCCTCCTTGCATGCCACGGCAAGAAGATCCTCCATGCCGTCGGCGTGCCCGCCGAGCCACGCCCAGGAGTCATAAATGTTGTGATACGCCAGCAGCGCTTTTGTTCGCGCAGGGTTTACAATCCAGCATGACGCGGTCAGGTGCGCCATCTCGTTTTCGCGCGTGAAGAGATTGCCGAACTGTTCGGCATATTGCAGGATCAATCGCCGGTCCGACGCCTCCTGTGCGTTTACGGGCGCGTAGGCGCGCAGCTGCTCAAAAATGGTCATAAAAACCTCCTGAAAAATCAGCCAAACAGAAGCTGCATGAGTGCAGGCAGGGTGAACATGGAAAGAAGCGTCGAGAGCATGACGCCCGAGGACGCCAGCTCGTGATTGCCGCCGTAGAGATAGGCGATGTTGGTCGCGTTCGTGGCGGAGGGGATGCACAAAAACGTGATGATCACACCGAGCAGCAGCCCGTCGGACAGCACGTTCCGCAAAAGGAAATACGCACACACCGGCAGCACCACCAGCTTGATCGCATACATCGCATAGAGCCTGCCGTTGGTAAAAACGTTTTTGAGCGGCATCAGCGCCAGTGCGCTTCCGGTGATGAGCATGATTAAGGGCGACGTCGTCTGCCCGAGAAACGAGCACGCCGAGGCAAGCACGTTCGGGACCTTAAGCCCTGTCAGATAGATGATGTACGCGGTCGACGAGGCAATCAGACAGTGATTTTTGAGAATGCTCCACTGCCAGCGGAATTTTCCGTGTCCCGAGACCAGATGAATACCGTAGCTCCACATGATCAGCTGCGAGCACAGGACCAGCACCGTCACATAAAAAGAGGCGTCCATACCGAACAGAGACTGCACGACGGGGTAGCCGATGTAGCTGATGTTGCAGAAGCTGAACAAAAAGCGCAGAAGTCCGCGGTCTGCGTCCTCCGCGTGCAAAAGCCGCACCACGACCCGGCTCAAAAGCATGCAGCTGAGAATCAGTGCGAATGAAATGCCCGTCAGCGCGAGGACCTGCCGGTTGGACATCAGCCGCTCTTTTCCCATCACGGAGCTGAGCGCCAGCATGGGATTTGTGAGCATCACGACCAGGCGCGAGATGGTGCGGTTTGCCGTGTCGTCGAGCCAGCCGCGCTTGCCGCAGACAAAGCCCGCCGCCATCGCGAAAAACAGCACGAGCATCTTTTCAATCAGTGCCGGAACGTTCATAAGTACCTCATTTCAGACCCGCGCCGCACCCGCGGCTTTGCGGATGCGGCAGGCAGTCGGTATGTTTTGGGTCAGCCGAAGCAGCGCGGGCAGGGCTTGTAGCCGTTTGCCTCGGCGAGCTTGCGGCTGTATGCCCAGAAGCTGGTCTGCGCGAAGTCGTCGCAGCCGTATTTGTGGTAGAGCCCGCTGCCGTCGTTCTCGACGAATACGACATACGAATCCATGAATTTGGACTTCGACAAAAACAGGCGGTTGGACGAGGCAAGCTCCTCGTTGGTGGCAGTGAGCGTCTCGACCGACTGCTCGAGCGCCTCATTTTCCTGTTGGAGTGCTTTGTTTTCCTGCGTCGCACGCTCCAGCTCCGCCTGCTGCGTGGTCATGTCGTACTGCGTCTGGCTGACGGTGCTCTGGGCGCTGGAAAAGCTTCGCTGCAGCTCTTCAATCGTCTGCGCCTGCTGCGACAGCTCGTCCTTCGCATCGAGAAGCTCCTGCTGCGTGTCGCTGAGCGACTGCTCCAGAACGGTCAGGTGCTGCTCGCGCTCTTCCAGATCTGACTCGCGCAGGCGCAGCGATACCCGCTGCGAGGCGCTGTTTGCAAGCAGATAGATGCTCAAAGAAAGACTCAGAACCGTAAAGACGCACAAAATCGCAATCACAACGCCGTGCCCCGTCCGGCGTTTCGGCGGCGTGGGCTGCACCAGCTGCGGCTGGGGCTTCGGCTTCGGCGGATGGACAACGGGCTTCTGCATTCTGCCGGAAAGCGCCGGAGCGGGCTTTTGTACCGTCTCGGATGCGCCGGGGTTCAGCGCGCAGTCGTTGCAGAAAAGCTCTCCGTCGGGAATTTCCCGACCGCATTTGATACAGGTATTCATAAAAAGCCTCGCTTTCAGAGTTTCAGAAAAATCGCCCGGGCGTTTAAATTGGGGCTTTGCTTCCGAGCCGGTAGGTCGACTGGACGGTCAGAATCGAAAAGACGCCGAAGGGCGCAAAGGAGAAGCGTCACCGAGCAGGCGTCTCATGGCGCGTCCCCCGATTTTGGCTTTTTCACGGAAATTTCACAGCTATACCGTTAGTATATCCAAAACAGGCGCCTTTGTAAATAATAGCGAAAAAAAAGAGCAGCTCCGCCGGTTTTCGGCAGAGCTGTTTTCGCTGCAAGTCAGGCGTTGTCCCGCAGATGCTTGCGGAAGAACGTAATCTGGAAGGGGATGCAGATGAAAAACGTCAGAAGGTCCGAGCCGGGCTGCGTCATCTGCACGCCCTGCAAGCCGAGAAAATGCGGCAGCAGGAAAATGAGCGGCAAAAAGCAGATGCCCTGCCGAAGGGAGGCAAGAACCGTTGCCGGGAGCTTGTAGCCCAGGCACTGGTAGAGCTGGTTCACAAAGGTGGAATACGCCATAAACGGCATAACCGCACACGCATACAGCAGCGCCACACGCCCGATGGCAATTACCTCCGGGTCTGCGCGGAACCAGCCGATGATCGGTTCGGCAAAAGCGGCAATGATTCCGGCGGCAAGGATGCAGATCACAGTACCGAGCTTTGTTGCAAAAATAAACGCCTGCCTTGTGCGCTTGCGGTCGCCCGCGCCGTAGTTATAGCCCGCGACGGGCTGGAAGCCCTGCCCGATGCCGATTATGACGTTGCGCACGAGAAGATAAATTTTATTGGAGATCGTAAGCGCCGCGACGGCAGCGTCGCCATAGACTGCGCCCTGTATGTTCATAAGCGCCGAGGCAAGGCTTGCCATGCCCTGCCGGGCAATCGTCGGGAAGCCGACGGCAAGAATCTGCACGTAGTCGCGCGGGCTGCGGCTGATATACTTCGGGCGCAGATGAACGATGCTTCTGCCGCGCAGAAACGCAACGGCAAGCACGAGAAAGCTCACGCACTGACTGATCACGGTTGCCACGGCAGCGCCTGCCGTTCCCATGCCGAAGGTGAAAATCAGCAGCGGGTCGAGCGCGATGTTGAGAATGCCGCCTGAGCACAGACCGATCATGGACGCAACCGCCGCGCCCTCGGCTCTTAGAATACAGTTTAGAATGAACGAGCCGCACATGATCGGCGCGCCCATCAGGATAATCCGCCCATAGGCGCACGCATGCGGCAGCATGGTCTGCGTTGCGCCAAGCGCGCACATCAAGGGCTCCAGATACAAAAGCCCGAGAATCAGCATCAAAAGCCCTCCTGCAAGCTCTGCAAGCAAACCGCTCGATGCGCAGCGATTTGCCTCCAGATCCTTCTTCTCTCCGAGGCGGAGGCTGATGAGGCTGCCTGCGCCCATTGCCACGCCGAAGCCATATGCCTGAATGATGGATTGCAGCGAAAACACCACGCCGACGGCGGCAGAAGCGCTCGTGGAAATCTGCGAGACAAAGTAGGTGTCGGCAGTGTTGTAGATGATGGAAATCAGCTGGCTTGCCACGGTCGGCGCGGCAAGCGACAAAACCAGCTTCGCAACCGGTGTCTGCAGCATCCTGCGGTGCTGTTCTTCACTGGTAAGGACTCTTGGAATATGATGCTCGTGCAAAAAATCATTCCTCCGTTCTCGCGGCGCATTCGCCGGCATTCGACAAAATGGGCGCGGCAAAACCGGAGGCAAAGCCGTTTGATTGCCTCCGGTATGTTATACGCCGCTCAGACGGTGCAGCACCGTCTGCTGGTCACGCGCAATCTGCGCGGTAAGTTCGGAAAGAGAGGAAAACTTCTGCTCGGGGCGGACCTGAAACAGCAGCTCCAGCCGCAGAAATTTCCCGTAGAGATTGCCGGAAAAGCCGAGCAGCGACGCTTCGGCAACCGGACGCGGCAGCCGGTGGACCGTCGGGTGGATGCCGAGATTGACCGCCGTGGGAAACCTTCCAAGCTCCCCTGCGTCTGCCCAGCCGCCATACACGCCGAAGGCAGGCACAAGAAGTTCCGGCTCGAGTGCGAGGTTTGCCGTCGGAAGACCGAGCGTGTGGCCGCGGCTGTCGCCGTGCTGCACAAGGCCGGAGAGGATGTGCCCATGCCCCAGAAAGCGCACGGCAGTTTCCATCTCGCCCGCCTTCAGAAGCGTTCGCAGATACGTCGAGCTGACGGTGATGCCGTCCAGCTTCACTTCTCCAATGACATCGCAGCCGAGCCCGAGCGCGCGGCATTTTTCCGTCAGCTTCTGTGCGTCTCCGATGCCGCGCGCGCCGAACCGGTAGTCGTGCCCGCAGACCAGATGGCAGGCGTGAAGCTCTTTTACCAGATAGTCTTCGACGAATGCCTCCCAGGGCATATTCATCATGTCCCGGTCAAAGTGGCAGAAGATCACGTCCTCGATGCCGTAGAGCGACTGCATCAGCTGCTTTCGCTCGTCCATCGTGTTCAGAAGCTCTGCCGGTGTTCCGAACACCAGCGTGTCCGGATGCGTATCGAAGCTCATTGCCGACGGCACCGCGTCCAGCTCGCGCGCGCGTTCGTATGTTTTTTTCAGAAGCGCGCCGTGCCCGATGTGAACGCCATCGAAAAAGCCCAGCGCAATGACACGTCGTTTGTTCAAGTCTTGTTCCCTCAAACCTCAAAAAAGCTCTTGATCGTGGTCAGAATGGTGTTCTCCACCTTGCCCAGAAGCAGAAATTCTCCCGTGATGCTGTAGACCCGGTAGGTGCCGGGCGCAAAGTGCCAGTCCTTAATTTGCGCGCCGTGGCGCAGCTTTTCTGCCTGCCCGAGCTCGACAATGAGCGGCGGGTACTGCGAAAACAGCGCGTCGACCGGCATCAAAAGCTCCTGCGGGTCGTTTTCCTTCGCGAATTCCAGAATCTGCGGCAGGGTGATTGCCTGCGAAAGCGTAAACATGCCTGCCTTCGTCCGGCGAAGCGACGACATACACGCGCCGCAGCCGAGCATTTGCCCTAAATCATGGCAGAGCGTGCGCACATAGGTGCCCTTCGAGCAGCGGACGCGAAGCGTGTAGTCGCAGCCTGCGCCGCCCATCAGCTCCAGCTCGAAAATCGTAATCTGCCGGGGCTGCCGTTCAACCTCGACGCCTCTGCGCGCCAGTTCATACAGCTTTTGCCCGCCAATCTTGATGGCGGAATACATGGGAGGCATCTGCTTGATGTCTCCCGTGCATTTTTGAAGCGCGGCAAGCACATCCTCGCGCGTCGCGGAAACAGGGTTCGTTTCCAGAACCTCGCCCGTGATGTCCTGGGTGTTCGTGACCGTGCCGAGCCGGATTCCGGCGATGTATTCTTTTTCCGCGGACTCGAAAAATTCGACCCCGCGCGTGGCGCGCCCGATGAAAATGGGCAGCACGCCGGTTGCCATCGGGTCGAGCGTCCCGCCGTGCCCGATGCGCTTTTCATGGAACACGCCCCGCAGCTTCGCTGCCACATCCTGGCTGGTCCAGCCGTCGGGCTTGTCCACAATTAAAATTCCGTTTGCCATATCAGCGCTCCCGGATAATCCCGCGCTGCGCCAGCAGCGACAAGATTGCGTGTCTGGCGCCTGTGATTCCACCCGGAACCGTCGCGCCTGCCGCTGCCGCATGCCCGCCGCCGCCCAGAGCCTTACAAAGCTCGGAGGCGTTGTAGTGTTCTGACGTGCGGAGCGAAATTTTCCCGCCGCCGTCTTCCACCTCGCGGATCATAATGCCGATTTCCACACCCTCAATCGAGCGGGCAAAGCCTGAGATGGAGTCGACATCGTCCTCCGAGATCTGGAGCTCGGTTAAAAGCGACTTCGGCATCGTACACAGCCCGACGATTCCGCCGCCGTAAAGCTCGATGGAATCGGTCAGCCGCGCCTCCAGCTTCAGCCGCGCAAAGCTCTTCGTGTCGAAAAACGCCTTGTTGATGGGATAGACCTCCGCGCCTGCGGCAATCAGCGTTGCCGCTGCGGCATGGGTGTGCGCGGTGGTATTGGAATATTTGAAGCAGCCGGTGTCGGTCGAGATGGCAAGATACAACGCCTCTGCCATCTGCCGCGTGAGTCTCACGCCGAGCAGCTCCAGCAGCTCCAGAATGATCTCGCCGCAGGCGGCGCTGTCCGGCTCGACGAGCTTCGGGACCGATAAGTCGTTGCTCCCGTGGTGGTCGATGGCAAAGCAGAGCCGTTCTTCCAGATGAAGCGCCTCCGCATCAAAGCTGAAAAGCCCCAGCGACGCAATGTCCACCGATATGACCGTCGCGTCCTCCGGGCAGGTATCCGTCAGAAGCCCTTCGGCAAACGGCGCGAGCTTCGGCGTCAGCTGCCGGTTTCTGAGCACCCAAGCCGACTTTCCGAGCGCGCGCAGACCCAGGCACAGCCCCGCGGCGCATCCGGTGGTGTCTCCGTCCGGGCGGCGATGGGTCAGGATGATGAAGTTGTCGTGCTCGCGCAGCATCTGCGCCGTTTCAAGCCTCGTCATTGCCTGTCTCTCCCGCTTTTTCCTTCTGCTCCGCCTCGAGCTTCGACAGAAGATCGAACATGTGCGCGCCGTATTTGAGCGAGTCGTCCAGCTCGAACACCAGCTCGGGCGTATAGCGCAGCTGCAGGCTGCTGCCGAGCTCGCGCCGGAGCCAGCCGCCCGCGGATTTGAGCCCGCGCAGGGCGTCTTTCTGCTTTTCCTCGTCGAGGACGCTGATATAAATTTTGCTGTAGCGCAGATCCGACGTGGTGTCGACGCGGGTGATGGAAAGCAGCGTCTGTACGCGCGGGTCCTTGAGCGAGCGGATCAGATCGGAAAGCTCGCGCTGGATCTCTTCATTGATCCGTCCAATTCGATTGGAAGCCATAGTACCTCCTTTTGCATGATTCAGCCTCGCAGAGTTTCGCCATCCGCAGATGGCGAAATAAAATGGAACTCCATGTTATCCGGCGGCTCTGCCGACCGGACAGGACAGCCGTTAGCGGCTTTGCCGCTTACGGATGTCGCGTACTCCTTGCGGGTAAACATACCTATCGCCTCGCAAGTGTGGAATTTGTGAGGCTTTGCCGCACAAATTCTGCGCGCAGTCGAGGCGCCTTCCTTTTGGCAAAAAGCCCCTGCTTTTTGCCAGAATGTTACTCTTTGATCTGCTCCATCACGAAGCACTCGAAGATGTCGCCTTCCTTGATGTCGTTGTACTTTTCAATCGACATGCCGCACTCATAGCCCGCAGCGACCTCCTTGACGGAGTCCTTGAAGCGCTGCAGAGAGCCGAGCTTTCCTTCGTGAATGACAATGTTGTCGCGCAGGACGCGGACCGATGCGTCGCGCGTGATTTTGCCGTCTTTGACATAGCAGCCTGCGATCGTGCCGATGGCAGAGACCTTGTAGGTCTGACGGACCTCGGCGTGACCGATGATCGCCTCGCGGAACTTGGGTGCGAGCATGCCCTTCATGGCGTCGGAGATTTCGTTGATGGCGTCGTAGATGACGCGGTACATCCGCACGTCGACCTTGTCGCGCTTTGCAGCCGCCTGCGCCTGCTCGTTCGGGCGGACGTTGAAGCCGACGACAATCGCGTTGGAGGTCGAAGCCAGCAGGATATCGGACTCGTTGATTGCGCCGACGCCCGCGTGGATGACCTTGACGCGGACCTCGTCGTTCGAAATCTTCTCCAACGACGCCTTGACTGCCTCTGCCGAGCCCTGTACGTCTGCCTTGACGATCAGGTTCAGCTCCTTCATCTCGCCCTCCTGCAGCTTCGAGAACAGGCTCTCGAGGGTCACCTTCTGGTTGAGCTTGTTGGCGTCGTCCTTGATCTTCTGCTTGCGCTGCTCGACCAGCTGGCGCGCCATGCGCTCGTCTGCAACGGCGTTAAATTCATCGCCCGGCGCGGGAACCTCGGTCAGACCCGTGATCTCGACCGGGATCGACGGACCTGCGTCTTTGACCTGTAAGCCCTTGTCGTTCGTCATGACACGGACGCGGCCGACGGCAGTGCCCGCAATGATGAGGTCGCCCTGATGGAGCGTACCGTTCTGAACCAGAAGCGTTGCGATCGGACCTCTGGTCTTGTCGAGCCGCGCTTCGAGCACGCAGCCCTTGCCGGCGCGGTTCGGGTTTGCCTTGAGCTCCAGCATTTCTGCGGTCAGAAGGACGGTCTCGAGCAGATCGTCGATGCCGTCGCCGGTCTTTGCGGAGATCTTGCAGACCTCGGTCTCGCCGCCCCAGTCGGCAGGCGTCAGACCGTGCTCGGTCAGTTGGGTGAGAATGCGGTCAGGGTTTGCCCCGTGCTTATCCATCTTGTTGACGGCAACGATGATGGGGATGTTCGCCGCCTTCGCGTGGTTGATTGCTTCGATCGTCTGCGGCATGATGCCGTCGTCGGCGGCGACCACGAGAATGGCAATGTCAGTACACATCGCGCCGCGCGCGCGCATTTCAGTGAACGCCGCGTGACCCGGGGTGTCGAGGAAGGTGATGGGCTGGTCGCCGACCTTCACGGTGTAAGCGCCGATGTGCTGGGTGATGCCGCCTGCTTCGCCGGCTGCGACCTTTGCATGGCGGATATAGTCAAGAAGCGAGGTCTTGCCGTGGTCGACGTGACCCATGACGACGATGACCGGGGGACGGGAGACCAGCTCGTCTGCTGTGTCCTCATGATCGTCGAAGAGCTTTTCTTCAATCGTGACGACGACCTCGCGCTCAACCTTGCAGCCCAGCTCCACGGCGACAAACTCTGCGGTGTCGTAGTCGATGGTCTGGTTGACGGACGCCATCACGCCGTTTTTCAGCAGGCACTTGATGACCTCTGCGGCGGTTTTCTTCATGCGCGAGGCAAGCTCGCCGACGGTAATCTCGTCCGGAATCTTGACGACCAGCGGCGCCTTTTTGGCAATTTCGAGCTGAAGCCGGCGCATCTTCTCCTGCTCCTCGGAGCGGTTCTTGGTGCCGAACTTCTTTGCCTGCTGCTTTTTGTTCTTGTTGCCGATTTTCTGCTTGCCGCTCGAGTAGTTCTGCACGCGCTCGGAGACCAGAGAATCGACGCGGTCGTCGTAGCGGTCGGCGTTGACGGTGACGGCGCTGGTATCAATGACGCGGCGCTCACGCTTGCGCTCGGGCTGCGGCTGCTTTGCCGGCTGCTGTGCATTGTTCTGCGCATTCTGGCTCTGGGGCGCCTGCTGCTGCGGCTGGGACTGCTGCGGACGCGGCTGCTGATTCTGCGGCTGCGGGCGCTGGTTAAACTGCGGGCGCTGATTTTGCTGCTGCGCCGGGCGGTTATTATTGTTGTTGAAGCTTCCCTGCGGACGGGGCTGATTCTGCTGCGGACGCGGCGCGGGCTGCTGGCTCTGGACCGGCTGGCTCTGCTGCGGTGCGGGTGCGGGTGCAGCGGGCTTCGGCTCGTCCTTCGGCTTTGCTGCGGCGAAGACCTCGGCAATCGAGCCGATCTGGTTCTGCGCGGTGATATAGTCAAAAATTACGTTCAGCTGCTCTTCCGTCAGGTTCTGCGAGCTGCTCTTGGGCTTATCATAAAACTTTCCGACAATTTCAATGAGGTTCTTGGCGGGCATCCCAAAATCGTCTGCTACCTCTTTGATTTTCTGCTTGATCTCAATACTCATACAGCCACCTCCATTACTTTTTACCAAATCTCACGTTTTTCCGGTGTGCCTTTTCTTCCTGGCGGCGTTTCTGCACGCGCGCGGTCTGCCGCGTCAGCTCCTGTAAAATCTCCTCATGCTGCTGCGCCAGCTCCGGCAGGTCCTCCAGAAACGCCTTTGCAAACGGCGCGTCCAGAATTGCGCACAGCGCGCAGGCGTTGCAGCCCAGTGCGTCCCCCAGCTCGTCCTTCGTGAACGGCACGCACAGGTACGGGGGCTTTCCCGCCCGGCAATAGGATCTTGCGCGGCGGAATGTGTGGTCGCCCGCGTCGTGCGCGATGAGAAGCAGCTTTGCTTTTCCGCTGCGGCAGGCAATGCCGCAGGGCTCCTCTCCGATCTCGAGCTTGCGCGCCTTGCGCGCCAAACCCAGAAGCAAAAGCGCCTTGCGCTGCGTTTCATTCATCGCGCTGTTCCTCCATGGTTCTGACCAGTTCGTCCAGAATTTCCTGCGGAATCCGGGTGTCGAAGGCGCGTTCCAGCGCCTTGGCGCGGATCGCTTTTTTCAGGCACTCGCTGTTCGGGCAGAGGTACGCGCCGCGCCCCGGGGCTTTCCCCCGAAAATCCAGACTGATGACGCCCTCCGGGCTCTTGACCACGCGCACCAGCTCTTTCTTTTGCCGCATCTCGCGGCAGCCGACGCACTGGCGCATGGGAATCTTCTTTTGCATCCGGCTTTGTACCTCCTTCCGTATGAAAAACGGTTATTCTGCTTCTTCCGCTTCGGAAGCGGCTTCCGGTGCGGCAGGCTCCTGCGCCTGCTCAAACTCGGCTGCCTGCGAGGCGGGCTTGATGTCGATCTTATAGCCGGTCAGTCTTGCGGCAAGACGCGCGTTCTGACCTTCCTTGCCGATGGCAAGCGACAGCTGATCGTCCGGGACGATGACTCTGCATGCTTTCTGCGCGCCGGGCAGCACCGTCACGGAAATGACGTCTGCCGGGCTCAGGGCTGCTGCTACAAACTTTGCCGGGTCCTCGGACCAGACGATGATGTCCATTTTTTCGCCGTGCAGCTCGTCGACCACGGCGCCGACTCTGGCGCCTCTGGTGCCGACGCACGCGCCGACGGGGTCGATGTTCTCCTGCGTGGCGCAGACGGCAAGCTTCGTGCGCGAGCCTGCCTCGCGGGCAATGGACTTGACCTCGACGAGACCCGACGCAATCTCGGGCACCTCGAGCTCAAAGAGCCGCTTGACAAGACCCGGATGCGTTCTCGATACGATGACCTGCGGACCTCTGGTAGACCGGCGGACCTCCACGACGTAGACGCGGATGATATCGCCCTCGCGGTAGCTTTCGCCCTTGACCTGCTCGGAAGCGGCTAGCATCGCGTCGGTGCGGTCGCTGCTGTTGCCGCCGAGGCGGATGGTCATATCGCCGGTGTCGGGGGCGACGCGAAGGACGGTGCCGGTGAGAATCTCATGCTCTTTCGACGAGAATGTGTCGAAGATCATGCCGCGCTCTGCCTCGCGGATGCCCTGGATGATGACCTGCTTGGCAGTCTGGGCAGCGATGCGCCCGAAGTTCTGGGTGCGCACGTCGACGTTTACCAGATCTCCCAGCTCGGCGTGCTTGTTGATCTTGCGCGCGGCGTCAAGAGAAATTTCGGTGGCAGGCGTGAGCACGTCGTCGACGACTTCTTTCTGCACATACATCTTGAGGTCTCCGTCTTCGACCTCGACGAACACGTTATCGGTATAGCCTTCCTTGTCTTTTTTATACGCCGCGACCAGCGCCTGCGTGATCTTGTCGATCATGTACTGCTGCGGGATGCCGCGCTCTTTTTCCAGCTGCGCCAGCGCCGCAAAAATTTCAGCGTTCATGTTTTCTGTATTCCTCCTTAAAACTCCACATACAGCCGCACCAGCGCGACTTCCTTCTTTTCAAAGCGGACCGTCTCGCTGCCGAGGCTGATCGTCACTGCGCCGTCGTCGTAGCCTGCGAGCGTTCCAACGATTTCCTTTTTGCCGTCCTTCGGCTGATAAAGCCGCACGAGGACCATGGACCCCATGAACTGCTCAAAATCGCCCGGACGCTTTAACACGCGCTCGAGTCCTGCCGAGCAGACCTCAAAGCTGTAGCTGTCGGGAATCGGGTCCTTTTCGTCGAGAATCGGGTCGACCGCGCGAGAGATTGCCTCGCAGTCATTGATGTCCACGCCGCCGGGCTTGTCGATGTACAGCCGCAAAAACCAGTCGGCGCCTTCGCGGACATACTCCACATCCCACAGCGAGCATCCGTGCGCCTGCACCACAGGCTCGGCAAACTGCCGGACGGTTTCCGTGATCTTCATGCAAAACTCCCTTTCTCAGCAAGAAAGAGTGGGGAAGCATTCCCCACTCTCCAGTAAAATTACTATCAAGATATTTGAATTATACCATCGGCAGGCGGAAAATGCAAGAGAAATCTCTCGCGTTTTGGGAAAAATTGCGGCGTTTTTCCGCATTTTTTCGTTCGCCGGAGCGGCTCCGGCGCTGTTTTCAAAAAATTCACACCTTTTTGTCTGTAAAACGCCCTGCCGATATGCTATACTATAAATATGAGAAAGCAAGGGAAGGGACGTTCGGTATGGCGCGGAAGATCGGTTTTTCAAAGGTGCCCTGGCTCGGCGTGCTGGCGGGGCTGCTGGGCTATTTTTTTCATGCGACGATGCTGTCCGGCGGAAGCGCGATTCCGCTGATTGCGTTCAGCGTGCTGATGGCGCTTTTGTTCTGGCTGTCGGCGGCGACGCTGGAAAAGCGCGCGCGCTATGACGAGGTGTTCCATCCGATGCGCGCAGACGCACTTTTGAGTCTGCTCGGCGCGATTGCGCTCGGCGCGGGCTGCGTGCTGCGCTTTTCCTCCGACGGTACGGCGGTGAAGCTGATCTGCACGCTGGGGGTAGTCGGCGCACTGGCGCTTCTGGCAAGCGGCGTGCTGCGGCTGAAACAGGATGCACCGCCTGCCATGCTGTATGTTCCGGCGATTTTGTACTACGTGTGCACGCTCTTTTTCGACTTCCGCCGCTGGATGCACGATCCGGCAATTCTGGATTATTGCTTCTGTCTGTTCGCGCTGATCTGCTTCATGATCGCAACCTATCACGCGGCAAGCTTCTCGTTTGACCATGGCGCAAGAAGAAGGCTCTGCTTCTACAGCCTCTGCGGCGTATTCTTCGGCGCCAGCGCGATGGCAGGGCAGGAGCTTTCGTCCATGCTGATCTACGCCGGCGGCGCGTGCTTCTGCCTGACCTACTCCATGCAGGCGCTCGGCACCGGAAAATGAATTGGCAAAAAAGCCATGCTTTTTTGCCAAAGGGGATTGCGCCTCGACTGCGCGCATAATTTTGCGCCGAAGGCGCAAAATTCCACACTGGCTCGGCGAGCGGTATGTTTACCCGCAAGGAGTACGCGACATCCGTAAGCGGTAAAACCGCTAACGGCTGTCC
>CEAB01002405.1_pt1 | contig 16353 bp, 12 predicted proteins | sample 557651 | NCBI WGS metagenome assembly CEAB01 (sample SAMEA3182046, study PRJEB8094) | gut metagenome | biome: human; feature: gut; material: Stool; isolation source: human stools | place: Canada | collected 2011-11-15
CTGACCTTGGACATGATTATCAGCGAGAAGTCGGAGGTGTCGAGCGTGACGTCGTCGTCCAGAACGATGTCTTCCCTGTTCTTGAGTCGGGCGTTCACGAGCAGCTTGACGGTGCCGCCGCCCTCGGCAGCGTTTGCGTCGTTAATTGCGGTCACGACGGAGTAATAGGTCTTGCCGTTAAACTCCGCCTGCGGGGTCTTGTAGTCGTGGTTGCCCTTGGTATTCGATGCCGAAATGAGCACCGGGAAGCCGGTCACGCCCATGAGGTAGTATTCCTGCGAATCGGCTATGCCCCAATAGCAGTAGTTGGTCTCGGGGTGAGCATCGACGTACATTTTCAGTGCGCTCGAGAGGTTTCTCGTGCGATTGCCCTCGACGTTGACATAGTCGGAGAGTATGCACGCGCCGCCTGTGCCGTTAAAGTACAAAACGGTCGGATACAAAACGCTGTGCTCACCGTCGCTTGGGTAGCCCTGCTGGCAGGAGCCGTAGAGATAGTAGCAATATTTGAGCACGGTGCCGACAGGTGCGCCGGCGATCGCGCCGTAGGTGGAGGCGCCGTTTACCATGCCGTAGCTGGTGCAGTTGATGACGGTACCCATATTGCCGGCGCCGATGATGCCGCCCGTGCCGGCGGAGCCCGCGACGACGCAGCTCGTCCAGCAGTTTGCGATGGTGCCGAAATTAAAGTCCGCGCATATGGCGGCGGTGTTCTTGCCGCGTGCCGTAACAGAGCCCGTTACGCCGAGGTTTTTAATTACGGCGTTGACGCCCGTCACGTGTCCGAACAGGCCCTGATCGTCGGCTGCCTGAGAGGATATGTACAGGTACTTTATCGTATAGCCCTGACCGTCGAAAATGCCCTTAAACGGGTTCTTGGCCGTGCCTACGGGCGTCCATGAGGTGTCGTTTGCCGCCGAATAGGTATAGCTCATGTCGATATCGCGGGTCAGGAAGAAGATTATCTTGCTGGTCTTGTAGCCCTCGTTGACATACTTTCTGAAGGCGATGATGTCGTCCATGTTGCTGATGCTGTAGCACTTGCCCTCAATGCCGTCGGAGCGAGTGCCGTAAAGCCCGCTCATGCTGTCGGTCGCCTCATAGTCGCCGCAGTATTTGTCGTCCACCTCGGGACCGTTAACGGAGGGATTGGAAAGCACCGGGAAGTAACCGTTGGCGCCGGGCACCTCGGTAACGGACGAGGCGGTGTGCCACGAGCAGTAGAGCTCACAGTCCTGCATATACACCCACGCATTGAGAGCCTGGAGCATATCGTCACCGGTGTAGCTGTCAACGGTTATCGCCTTTTGCAGGGTGCACTTCTGGTCGCCGTCAACGTCGTACTTAAAGTACATACAGTCGTTAAACACGCTGTCCTTGTCGGTTTTATTATAGAAATCGTCAATAAGTCCGTAGACATAGTAGCAGTTATTAAAGGTCGAGCCGTTGGATCTTCCGACAAAGCCCGACTTTTCGTGCTCGTCGCTGGTGGTGTACAGCGGTCCGTAGGCAGCGCAGTTTGAGATGGTCGAGTTGTGCGCATAGCCGACGATGCCGCCGACCTCGGTGGAGGCCTGAATTATGACGGACGACCAGCAGTTTTCGATCACGCAGCTGTTCGCTCTGCCGACGATACCGCCGACCTCGTCGTCACCGAGCATTTCGCCCGCAACGCCGACGTTTCTGATCTTGCTGCCCCAGCACTGGCCGAAGAGTCCCGCCATGTCGATATAGTCGGAGACGAGGTACAGACCGCTGATAACGTAGCCGCAGCCGTCAAAGTTTCCTCGGAAATAGGTTATCGTGCTGATGCCCTGATGGTTATTGAGCGTCGTGCCGATGGGGACCCAGCCCGCGCCCTCGGTATCTATGCCCTGAGTCGCAATGTTAATATTGTCCGTCAGGTAGAAGTTCGCGCCCTTGGTGGCAAAGCCCTCCTGAACGTACTTGGACAGCAGTCCCATTTCATCGCCCGTGGAGATGCTGTAGTTGCCGCCGGAAATGGCATCCTTCTTGCTCTCGTAAAGCTCGGTCATGGTCGCCGTGCGCTTATAGTGGACGTTGTAGGGGTTATCGGTGCGCTCTGTTTCGTCCGAGGTCTCGGGGATATAGCGCAGCTCGCTCGGGTCGTTATAGTAGATATGCGCCGGCATCGTACCGCGCAGACGCGCAACGCTCGCGGGCGAGGCATCCTGCTTCCAATGGCGCATATTCTGATCCTTGCCGAGGGTATCGACCCAATAGTTAAGGGCGTTGAGCACCTTGAGGGTCTTGCTGCCGCTTATGTTGACGGATCTTGTGAGCGTATAAACACCGTTTACGATCTTAAACGGGATATTCATCTGATAATTGCCGCTGTCGGGGGTGCCGGACACGGCGGAGTTATCGCTGCTGTAATAGCAATACTGCACACGCGCGTTAGCCGTGGACGAGCCGACGATGGCGCCGTACTTATGATTATCGGTCGCGTTTGCGTAGTATGCGCAGTTATAGATATTCGCGGCGTCGGCGTAGCCCGCGATACCGCCGGTAGCCTTGTCGCCGTTAACGTCGAGCTTTGCCCAGCAGTTGAGCACTCTGCCGGCCTTGAGATAGCCGACGATGCCGCCCGCATAGTCGTTGCCCTTTATGCTGCCGCCGGTTATGCCGAGGTTTTTAATGACCGCCTTGGAGCCGTTAACATAGCCGAACAGTCCCGCGGAATCGTTGTTCTTTGTGATTATAAGCTCGTTTATAACAAAGCCCTGACCGTCAAAGATGCCCTTGAAGCTGTTGGTCTCGCTGCTGCCGATGGGCACCCAGCTCTCGCCCTTATAAAACGAGCCGTTTACGACGATGCTCAGGTCAGTCGTCAGGAAGAAGGTCGCGTTTTCGGTGTTGTGACCCTCGTTTACGAACTTTGCGAGCATTTCGAGCTCCTTGACGTCGCTTATGCTGTAGCATATGCCCGGCTGCGCGTCCGCCTGAGACTCATAGAGCGTAGACATGGTGACGCTGTTCGTGTAGACAGGAGGCTCTGCGACGTAGCCGGGGAAGGCGTGAGCGGGATACTTGCCGCCCGTGCGCTCTATCATGCTCGCGGAGGTGTCGAATATCCATCTGCGCCACTTCGCGCTGCCGTCTGCGGCTATCCATGCGTTGAGAAGCTCCATAAGATCGTCGCTTCTGACGTCGCCGACGGTCTTTTCCTCCTCGGTCGGGCACATGGTGGGGCTCGACGCAAAGCGCATGGTGTCAACGCTGCTCGCCGCGTCGGCAGAGCCTACGTTTTTGTCGCAGCTATAATATGTATAGTAGGCGTTGCTGATCTCCGCGGAGCTTATCTTGCCCGCGATAGCGCCTACATTGCCCGTGCCGCCGACCTTGCCGTAGTTTGCGCAGTTTATTATCTTGCCGCCCTCGACAACGGCCGCAATGCCGCCGTTGTTGCCGGTGCCGTTTACACGCACCGCGCTCCAGCAGTTTGCGATGGTGCCGGCATTGTAAGACGCGATGCCCGCGGCATCCGCGCCGTTTGCCGCGCCGTTAACGCCGAGGTTCATGATAAGCGCATTCTCGCCGACATAGGCAAACAGGAAGGTTATAAGACCCACCACGGCATAGCCGCAGCCGTCAAATATGCCCTCGAAGGCGTACTTGGAGGTGCCGATGCCGTTCCATGCGTTTAATCTCATGTCAACGTCATGCTTGAGATAGAACGTAACGTCCTTGGTGTTGCGTCCGGCAGCTACATATTCGGCAAGCGCAATAATATCGTCGTTATTGACGATGCGATAGCACTCACCCGCTGCCGCGTCCGTGTCGGCCTTGAGCAGCTGCTCGACCGAGCCCGTGCACTCATAACCGCTGCTGTCGGTCACGGCACTCGCAGTCGGAGCCATTGCAAAAAGGCTCAGCACCATAGCCATGCACAAGACAAGACTAAGCGCTCTTTTAGCGGTGTTTTTCATAAGCGTTTTCTCCTTGAGAACTGTCTTCTCGGTAATATACGCCGGCAAAGGCGCAATAACCCCCAATATGGTCACTATTACCCACTGTCTACTTTACGTGCTGAATATAAGAAAAGAATTAGAGGGCATTGACAATGCTATTATTCACCAATACAATAGAAAAATCAAGAGTTTCGGGAGGAAAATTCATGCGAACTTTGGTTGTTGAGGATGAAAAGCACTTAAATCGAATGATATCGGAGGCAATTCAGGACGAGGGTTACAGCGTTGACTCTTGTTTTAACGGTCTTGAGGCGCTCGAGCTTTGCGCGTGCGCGGCGTATGACGTCATCGTGCTGGACATCATGATGCCGAAAATGGACGGCTTTGAGCTTGTGCGCAGACTGCGCGAGCGCGGCTGCAAGGCGCCGGTGGTGTATCTCACCTCGCGTGACAGCGTGTCCGACAAGGTGCGCGGGCTTGAGGCGGGCGGAGATTATTATATGGTAAAGCCCTTTGATTTCCGCGAGCTTATCGCCGTTATCCACGTCATGACCCGCAAGACCAGCGGCAACCGCTCGAACGTCTACGAGATCGCCGACCTTCGCGTTGACACGGCGGCCAAAAGAGTCAGCCGCGCGGGACGCGAAATCGAGCTCACGGCGAAGGAGTACGCGCTTCTTGAGTACATGATACGCAACAAGGGCATGGTGCTCTCGCGCGAGCAGATAGAGAACAATCTCTGGAACTACAAATACGAGGGCGGCTCTAACGTCGTCAACGTCTACATCGGCTATCTGCGCAAAAAGATAGACGAGGGCTTTGAGCAGAAGCTCATTCGCACCGTGTGGGGCATCGGCTGGGTGCTCAGGGAGGACTGAGGATGTCGGCAAAGCTCAAGCTCACGGTGTGGATAGCGTCGATGATGCTGCTGCTTTCGCTGCTCACGCTCGCGGTCGTTATTTGGGTGGACAAGACCTCGCTCATCGACAGCGTTCAGGAGCGGCTCGTGGAAACGGTGCTGGAAAACGAAAAGCTGCTGTCGGCGGAGGCCGACCCCGTCGTATGGGACGAGGTCGATTTCTTCACACGCGGAGTGTACTGCGCGTTTTATGACGATTCCGGACGGCTGCTGCGCGGGCTCACCGTTGACGAGCTCACGCCGGACGACCTGCCGTTTATGGAATACGAGCTGCGCTCGATAGACGTGGACGGCGACGAATTTTGCATCTACGACGCGCGGCTGTACACCTCGGACGCGGTCCCCGTTTGGATACGCGGCATCATTCCGGCAAGCGACGAGTCGGGCGCGGCGCACCTGGTGACGGTGCTCACCTTCTCGCTCCTGCCGTTAATACTCATTCTGAGCATAGTCGGCGGCTGGTTCATGGCAAAGACCTCGTTTGACCCCATCGAGAAAATAACCCGCACCGCCAATTCCATAAAGGACGGCAGCGACCTTACGCAGCGCATCGCGCTCAAAAAGGGTCCCGCGGAGATGATGGCGCTGTCAAACACCTTTGACGGGATGTTCGACCGACTTGAGGACTCGTTCAAGGCGGAAAAGCAGTTCACCTCCGACGCCAGCCACGAGCTGCGCACCCCCATCACCGTCATAAAGGCAAGCTGCGACAGAGCCATGAAAAAGGGCTGCACACGCGCGGATTTTGAGGAGACCATCGGCATAATAAGCGAGCAGGCGGAGCATATGTCATGCCTCGTGACGCATCTGCTCGACCTGACGAGGCTCCAGCAGGGCACGGAGCGCTACCAGCTTTGCGAGGGCGATCTGAGCGAGCTCGTGCGCGAGGCGTGCGCGGACTATATGCCAGAGCAAAGGCGCGGCATAACGCTCGGCACCGACATTGCCGACGGCGTCACCGCGCGCTTTAACACCCCGCTCATGGCAAGCCTTGTGCAGAATCTGCTGCAAAACGCCTATCGCTACGGCAGAGAAAACGGCAGCATACTGCTCACGCTCAGGAGCCGCGACGGAAAGGCTGTGCTGTCCGTAAAGGACGACGGCATCGGCATCGCTCCGGAGCATCTGGACAGCATATGGCAGCGCTTCTGGCAGGCCGACGCATCGCGCAGCGAAAACGTCGGAAACGGGCTCGGCTTATCGCTCGTAAAGGAAATAGCCGAGCTGCACGGCGGCACGGTGAGCGTCGATTCCGTACCCGGACGCGGCAGCACCTTCACCGTTGTGATATAAAATCTTAATATTAAAACGCAAAACTCCCGGTCATTCGATCGGGAGTTTTTATATTCTGCCGTTTTACATGAGGTCATTCAGCTTGTCGATATCCGTATTATTTATGCCGTTGGATATGATGACCTTGCATATCTGCGAGGTGCCCTCGGCGACGGTCAAAAGCTGCGAATCGCGGAGCATACGCTCAACGTCGCAGTGGCTTCTGAAGCCCCGGCCGCCGTGTATGAGCACCGCGTCCTTGCAGACCTTCTGGCACATTTCCGAGGAAAAGAGCTTCAGAGACGCCGTCTCGAGCGTTGCGTTCTTGCCCGCCTCGGTGATAGCCGCGACATGGTACAGCGAGTTGCGGGCGAGGTTTATATTCGAATACATCTCCGCTATCGGAAAGCTCACGCCCTGATAGGAGAATATCGTTCTGCCGTAGTCGCCGCGGCTGCGCGCAAACTCGACGGCGTGCTCAAACGCGGACTGCGCAAGACCAATCGACACCGCCGCAAGGCTCAGACGGCCGCAGTTGAGTGCGAGCTTAACGTGCTTGTAGCCGCTGTTTTCCTCGCCTATGAGTGCATCAGGCGGCAGCAGGCAGTTATTGAAGGTCACGGTGCCCGTGGGCGAGTTATTAAGACCTATCATATCCTCGCTGCGGCTCACCTCAAGCCCGGGCGTTTTTGCGTCAACGTAGAAAAGGCTCACGTTTCGGCTGCGTATGCTCGAGCCGGTCTTGGCGTTAATGATATAGCCGTCGGCAACGCCGGCGTTGGTTATCCAGCATTTCGAGCCGTTGAGCAGCCAGCCGTCCTCTCTGCGCTCGGCCATGGTATCGACGCCGAACGCGTCCGAGCCGCCGCGCTCCTCGGTTATGGCGAAGGTGAGCAGCTTTTCGCCCTTTATCGCCGGTATGAGCCACTCGTCGCGCTGCTTTGCACTCACAAGATTTCTCACCGTGTAGCAGCACGGCAGGATATGGGCGCAGTAAATGAGCCCCAGCGACGCCATACCGCGCGATATCTCCTCAAGGAAGATGACGGCCTCCGTCACGCCGAGCCCCGCGCCGCCGAGCTCCTTCGGAAACGGCAGCGAGCCGTAGCCCCTTTCGGCGATCTTGCGCACGAGCTCACGCGGATAGATCCCCTGCCTGTCCAGCTCGGCGACCTGCGGAGTGATTTCTGCGTCCACGAATTCGCGGATCTCTTTTTTCAGCTTCTGCTGACGCTCGGTAAGGTAATACATAGCTTTAGGTCCTTTACATCAGATTAATTGTCTCCGTTTTCGCTGAGGACGAGCATGCAGTTTCCGTAGCTTGCAGCCTCGTCATACATTTCAATATCAACGATCGAGCGGTTTGCGCTTGCCTGGCGGCTGTCACACGACAGCATTATTTCCCCCTCCGGCACGGGCGAGACGAAAAACGTTCCGCTCGCAATGACGCCGTTTTGCGCCGCGCGCTCCGCCGCAAACTCCTCGACCGTTTTATTTACTATATTCATCAGTATATTCGCCGAGCTCGTGCCGTCCTCCCCCGTCTGCATCGTATAGACGCTGCGGCTGTTATCCGAGCTTATGTTTTCAAGCACCGGCATTCCCGGCGCCGTGCCCTTGACCGTGGAATTCATTAAATAATACCGCAAAACGTCGTTTGCCGTCACAATGCCGCACAGCTCGCCGTTTCGCGTTATATACGCGACCGAGATTTCGTTAGAGACCATGTGGCGCGCTATCTCGGTTATGGGCGTTGACACGTCAGCCGCGTATATGCTCTCGGTAGCCTCGTAGAGGCTGGAAATTTTCGTGTAGGTCGAGGCGGCGATGGCCTTCGTTGCATCGACCGTGCCGCAAATATTCAGCGAATCGTCCACGACCGCATGCTTCGAGCTCATGCCGAACAAGGGACCGTAGGAATTATACCAGTCGATGACCATATCATTATAATACAGGTACGGCGGCATACGCATCCATTTGTCCGCGGTGTCGGCGACCTCCTCCGGATTCGAGCCGCCGAGCTCGGCATTGAGCAGGTTGAGCACCGTATAGCTGTCCTGCTGCGACGACAGGACGCATGAGCCGTGCTCCTCGGCAAGCTCAAGCACCACCTCGCCCGGCTGCGCCCCGCCCGTGACTATCATGTTCACACCCTTCGAGGCCAAGAACGAAAACAGGTCCGGGCGGTCGCCCACGAGGCACAGCACATCCTCATCGGCGCTTGCGAAAGTCGCCTTAAACTGCTCCAGGCTGCCGTCACCGAGCACAATTGCGCCGATTCGGGCATCTGTATACTTTTCACCGGCGAGCACCGTCAATCCGAGCGTACCGATCGCCTGCGAAAGTGTTACAGTTTTGGTATCGGAAAGTAGGTCAGTTTTGAGTCTCACCGTGCCGGAGCGCTGTTTTGTCTCAACCAGGCGGAGTTTTTCCGCCGTTTTTATCGCTTTGTATGCCGTACCCTCGCTCACCGCGTTCTCTTTCGCAAGATTTCGCACCGAAACTCTCGCACCAACCGGCAGGGAGGATATGTACTTTATAAGCTTTTCTTCTTTCTTTCCAGACATTGTATCACAATTCCCAGTAATCAGACATATTGCGTCTGAGTTGTTCGAACCATTTTTTATACCCTTCCATTTGCAATATAACAGATGTGCGCACCTGTGTCAATATTTTAGTGCAAAAAAGCGGATATTTGTTATTGTTGACAATATAACACGGATTTGGGAATTGATCTATTACACAAAAATGCTGAGACGACTTGTTATTATATTGACGCAGGGTATTTATTATGGTACATTTTTAGTGTAAGTTATGACGCTTAAATACGATGTGTCTAAACTGCAACTTTCAAAATGTAATGTACATGTGCCAATATAACACATGTGTAACAGACTGTTATATAAAATTTAAGGAGGAGTCAAAATGCTTATTCACCTGACCGAGGAGCAGCAGATGCTTCAGCAAGTAGCGAGAGAATTCACTCAAAACGAGATCGCACCCAGAGACAAATGGATGGACGATAACGGCTTTGACTGGGATCTGTGCAAGAAGATCACCGAGGCCGGCTTCATGGGAGCCAACATCCCCGAGCAGTACGGCGGCGGCGGCGGCGGTATCGTGGACACCACCATCATTGCACAGGAGTTCGCAAAGGGCAGCGCAAGTATCGCGACCTTCATGGGCGGTCACTGGCTCGCTTCCAACCTCATTCTTGAAAACGGCACCGAGGAGCAGCGTCAGAAATACATGCCTCTCGCAGTTGCGGGCAAGATCTTCGCCTTCGGTCTGACCGAGGCAAACGCCGGCTCCGACGCAGCGGGCATCAAGTCCCTGGCAGTCGAGACCGAGGACGGCTGGGTCCTCAACGGCAGCAAGGCATGGATAACCAACTCCGGCGTTGCAGACTACTATATCATTCTTGCAATGACCGACCCCGAGCAGGGCACCAACGGCATTTCCGCTTTCATCCTCCCCAAGGAGACCGAGGGTCTTGCGGTCGGCAAGTTCGAGGAAAAGATGGGCGTTCGCGGCTCGGCAACCTGCGAGCTGGCGTTCAACAACATTAAACTCCCGAAGGACGCGCTTCTGGGCGTTCGCGGCAAGGGCTTCAAGATGGCAATGCAGACTCTCGATATCGGCCGTATCAGCGCCGCCGCGGTTTGCGCCGGCATCTGCCAGCACGCACTGGATCTGGCAAGAGATTACGCCAACGAGAGAAAGGCATTCGGCAAGCCCATCAAGGCATTCCAGGGTCTGGCATTCCGCTTTGCAGATATGTACGCAGACATAAAGGCAATGGAGCTTCTGGCATATGACGCGGCAACCACGAAGGACGCCGGCGGACGCTGCACTCTCGATGCAGCCGCGGCAAAGCTCTTCGCAACCGAAAAGGGCACCCAGATCTGCATCCAGGCTCAGGCAGTCTTCGGCGGCAACGGCATGAGCAAGGAATACGACATCGAGCGCCTCCTGCGCGACGTCAGAGTATGGTCCGTCATGGAAGGCAGCACCGAGATCCTGCGCATGATAGTCAGCGGCACCGTTCTCGCAAAAAAATAAAAACGTCTGACATCCGGAGAGGTTGATATGAAGATTTTAGTATTTGTTAAGCAAGTACCCGATACCGACGATGTTAAGCTCGACCCGCACACCGGCAACCTGATGCGCGACGGCGTGCAGAGCATCATAAACCCCCTTGACGCAAACGGCGTTGAGACCGCGCTTCAGCTCAAGGAGCAGAACGGCGGCAAGGTCGTTGCGATAAGCATGGGACCTCCCCAGGCCGACGATGTCCTGAAAAAGGCGCTGGCAATGGGCTGTGACGAATCCGTGCTCATAAGCGACCGCGCTCTCGGCGGTGCGGATACTCTGGCAACGGGCTACCCCCTCGCCAAGGCAGCACAGAAGATAGGCGACTATGACCTCATCATCTGCGGCAGACACGCCATCGACGCGGAAACCGCTCAGACCGGCCCCATTATCGCGGCATTCCTCGATATCCCGCAGGTCACCCTCGTCGACAGCGTCCGCATCGAAGGCGAATACGCGATTTGCCGCAGGCTGCTTCCCGACAGATACGAGACTGTCAAGGTCAAGATGCCCGCGCTCATCACCGTGTGCAGCGAGATAAACTCCCCCAGATACCCCACTCCCCTGAACATCATGAAGGCGCTCAAAAAGCCGCGTCTTACTTGGAACGCTCAGGATCTGGAGTGCAAGGAGGATATGATCGGTATCCCCGGATCGCCGTCGTCGAACAAGAAAATATTTGAGCCTCCTAAGCGCATGGCAGAGACCACTTACTTCAGCGGCGACGTTGAAGCAATGGCAAGAGCCATAGTGGATACGCTCGAAGCCGAAAAAATCATATGAGCAGGAGACAGGAGGTTTTAGTATGAACAAGGAAAACTACGCCGGCATATGGGTATATGCAGAGCACGAAAACGGCGTTCTCTCCGAGACCACTTTCGAACTGCTTGCTAAGTCTCATGATCTTAAGGCAAAGCTCGGCGGCAAGGACGAGATCACCGCAGTTGTTCTGGGCGACAACGTTGCTCATTTTGCAGACACGCTTTACGCTTACGGCGCCGAAAAGGTCATCGCCGCAGAAAGCGACAATCTCAAGGAATACAGCGCAAGGCCTTACGCAACGGTCCTCACCGACCTGTGCAACAAGTACCTGCCCTCGATATTCCTCTTCCCCGCAAGCCCCCAGGGTCGTGACGTTGCTCCGCGCGCAATGTGCGAGCTGCTCACCGGTCTGACCGCAGACGCTATCGACCTGGATATCGACGAGGACGGCGTGTTCGTTCAGACGACGCCTAACTTCGGCGGAAATATCCTGTCGCACATCTGCATCATGGAGAAGCGTCCGCAGATGGTCACCGTGCACCCGAAGGTGTTTGAGCCGTTCCGGCCCAAGCAGGGCGCGGCGGGCGAGCTCATCGTCGAGAAGGTAAACGTCGCGGCAGACGACTGCTATACCATTATCGGCACCGAAAAGCGCGTTTTCGAGGGTCTTCCCATCACCGACAGCAGCATCATCGTTGCAGGCGGCCGCGGCATCAAGAGTGAGGAAGATCTTGCTCAGCTCAAGGAGCTGGCAGAGCTTCTGGGCGGCGAGCTTGCATCCTCCCGTCCGCTCGTTGACGAGGGCTGGCTCCCCCACGAGAAGCAGATCGGTCAGTCCGGAACGACGATCAAGCCCGATTTCATCCTGAACGTTGCGATTTCCGGCTCCGTGCAGTATCTGGCTGGCATGGACAAGGCAAAATGCATCATGAGCATCAACAACTTTGCGGAGGCTCCCATCTGGGACGTTTCCAACTACGGTGCCGTGGCTGACTATTCAAAGCTCATCCCAGCGGTCATTGAAGAGATCAAGGCAAGAAAAAATCTTTAAGTAGCCAACCGGGCAGGTATGACCCGGACAAAAATAAATTACATTAGGAGGAATATCCATGGAACTGCAGAAACTCATTTACACTGTTGAGGACGGAATAGCCACCATAGCTATGAACTTCCCCAAGAACCTTAACGCCATTGACGAGCAGATGGCAGACGAGCTCATGTACGTCGTCGACGCCGCGGAAAAGGATCCCGCAGTCAAGGTCGTTGTCATCAAGAGCCTCGGCAAGGCATTCTCTGCCGGCGGTGACATCGGTTACTTCTATAAGCTTATCCAGGCAGGCGGCGAGGTCAACATGGACGGCCTGATCTCCAAGGTCGGCGTTGTTGCAGACGGTCTGAAGAAGATGAGCAAGATGGTCATCACCTCCGTCAACGGCGCAGCAGCCGGCGCAGGCGTCAGCCTCGCACTCGGCGGCGACTTCATGATCTGCGCAGACAACGCAAAGTTCATTCTCGCATTCGTTAACCTCGGCCTCGTTCCCGACACCGGCGCGACCTACCTGCTTGCAAAGAGCATCGGCACCACCCGTGCACTTGAGCTTGCCGCTACCGGCCGTCCCGTAGGCGCAGAGGAAGCGAAGGCACTCGGCCTTGCATACAAGGTCACCACTCCCGAGGAGCTCGAGGCTGTCACCATGAAGTTTGCTCACAAGCTGGCAGCCGGCCCCCTGGTCTCTTACAAGAACATCAAAAAGCAGATTTACGATACCTGCTTCGCCGACTACAAGAAGTGGCTCGACGAGACCGAGGTCCCCACTCAGCGCGAGTGCGCCGCTTCTATGGACTTCCAGGAAGGCTGCAAGGCATTCATGGAGAAGCGCAAGGCTGTATTCGAAGGCAAGTAACGCCCCCGGACAACCCTACACTTAATTAAAGGAGAAATAATATGGAACATCATGCAGCATCCCCGACCCCTGCCGGCCTCGTAGCATTTGCTGTGGCCTGCTATACCTTCACGGCCGTGTTTGCCGGTCTTGTTCCTGGTGAAGGTCTTTTTCTGCTCGGCTGCTGGCTTTTAGGCGGCTTCGTAGTGCAGATAATCGTCGCAAGTAAGGAAATCGATCACGGTGTACAGCTCGGCGGCAACGTATTCCTGTTCTTCCAGGGATTCTTTATGCTCACCGGCGCTATAAGCAGCTTCGCGAAGTACCTGTGCCTGTTCGTATGGAACACCCCGTACAACACCATGGTCGAGGGCTTCGGCTGGCTCGCCTGCACTCTGGCTCTCATCATCTGGACGCCGGGTTACCTCAAGACCGCTAACAAGCCCTTCGCAGCTGCCGTCGTATTCACCGACATCGCCCTCATCGGCGTTATTCTCAACGACATGTACCTTCTCGGCAGCGCAGCCGGGATCGTTAAGCCCATAGTCGCTATCTGCCTCGCGATCGCCGGCTCTCTCGGCATCTACGTCGCAAGCGCTATCCAGCTCAACTCCTGCTTCGGCAAGACCGTATTTCCCCTGGGCACCCCTTGGATCAAAGACAAAACTTAAACACACTATAATACGAAAGGTGGAAGTCAATTGAAAAACAAAGTTGTAGAACTGGATCAGGCCTTAGCAGCTTTCAAAGACGGACAGACTATCCTCTTTGCCGACTGGCATGGCGAGATCTCCGCAGAAGAGATAATAACCGGCCTCATCGAGAAGGGCGTTAAGGACATCACCGCTGTCGGCGTTTCCGGCGGCATGCCCGACCAGGGTCTGGGCAGAATGATCGTCAATCACCAGATCAAGAAGCTGCTCACCACTCACATCGGTCTCAACCCCGTTGCGAAGGAGCAGTACGTTGCAGGCGAGCTGGACGTTGAGTTCATCCCGCAGGGCACCTTCACCGAGCGTATCCGCTGCGCAGGATACGGCCTCGGCGGCTGCCTGACCCCCACCGGCGTAGGCACCGCAGTTGCAGAGGGCAAGCAGATCCTCAATCTCAACGGCAAGGATTACCTCCTTGAGATGCCTATCCGCGGCGACGTTGCCCTCATCAAGGCAACCAAGGGCGACACGGCAGGCAATATCTACTTCAACAAGACCAGCGGCGCCATCAGCAACACCATGGCATTCGCAGCAGACGTTGTCGTCTGCGAGGTCGAGGAGCTTGTCGAGGTCGGCGAGCTCGATCCTGACGAAATAGACGTTCCCGCACCCGTTGTTGACATGATCTATGTCCGCAAGGGCGAGAAGAAGCCTTTCTGCCCGATGTGGCAGAGAGCCAAAGCAAAAGCTGAAGCAAAAGCAGCAGAAGGAGGAAAGTGATATGGCACTGACTGGACGTGCTCTTATAGCATCCCGTACCGCAAAGTTCTTTAAGGACGGCGATCTTGTAAACCTCGGCATCGGCGTTCCCACCATGTGCGTGAACTACCTGCCTGAAGGTGTTGATCTTTGGCTTGAGGCCGAGATCGGTATAGTTGGCTGCGGCCCCACCCCGAAGTGGGCAGACGCTGACCCCGACTGCATCGACGCAGGCGGTCAGCCCACCACCATCATCAAGGGCGGCAGTGTTATCCCCCACGATATGTCCTTCGGTCTCATCCGCGGCGGCCATGTAGACGCCACTGTTCTCGGCACATTGCAGGTCGACTGTGAAGGCAATATCGCAAACTGGATAATCCCCGGCAAGGTCATCCCCGGCATGGGCGGCGCGATGGACCTGTGCGCAGGTGTTAAGAGAATCGTTGTCACCACCGACCACTGCGAGAAGTCCGGTGCCTCCAAGATCCTCAAGAAGTGCACCCTGCCTCTTACCGGTGCAAAGTGCGTCACCGATATCGTCACCGAGCGTGCATACTTCCAGGTCACTCCCAACGGCCTCGTGCTCAAGGAAGTCGCGGAAGGCTACACCGTCGATGACATCCGTGCCTGCACCGAAGCAGACTTCACCGTTGCCGAAGACCTCGGCATAATGGAATAATCGAATAAACCTAATGCTCAGCGGCAGACTCACCTCTGCCGCTGAGCCCCAAACTCGGAAGCAGCGGCGGAGCCCGTTATCCGTTTCCCTTTAATATCACTCTACAAATACACCTCACCATTCCTTCCAATATACAATCCCCCACTTCCTCATACATATCATCGGACTTGGTTTTCCAGTGGATGCGGGCTCCTGCATTAATATATATGGTTCTTCTGAAAATAACTCCTGTCGTTCGGCAGGAGTTATTTTTATGCCATGCCGCCGAAAATGCGTGCAAAAACTCCCCCGCCCTTTCGGACGGGGGAGCTGCGGGTTTTACATTGCTTCGATCTCTTTTATGATGTACTCATTGCCGGTGACGAGGTATGTATGCTCGCTCTGGCAATATGGGCACACCTTGGCGTATTTAACCGTCGGATAGGTCTGCTTGCAGTCCTCACAGAAGGTCACGGCTTCGAGCTTCTCGACCTTGAGTTCGGCCTCCTTCATGTACTTGGACTCCTTAACCGCCCAATTCCAGCAGTCAACGATGTACTCGGGTATGATTCCGCTGACCTCGCCTATCTGAAGCGTGACGCTGCCGACTGTCGTAAGGTTATTCTCGTCGCACAGCTTCTCGACTTCCTTTATGACATAAAATACGGTTCCAAGCTCATGCATTGGACGCTTCCTCCGATGTTATTACTTCGAGAATTTCTGCTTAAGATCCTTGATCGCGATCTTGGCGGCACGCTTTGCGGCGTACACTGCAAGAGGCGGGATCTTGTCGTCGGTGTTGACCATTTTGCTGGCTTCGGGGTGATCGCGGTGCAGGTGGATCGCGTCAAACTCGCAGCGGGTGGTGCACAGACCGCAGCCGATGCACTTGTTCTGATCGACGATGGTCACGCCGCAGCCCAGGCAGCGGCTTGCTTCCGCCTTGACCTCTTCCTCAGTGAAAGTGACACGGTCGTTCTTCATGGTCTTTGCCTTGCGAGGATCGTGCTTGACCTCCTGACGGACGGGTGCGTCGAAGCAGTTGATGTCAACGACGACGTTGTCCTTATCCAGCTCGTAGAAGTCGCGCGGATTTCTTGCGAGAGTGAGGCTCTGACCGGGATGTACATAGCGGTGCAGAGAGATTGCACCCTCGCGTCCTGCCGCGATAGCGTCGATCGCAAACTTCGGGCCCGTGTACACGTCGCCGCCGACGAAGATGTCTTCCTGAGCGGTCTGGAGGGTGACGGGGTCTGCCATTGCGATGCCCTTGCCGGTCGTCTTGAGTGCGCCGACGTCGATATCGCCCCAGTCGATGGTCTGGCCGATAGCGCCGATGACGGAGTTGACCTTGAGGGTCTTGAACTTGCCGGTGCCGACGGGCTTTCTTCTGCCCTTCTCGTCGGGCTCGCCGAGCTCCATG
>CEAB01024431.1_pt1 | contig 16337 bp, 19 predicted proteins | sample 557651 | NCBI WGS metagenome assembly CEAB01 (sample SAMEA3182046, study PRJEB8094) | gut metagenome | biome: human; feature: gut; material: Stool; isolation source: human stools | place: Canada | collected 2011-11-15
TGTCGTACCAAAAACCAGTTTAGTATTTGGGCTAAACTAGCCGCCCATTTGTCTACGTGCGTAGTTCTGTGTTTTGCCAGATTACTTGTAGTTTAACCTAAAGGCGGGCCTGTCGTACCAAAAACCAGTTTAGTATTTGGGCTAAACTAGCCGCCCATTTGTCTACGTGCGTAGTTCTGTGTTTTGCCAGATTACTTGTAGTTTAACCTAAAGGCGGGCCTGTCGTACCAAAAACCAGTTTAGTATTTGGGCTAAACTAGCCGCCCATTTGTCTACGTGCGTAGCACTATTTTTTACCGGCTTTACCAGCTTTACGTCTGATATGTTCGCCTTCATATTTAACGCCTTTTCCTTTGTATACTTCAGGTGGACGTTTGCTTCTTATGAATGCTGCAACATCGCCGACTGTTTGTTTGTTAGAACCTTTAACGCTGATTTTAGTGTTAGCTTCAACTGATAAAGTAACTCCAGCTGGAGGAACTATTAATACAGGATGAGAGTAACCTAATGCCATGTTAAGGTTTGAGCCTTCCATATTTGCACGGTAACCAACACCAACGATTTCAAGTTTCTTTTCAAAACCTTGAGAAACACCATGTATTGCGTTAGCAATTAATGTTCTGTATAAACCGTGTAAAGCATTTGTTTTTCTATCATCTGAGTTTGGTTCTACAATAATGTGATTGTCTGCAACAGAAACTTTTACTTCTTCTCTAAAAGTAACAGATTCAGTACCTTTTGGTCCTTTTGCAGTAATAACGTTTCCTTCTATTTTAACTTCAACTCCAGAAGGAATTTCAATAGGTTTTTTACCAATTCTTGACATATTAATTTCTCCTTTTTGTGTGATATCGGGCTTTTCTGCCAATTGAACCCGATTAAAGTGTTTTGTGCTAGTCTAGTAGTTTTACCTGAAGGCGGGCTTGTAATGCAAAATACAATCTGGTATCTTTGCTAAACCAGCCGCCTCAATGTCTACGTGCGTAGCACTACCATACGTAACAGAGGATTTCTCCGCCGAGGTTTTCTTTTCTAGCCTTACGGTCAGTTAAAAGACCTTTGCTGGTAGATACAATTGCTATACCCATACCGCCTAAAACTTGAGGAAGGTTTTTAGCTTTGCAATAGTTTCTAAGACCTGGTTTTGAAACTCTTTTTAGGTTTGAAATAACAGGTTTGTTAGCTTCGTCATACTTTAATTCAATAGTTAAGTATTTGAAGTGGCCTTCTGCTCTTTCTGAGTAATCAGTAATAAAACCTTCTGATTTTAATAATTTTGCCAGAGCTACTTTAAGCTTTGAAGAAGGCATTTCTACTGACGGATGTGAAACGATATTAGCGTTTCTGATTCTTGTTAGCATATCTGCTATAGGATCTGTGTTCATACGTTTTCCTTTATAAATTACGGGTGGTAAAATGAGTAAAAACTGCATCTGGTGACACCCTTCTACTCGTCGCTTACTAAATTAATTTTTGCTCAAAAAAAGCGTTCTTTAGCAGTCCGACAAGATAATCGTACCATGTGCATGCTTATATTGCAATAAGAAACTTCATATTGCTTAATAAATGCTCAAATACTCCCCACCCTACTGATAGTTTTTTTAGGTTATCCTGATTTAATATAAGTATTAAATCTTTTTCATACTTCCAGCTATTCTTAATTCCAAGAGCCATATGGCTCTTTTTTTTACTAAAGAATCTTTCTTAGATTTTCAATCAGGTTATCTGCAGTCGGAAGTCTTTTTGCAATATCTCCTACAGCCAGAGTTTTTACATCATGCTCAAAATCTTTAGGCAGTATTTTACAATTGTTTAAAGCAAATGGAATGAGTTTCTTTTCACCCGGGTTAAGAACTTTATTTTTTGCAAAAATTATATCAAAGTAGCTTGCCAGAAAAGCAGCACATCTATGATTTATGCTTACAAAATCGGCTCTTTCTATTGCAGATGCAATCTGATCCCTGTATGAAAACATTGCGTCTTTTAAATATGTAAAATTCTTCTGGATAATGTTTTGGGCTAATTTGTCAGGATATGGCGTGCTAACCCGTTCTTTTATGTTTTTGAGCCATCCGTTTTTATCGTAAAGAATTTCTGTTTTCTGAATGTTATCCACAAAGCATGTTGTGTACCCTAGTGATGCATTGCCTTCTTCCCAAACCCATTTTACGTTGTTTTCTATAAACTCGGGATTTCTATACATAATATCTATAGGCTTGCCTGTCGCACGGAGTCTGAAGGTATCTCCAGTTTCAAAGTAATGGTTGTCTACTTCCGGATTATCCGCAAATTTTTCTGCAATTTTTCGTCTGTCTTCAACAGGCGGTTCATTTTTTCCATATATATAAATATCATAATCAGATTTATTATCGGCCATTTTTGCAGTTGATGAACCTCCTAAACCTATAGAATCAACTTCTTTAAGTTTTTTGTAATTTTCTACCATTTCCATTAAAATTTGTTGATTACGATTAATCTGCATATACACACTCCTTTAGTTAACACATTAGTATTGTACCACAATTATGATATAATATTTTTAAATAAGGGAGTATGATATGCCAGAAGATAAAAAGACTTTGATACTAATCGACGGACACGCGTTAGCTTACCGCCAGTTTTTTGCACTGGAGAGGACGGGGATGAAGAATTCTGAAAATCAGCCTACCTGGGCTGTGTATGGTTTTTTTAAAGCTGTTTTTGATTTGCTGGAGAAAATTCATCCGGACTTTATAGCAGTGGCGTTTGATGTTGGCAGAAGAACTTTTAGAACCGAAAAATACGAAGAGTACAAGGCTAACAGGGAGGCTATGCCGGATACTATGAAAAGCCAGCTCGGCCTAATCTGCGAGGGGCTTAAAGCTTTTGATATTCCGATGATTACAAAAGAAGGGTTTGAGGCTGATGATATTATCGGAACGATTTCAAAACAAGCATCTTCTGGCGGGCATAATACTTTAATCTTAACCGGTGATCAGGATAGTTTTCAGTTAATTGATAAAGAAGGTACGGTAAAAGTTTTAATTCCAACAAAGGGTGAACTTCTGGAATATGATTGGAAAAGAGTTTACGATAAATTAGGAGTATATCCGAATCAGGTGATTGATTATAAAGGGCTGCGCGGAGATTCTTCTGACAATATTCCTGGTATTAAGGGGATTGGAGAAAAAACTGCACAGAAACTATTAAGCCGTTATAATAATCTGGAGGAAATTCTGGCTGATTGTGATAATATTCCTGAAAATGCCGTAAGAAATAAAATTTGCGAAGGAAGAGATATAGCTATATTATCAAAAGAGCTTGCCACAATAATCAGGGATGTGGACATTGATTTTGATATAAACCATGCTTCGGTTACTTTACCTAAAATAGAGAATGTATCAGAATTTTTGAGAAAAATGCAGTTCTATACTTTCATAAAGAAAATTGATAAAATTCTTTCTTCTTTTAGCAGCGGCAATGACAGCAATAATGATTTTTCAAATCTTAGTCTTTTTGAAACTCAACCGACAGGATCTGTGCAGCAAAATCTATTTACACAGGCAATAAAGGAAACTGTTGCAGATATCCCGTTTGAATATCAGGCTGTACACGAAGCTGACGCTGATAAGATTATTAATGAATTAACAAAATCTGAAAGGCTTGCATTAAAGGTATACTCAAAGAATGATTTAATAACAGGTATCTCTGTTTCTAACGGTAAAAGTTATTATTTTCCGGCTGAAATAGTTCCAAAGCTTAAAAATATAATTGAAAATCCAGAAATTAAAATTTTGGGCTACGATGCGAAATCTGATTTCCGCGTACTTATGGATAACGGATATGCTCCAGAAGGGCTTGAGTATGACATGCTTCTAGCGAGTTATGTAAAAGATCCTAACAGACGGCATGATTTAGATTCACAGGCTCTGGATTTTCTTAAACACATAATGACAGAATATGACGATGATGATTTTGTAAAATTTGCCTGTGACGAAGTGTATTCTATTTACAGACTTTATGATGTATGGCAGAAAAAATTAAAAGAAAATGAACAGGAACTGGTTGTTCAAATTGAAATCCCGCTTACAATTGTGCTGGCAAAAATGGAGCATTTCGGGGTTTCGATAGATGTTGAGTACCTTAAGGAACTTTCTGCATATATGACGGAAAAGCTTGCGGAATTAGAAGATATAATTTACCAGCTTGCCGGAGGGCCTTTCAATATTAATTCTCCAAAACAGGTTGCAGAAGTACTATTTGATAAGTTGGAAATAAAAAACAAGAAAAAGAAATCTCGTTCTACCGGAGCGGAAGTTCTTGAGGAGCTTGCTGAGGAATACGAAATATGCGATTATATTTTGCAGCACAGAAAGTTTTCAAAGCTGAAATCAACTTATGCTGATGTGCTTCCGACTTTAATCAGCAAGCGTGACGGCAGACTTCATACTACATACAATCAAGCTTTGACAGTAACAGGCAGGTTATCTTCTTCAAATCCTAACCTGCAGAATATTCCTATTAGAACAGAAGAAGGTAATAAAATTCGTGCGGCATTCTGTGCAGCTGATAAAGAGAATTCTTTGATAATGTCTGCTGACTATTCTCAAATTGAATTAAGGCTTCTTGCTCATATATCAGGAGATGAACACCTTATTAAAGCATTTAATTCCGGAGAAGATATTCACGCAATTACAGCTTCTAAAGTCTTTGGAGTAAAACTGGAAAAAGTTACTAAAGAAATGCGGCGAAGAGCAAAAGCTGTTAATTTTGGTATTGTATACGGACAGTCTAAGTACGGGCTTGCTAAAAACCTTGGAATTACTAATAATGAGGCTCAGGAGTTTATTGATAAGTACTTCAAAACTTATCCGGGGGTTAAGGAGTATATGAATGAAGAAGTCGAGTTTGTTAATAAAAAAGGTTATGTAGAAACTATATTTGGACGAAAACGTTATCTTTCTGCTGAATTAAACAGTTCAACTTATTCGATTAGAGAATTTGCACAGCGTGCTGCGATTAATCAACCATTGCAAGGTACAGCAGCTGATTTGATAAAGATGGCAATGGTGAAAGTTGAACGCGAATTAGAAGCCAAAAATCTCAAAACTAAAATGATTATGCAGGTTCACGACGAACTTGTATTTGAAGTACCAAAAGAGGAGCTGGAAATTGTAAAAGAGCTTGTAATGAGATGTATGGAACTGAAAAATATTCCTCTTAGAGTACCTCTTGTTGTTGATGTAAATTGCGGTCCTACGTGGAAAGAGGTATAGATGTTATATGAATTAATAGCAGTTTTTGCGGGAGGAGGCATAGGTGCTGTACTCAGGTATTTAATGACTTTATGTGCAGGAAAATGCTTCGGAATGCCTTATGTAGGAACTTTTGTTGTTAATATCGCCGGATGCTTTGCGATAGGATACATTTTCGGGCTTACTTTAAATAAGACTGCGCTTTTGCCTCAGCACTTAAAATTATTTATAACAGTAGGGTTTCTTGGCGGTTTGACAACATTCAGCACTTTTAATTATGAAGTTTTTTCTTTTTTTAAAGACGGAAAAATTATTCATGGTGCAGGTTATATGCTGTTAAGCTGCCTGCTCGGTCTATTATTTACATTAGCAGGGTTTCTCGCCGCAAATTACAGGTTATCCATCACTTCTTAACAAGAGTATTGCAGAGTTTAGTTCTTCAAGCAAATATTGAAGCTGCTGATTTATGTTATCGGGATTGTAGATTGACCCGCTTGAGGAATAAGCAAGATATCTCTGGTAAGTTACGGCTTCGCGTCTAAGTGCTGCAATAGATTTAACATACCTGTTAACTTCCTGCAGCTTTCTAAATGATTCGTAGTAGCTTTCCGGTTTCCCATTGTATTTTTCAGTAAGGTTATCAATGTTTAATGTTAACAGATTGGCTTTTGTAATAAAAAGCTGTAAATTTTCATTATCATCTATGCAGTCGACAAGTTTTTCAAGCATCGGGATGATTTCAGCTGCATCATTGGTAAATTCTGAAGTCTTATCTTTTTTCTGAATAATGTTAATGAAGGCCGGATTATCTTTAGGAACCGGCTTTAAATCAGCAGGATTATTAAACCCGTCCTGCGATTCAAAAATCGGGGTTGTTACTTTTGTCTTAGTTTTTTCTATTTTATCTCCAAGGTTGGGTAAAGTTCCGGCATAACCCTTACCCTGCAACTCTTTTTCCAGCGCTTTATCTTTTTTGTTCCAGAAAAAAGCGTGGGATGGAAGGGCAAAGCTCATTATGATTAAACAGATAAAAAACTTTTTCATATTTATATTATATTCATTTCTCTGAAAAAATCAAAAATATATCTGATTGTAGGATAGATTTTATTAATATACTTGAATAAACTTCTTTGCAGGAAGGAGATAAAATTATGTGCGAAATAGAAGATATCAGAGCAAGGCAAATTCTTGATTCAAGAGGAAATCCTACAGTAGAGGTTGATGTAAAGCTTATTGACGGTTCAATAGGCAGGGCATCTGTCCCTTCTGGCGCTTCCACCGGTATTTATGAAGCAAAAGAGCTGCGTGATAATGTCAAAGGTGAATATATGGGCAAAGGTGTACAAAAAGCAATTGATAATATCAATTCTATTATTACACCAAATCTTCTTGGTGAGGATGCTTTTGACCAGCAGCTTATCGATGGCTTAATGATGGAAATGGACGGTAGTTTTAATAAATCTACTCTCGGTGCAAATGCAATGCTTGCGGTTTCTCTGGCATGTGCAAGGGCCGGTGCGGAAGCCTTAGGAATACCTTTATACAGGTATTTGGGAGGTTTAAACGGAAGAGTTTTACCTACTCCAATGATGAATATCCTAAACGGCGGGGCGCATGCAAATAATAATATTGATTTTCAGGAATTTATGATTTCTCCCGTAGGAATGACTACTTTTAGTGAAGCATTGCAGGCAGGCTCAGAAATATTTCATACCCTAAAGATTATTTTGAATGAAAAAGGGCTGGCAACAACGGTCGGAGATGAAGGCGGATTCGCTCCAAATTTAAATTCAACAAGAGATGCGATAGAAGTTGTCATATCAGCTATAGAAAAAGCAGGCTACAATACTAATAATGTTAAACTCTGTCTTGATGTTGCAGCTTCTGAACTATATGAAGAAGGTGAATGCTCCGGCGGTGTTTGTTCTTTGAGTCAGTATTATCTAAAAGGCGAAAATAAAAAAATGACTTCTGAACAAATGATTGACTATCTGGCAGAGCTTGTGCAAGATTACCCAATAATTTCGATAGAAGACGGGCTTGCTCAGGATGATTGGCTAGGGTGGCAGAATTTAACACAAAAATTGGGCAATAAATGCCAATTAGTAGGAGATGATTTATTTGTAACTTATACAAAGCGCCTGCTTGAAGGTATTGAGAAAAAAGCCGCTAATTCTATTTTGATTAAACCTAATCAAATAGGTACATTGACTGAAACAATGGAGGCAGTACTTCTTGCTTCAGAAAATAACTACAGTGCAGTCATTTCTCATCGTTCCGGAGAAACGGAAGACAGCTTTATTGCAGATTTAGCAGTTGCTGTTAATTGCGGACTTATAAAAACCGGCTCGCTTTCAAGAACAGACAGACTTGCTAAATACAACGAACTTATCCGAATAGAAGAAGAGCTTGGGGCCGGTGGTAAATATCTCGGTATAAAAGCTTTTAAAGGAGTTAGTTTATAATTCTCTTCTGCCTTCTATTGCACGGGCAAGTGTAACTTCGTCTGCGTATTCCAAATCTGCTCCGACAGGAAGTCCGAATGCAATTCTGGATATTTTTATTCCAAAAGGTTTAATTAATTTTGTTAAATAAAGACTTGTTGCTTCTCCTTCTACGGAAGGGGAAAGCGCAAGTATAACTTCCTGAACTTCTTCATTTGTGAGTCTTGTAAGCAGTTCTTTAATCCGGATATCTTCTGCTCCAATTCCATCCATCGGTGAGATTAAACCTTGCAGAACATGATACAAACCTCTGTATTCATTTGTTTTTTCAATTGCGATTAGGTCTTTTGTTTCTGCGACAACACAAATCACAGAGCGGTTGCGGTTTGTTGATTCGCAGATTTCGCACGGGCTCTGTGTTGAAATATTAAAACAAATTTCACAGGTTTTTGCACTGCGTTTGGCATCAAGTATTGCGTTTGCAAACTTTTCGACTTCGCTTACAGGCATTTTTAAAACCTGAAAAGCCATCCGTTGAGCCGATTTTGGGCCAACGGATGGAAACTTTTGAAATTGTTCTATTAATGCTGCTATAGATTTTGGATAAATCATTTTGTAGTCCTATTTAGAGGTTGACTTGTAGTTGTACTACAATCTTGTCGTTTTAGAATTGCCAACCGACCTAATGTCTACGTGCGTAGCACCTAGAATAAGCCCGGGATTGAGATACCGCCTGTTACAGCTTTCATTTTTTCTTCCATAACCTTAATAGCTTTCCCAGAAGTTTGATTGATAGCTGTCGTGATAATATCTTCTAACATTTCAATTGTATCTTCTGATACAGAAGACGGGTTTTCAGGATTAATAGCTTCTGCTGAAAGCTTAATTGATTTGAATAAACCTTTACCGTCGCAGATAACTTTCACAGAACCATTGCCGGCTTCTCCTGAAATATCCATTTTATTAAGCTCATCTTGAGTTTCTTTCAGTTTTTTCTGAATATTTTGAGCCTGTTTCATCATATTCATCATGTTCATCATAATTTGTTTCCTCCTTACCCTATTGCATTTACCCCTATAGAGATGCTTCTATTTTTTCCATTAAACTATCATCAATATCAAAATTTGCATAAACATTTTGTACGTCATCGTGTTCTTCAAGTCTGCCGAGTAATCTCATAATGTTAATAGCAGTTTTTTCATCTGTTACTTCAATTGTATTTTGCGGAATTCTTGTAAATTCTGCAGAAGTTGATTTAAATCCTTCTGCTTCCAGTCCTTCAGCTACAGGCTGGAGATTTGGAATTGAAGTATAAACTTTATATTCATCATCTTCTTCAACGATATCTTCTGCATCAAGGTTTATTGCCGCTTCGAATAATTTTTCGTAATCAACATCATCTTTGTTGAAAGTAATACATCCTTTTTTATCAAACATCCAGCCTACACATCCAGTTTCGCCAAGGTTACCGTTGAATTTTGTGAAGTAACTTCTAATATCTCCTGCTGTTCTGTTTTTATTGTCAGTCATAGCTTCAATAACAACAGCAACGCCTCCGGCTGCATAGCCTTCATAAATCATTTCATCGTAGTTTTCATTGTTACCGGCTCCTGAGCCTTTTTCAATAGCTCTTTTAATATTATCATTCGGGAGTCCTGCTGCTTTCGCTTTTTCAATCGCAGTTCTGAGCCGGAAATTACCTGCCGGGTCAGGTCCGCCAAGTTTAGATGCTACAATAATTTCGCGTGAAAATTTCTGAAATTCAGCAGCTCTTAACGAATCTGTTTTAGCTTTTTTATGTTTAATTGTTGACCATTTTGAGTGTCCGCTCATAAATATCCCCTTTTTAATTACCTTTTCGTTTGTATCAATAATGATAACTAAAACCAACAAGTATATCAAGTATTTTGTTAAGTTGGCGGATTATAAAATATAATCTTTGATATTAATCTGTTTTGTGTACAAAAATAAGGAGTAAATAATGTTCGATCGTAAATGGATTTATGAATTACTAAGTCCTGAAAATGCAGGATTAGTTTTAATAGATTATGAGCCGCAAATGGTTTTCGGCGTAGAGTCTATGAATAGAGCTGTCTTATTAAATAACCTTTCCGGCATATGCAAGACTGCAAAACTCTTTGACATTCCGACAGTGTTAACAACAGTTAGAGCAGATAGTTTCAGCGGTAAAATGGTGCCGGAAGTTACGGAAGTCTTCCCAAATCTTCCTATTTATGACAGAACTACTCTTAATACGTGGGAAGATGCGCCAACGAGAGAGGCAATAAAGAAATTAGGCACAAAGAAACTTATAGTAGGTGCTCTCTGGACAGAGGTCTGTTTAACTTTTCCAGTGCTTTCGATGCTTAAAGAAGGTTATGAAGTTTATTTTCTTGAAGATACATCAGCCGGTCAGTCCAAGCAAATTCACAAAGCTGGTGTACGCAGAATGATGCAGGCAGGTGCAGTCCCTGTAACCTGGATGCAGGTTTTATGTGAATTACAGAGAGATTGGGCAAGAGAAGTTACCTATGACGGGGCTATGGAAATTATTAAGAAACACAGTGGTGCTTTCGGATCTGGCGTGTTCTATGCCGAAACTTTTTGCAAGTAATTAAGAGGCGGATTTTCCGCCTTTTGATTTTTTATAAAATTTATAGTATTATAAAACAATGCTTTTATTTAATTTGTTAGTAATAGCCTCTTTATTGTTTTTGAATGGTTTTTTTGTAGCTGCGGAATTTGCGCTGGTTGGTGTGCGGAAGACAAGAATACAGCAGCTGGCAAATGAAGGTAACTTTAATGCAAAACTTGCCCTTGATGCCGTAAAAAATATTGACCGTTATATTGCGGCAGTTCAGTTAGGTATAACAATTGCAAGTTTGGGTATAGGCTGGGTTGGTGAATCTACACTGGCAACGCTTATACATCCGCTTTTTTCATTCCTTCCAGGAAAGCTGGATACTATAGCGGCGCATACTGTTTCTGTATCAGCAGCATTTGCAATGATAACGGTTCTTCATGTTGTGATTGGCGAATTAATGCCAAAATCAATAGCGCTTCAATACCCTGAAAAAACTACCTTGTGGGTCGCTAAACCAATGTTTGTTATTACAAAAGTTTTTGCACCGTTAATCTTTTTGTTAAACGGTTTAGGAAATTTTCTGCTCCGTTTATGCCGCATAGAACCTGCAAATTCACACCATATGGTTCATACTACTGAAGAGTTAAATATGCTTATTGATGCAAGCTGCAAGGGTGGTGTACTTAATGAAAAAGAAGCGGAAATATTGCAAAATGTTTTTAAATTTTCTGATTTAACAGCTGCACAGGTTATGGTTCCAAGAACGGATATGGTTTGTGTTGCAAAAGATATTTCTATTGAAGAACTCAATAATATAATTATAGAAAACCAGTATACAAGATATCCTGTGTATGAAGGTGATTTGGATCATATAATAGGCTTTATTCATATAAAGGATATTTACCCGCTTATTGTTAAAAAAGAATATTTTGAAGTTACTGCTCTGTTAAGAGAAATACAGTTTGTGCCGGAAACAATGCCTATTGATAAAGTGGCTCATGAATTTAAAAAACATAAATCACAGATTGCCGTAGTAATAGACGAATTTGGCGGAACAAGCGGACTTATAACTCATGAAGACATTATGGAAGAAATTCTCGGGGAAGTTCAGGACGAATTTGACGAAGACGAGGAAGTTGATGCAAAGCCATTAACAGAAAATGTGTTTGAAGTATGCGGGAAAATGCGTATGGACGAATTCTGCGAGTTCTTCAATGTTGCTTTAAACGATGAGGATGTTACAACAATTGGCGGGTATTTTGTTAAGAAACTCGGGAAAATTGCACAGGCAAATGACCAGATACAAGATGAATATTTCTCATATTGTGTTACAGAAACAGAATCCAGCAGAATTGTTAAATTAAGAGTTGAAAGGTTTAATTAGAAATTTTATTGCATTTCCTGCAATATGCTGTTGCATGGCATATTCAACTTTATCAAGCGGAAGTTCTGCTGTAATAAGTTTATCAACCTCAATGTCGCCGGAAGCGATTAAATCAAGAGCCTGACGGAAATACTTAGGTGTGTGATGGAACACACTCATCAATCTCATATCGCCATAATGCATTTTTGTTGTGTCAAAGCACACTTTAGAACCTGATTTGCATCCGCCAAAGAAATGAACAGTTCCACCTGGTCTAACACAGGAGAATATCAGTTCCCAAATCTCCGGCATACCAACACATTCAATTGCGACATCAAGTCCTTTTTTCTCATCAGAAAAATCTTTGAAAATTATTTCAGGATTGGAGTATTTCTTTAAATCAACGATTTCATCTGCATGTGCAAATTCTTCTGCAAGCTTAAGTTTAATTGGATTTCTACCTGCTACAATAACTCTTGCTCCTTTTAATTTACAAAGACGTGCAAACATTAAACCAATAGGCCCGATACCTATTATACCAACACTATCTCCTGCTTTAATTCCTGTTCTTTCAACTCCGTGTACAACATTAGCAAGCGGTTCTGAAAAAGCTGCTTTTTCAAAAGGAAGACTAGGAGGTAAAATCAAAGTATTCTTTTTTACAATTCTTTCCGGAACAACAATATATTCAGCGTATGCGCCGTTTAATAAATTTAAATTTTCACAGAGATTATATTCTCCGCGTTTGCAATAAAAACATTCTCCGCAAGGAGCTGAGTTTGCACATACAACTCTATCACCGACTTTAACATTTTTGACATCGTCAGCAACCTTTTCAACAATACCGGAAAACTCATGTCCAAAACCTGACGGGATATTTTTTATTAAAACAGGATGGCCGCGTCTAAAAGTTTTTACATCTGTTCCGCAGGTCAATGCTGCTTGAATTTTAACCAGAATCTCCCCTTTTTCTAAAGGTTTGATTCTGGTTTCTTCATATCTTATATCTTGCGGACCGTAAAATAAAACTGCTTTCATTGTTTCTATTTTATAACCTTTAATATAGTATCAGTGATGTCATCTCCGCCCCAAACAACTGCAGATTTAGGCAATACCATTGTGTATCCGAGTTCAGTAGCTTTTTTACCTATCTGAGCTGTTATGTTTGCATCAGCTGCTTTTAATTTAGTTGTATATTCTTTTACATTAGCTTCTCTTTTTTGTTTAAGCTGTTTTTCATATGATTCAGCAAGAGATTTTTTCTTTTTAGCATCTGTCTGTTTATTTACGTCTGCCTGTGCATTTTTAATGAATGCGGTTAATTCTTTATTTTTAGCATCCTGTGAGGCTTTTAGAGCTTTTACCTGTGATGATGCTGCCACAACTTTTTGAATATCAACAACAGCAATTTTCTGAGCTTCTGGAGCTGCATATGCTGCTGTAGTCATTAATAATGCAGATAATGATAATATTGTTAATAGTTTTTTCATGCTTAACCTCTCTTTACGTTATAAATAAACACTGCTGTTGATACAATAATTATACCAACGGATACAAATATTGCAACCGGAACACCTAATATATACATTACACTGTCAAGTCTGAACATTTCAACAAATATGCGGACCAGTGAGTACAAAATCAAATATATTAATGTTAAATTGCCGTCTTTTTTTAATCTTCCAGTTTTTGTAAGTACAAGTAATATTGCAAAAACTGCTAAATCCAGAATACTTTCATATAAAAATGCAGGATGGAAATACTGGTAATCCTGATAAGGTATTGGTCTGTACTGCGGTGCTATATAGAGTTTCCACGGAAGGTTTGTCGGCGCACCAAAAGCTTCTGAATTAAAAAAGTTTCCCCATCTGCCTATTGCCTGAGCAATAGATAGTCCAATGACAGAAGTGTCACATAATTTAATCGGATTAAGTTTATGTCTTTTTGCAAACAGCCACAATCCTAAAGCTCCGCCCAGCATTGCACCGTGTATTGAAATTCCGCCATGGCGGATTGCAATTATTTCGGTCGGAAATCTTAAATAAAAACCGTAATTTAAAGCGCAGTAGTAAATTCTTGCACCTAAAATTCCAAAGGTTATTATATACGGAGCTAAATCAATAATGGTTTCTTTCTTTAGCCCAAAATACTTTGTTCCGGCCCAATCAGCGACAAGAACTCCTGTGGCAATCGCAAGTGCCATTATGACGCCATAATAATATATATTAACACCAAATATGGTGCATAAGATTTGTGATGGTGATGTAAACATTATTCTTCTACCTTAGCAGAACTTTCTTCTGAATAAGAGTTTATTTCTTTAATTAATTCTTCTACAGTCTGCTTATCTTCTCCATTAGGGTTCATTTCCAGATATTTAGTTAGATTTTCGGCAGCCTGTTTTTTTAAATCAGCAACCTTAGCCTTATCTTCATCAGATAATTCTTTTTTAGGTTCTGTATTTACAATCTCTGCATTTTTTTCACCTTCTGAAAGTTCTTTTTCGCTATTTTCTATAATTTCATCAGCGAGGCTTGTCTGAGCAAGTCCCAGAGAGTAATAGAAATCTGCATAATCAGGTTTTATTTTTATACCGCCTTCAAGAGCTTCAATAGCTTTCTCATATTTATTTGCATTAATTGCAGCAACACCAAGGTTATAATACGTTTCATACATAGTTGAGTCTAAATCAAGACTGGCTTGAAGTCTGTTCATAGCTGATTCATAATCGCCTTTCTGCATATATTCTGCAGCCTTATTATTAAGTTCCTGCACCGCCATATTGTTTATACAAGCAGTAGAAACAACTGCAATGAATAATACAGACGCAATCATTAAAGCTTTTTTCATATCAACTAATTCCCTCAACTCTAAATTATTTACTGGTATTCTAATACACTTCCAATAAATAATCAAGTTTGTAAAATGGAACTCTTCCTACCCTTCAAATACCACATAACATTTGATGCAAAATGTTATATTATATTTGTATTAACGGCAGAATCTTGTAAAACTTTAATAAATTTATTTATATTGTTACATTTATTTACATTTAAATATACTGCTGCTCTTGAGGCCATTACATTTTGCATCAAATGTATTGTTACAAGAAAGGAGCAGTATGAATTTAAACACGTACGAAACTTATTGCATTCTATCAATGGCAGAGCAAAAGAGTTCCGAAGAACTGCAATGCATATTAAATAAGATAGAAAAGTTTTCGGAACTTAAAAATGTTGAGATGGCAAAATCCTATTTGAGTGAAACCTGGAATATTGCAGGAAGTATTACTTCTTTTCAGGCCGGTGCAGGATGTCAAATCAACGTAAAAGAAAACGGGGATTTATTTGTTGTTAATTTTGTATTAAACGATGAAAACATAAGTTATTACTATAATAAATAAAGGAGAAAAAAGATGTATTTAAACCACATGATGAACAAATTTAAAAAAGCAGAGTCCGGAATGTTGTTGCGAAACTCTGTTAATGAGATTTCTGCTGCAAAAATTCAGGAAATAAATCCCCCTAAGGTCGATACAGATTCAATTAATGACAGGCTTGGAAAAGGTGATAAAACAGCGTTAAAAGAACTAGAAGCTCAAAAAATTGCTTATACACTGGCAGAAAATGCGAGTGGATATACAGTAAAGTATAGTTATAATGGGACAAATTATACAATTACTTACTATGCAAAAGAAGAAATAACAGAGGCTAAACCTGAAAAACCGGTTACAAATGATGCAATAACAGAAACTGAGTCTGACGAAGCTCCTGCACAGCCGGAAACAGAGGAATATACATTTGATTATTCTGCTGCTGGCGTGGATAAAGATGCAAAGGCAGAAGATTTTTATAATGAGGATAATGTTTCTGAGCATGATAAGCTGACAACGCTGATTGGAGGAACTTTTGATGTTGATTCAGGGGCTTGGGATGATTTATTTGCGGAATTAGAAAAGATGAAGCCGCAATTGTTGGACTATATGAAACAGCAGCTGGAAACAGCAGGAAGAATTTTTGACCAGGACAAGGCTGAAAAAATTATAAACAAGCTTATTACCCAAGCAGTAGAGCGTATACCGCAGGATGGGGTCTTATGGAGTTATTCTGGTTCCGGCATAGGAGATTCGGCCAGCAACCGTCTGCCAGAAAATCCTACAATAGAAGACCTTATGGATTATATGAAAAACTGCCTTGATCTTACGCCGGATAAAGAAGATAATGGAGTATTCGCTCAGCTGATAAACACTGTAAGTAAAGGGTATCAATTTGATTTTGAGCTGAAAGCTGATGATGGTAACCTTAAAATCAACTCCTATAGTCCTTATTATGAAGAAGATGGTTATTTGTTAGATACGGCTGATTACTTCCTGACAGATGAAGAAAAAGAAATGAAATTTGTTATGCAGGTAACCGATAGTGAGTATTCTTCTTATGGTACAAGTGACAAAGCAAAGTTGTTCGGATATGTAGATACATATGCAAAACATATGGAAAAAGTTATAAGACACAGGCACCCATCACTAACAGATTCACAAATTACAAGCATAATTACGGATGCAAAAAATCAGGTTAAATATTCTGATTTGCCAAAGCCAGACGAAAATGGAGTCTACAGTATAGATGATACTCTGGCTAAATTGGAGGAATTGGTATTAAAATACGCAAAAGAATATACGACATAGTTTCGGACGGCGCGGACGGAGGTATCTC
>CEAB01047233.1_pt1 | contig 16250 bp, 12 predicted proteins | sample 557651 | NCBI WGS metagenome assembly CEAB01 (sample SAMEA3182046, study PRJEB8094) | gut metagenome | biome: human; feature: gut; material: Stool; isolation source: human stools | place: Canada | collected 2011-11-15
ACGCTGCGGATGCGGCGGTTGCCCAGGTGGTCGATGTCATCGGTGGTGCCCACGCCGTGGCCCAGACCGTTCAGGTAGTTGATGGAGGACAGGATGTCCTTCACAGTGACGGTGCGGCCGATCAGCTGGTCGTGGTTGCGGCGGAGCATTTCCTTCTGCTCCTCCACATCGGAGGTGGTGTCGAGGATCTTCTTGATCTCATCAAAGGAGCAGCGCTCGTTGATGCCGCACTCCTTGACGTCAAAGGAGAAGAAGCCCTGTGCATCCACACAGCCGTTGGTGATGACCTTGACCTTCTTGCCCTCGATGAGCAGGACGACGGTATCGACACCGGCGTTGTCGGCCTTCTCAGCCAGCTCGCGGCTGATCTTGCCGTTGGCCTCCACGATGACCTCACCGGTCAGCGGAGCAACGATGTTCTCTGCGGCCACAAAGCCGGTGATGCGGCGGGCCAGAGAAAGCTTCTTGTTCATCTTGTAGCGGCCGAAGCGGGACAGATCGTAACGGCGCGGGTCGAAGAACAGCATGTTGATCTGGCTGGTAGCGGACTCCACCGTGGGAGGCTCGCCGGGGCGCAGCTTGCGGTAGACCTCCAGCAGGCCCTCTTCCTGGTTCTTGGTGGTATCCTTCTCCAGCGTAGCGAGGATGCGCTCATCGTCGCCGAAGAAGTTCAGGATATCCTCATTGGTGGACAGACCCAGTGCACGGCACAGCACGGTGACGGGCAGCTTGCGGTTTTTATCGATACGAACGTAGAAGACGTTCGCTGCATCGGTCTCGTACTCCAGCCATGCACCACGGTTGGGGTTCATGGTGGCGCTGTACAGATCGTTGCCGACCTTATCTTTGGCATCTCCGTAGAATACGCCGGGAGAGCGGACCAGCTGGCTGACGATCGCACGTTCTGCGCCGTTGATGACGAAGGTGCCGGCATCAGTCATCAGGGGGAAGTCTCCCATGAAGATCTCCTGATCCTTGACCTCGCCGGTCTCCTTGTTCAGCAGACGGGCCGTCACGCGCAGGGGGGCAGCGTAGGTCACGTCGCGCTCCTTGCACTCCTTGATGCTGTACTTCGGCTCCTTATCCAGCCGGAAGTCCACGAAGCTCAGTGCCAGATTGCCAGTGTAGTCCTCAATGGTGCCGATGTCGTGGAAGACCTCTTTCAGGCCCTCGTCTAGGAACCACTGATAAGAGTTCTTCTGGACCTCGATCAGGTTCGGCATACTGATGACTTCGTCGATGTGGGAGAAGCTCATGCGCTCGGTTTTGCCGAGCTTAACGGGCTTGACTTTCATCATAAAATCAACCACTCCTTACTTTTATACTCTACGGATGTTGCGTTCTACGGGTCAAATTTGAGCAGACGCACATAAATCGACCCGTATCCTCCGAGGAAGTTCGGCGTTTTTCACAAACTTTTCGTGTCTGCCCCTTGGGCCGACCGAACCGAAACTCCCTTTTTGGCGCACTAGGCCATTATGTGATACTAATGCAGTATACACCGGGAAAGCCCTGTTGTCAAGCCATTTTTCCCATTTCGGGCCGATTTTTTTGTCAAGCCCCCGCTTTTGCGGTACGCCCGGCTCCGTGTCCACTTTGTGCGTTTTTGGTATTGCTTTTTGAGTTTTGCACGTTCTCACCAAAAACACCCTTGTGCATTTTGTACAGGTTTGCTCTTGTGCTTCCGGGCAGACGAAAGGGGCACCCGGCGTGATGGGTGCCCCTTCGGGAGCTTTATTCCAGATAATCCCGCAGCCGTTTGGCCCGGCTGGGATGGCGGAGTTTGCGGAGGGCTTTTGCCTCGATCTGGCGGATGCGCTCCCGCGTGACGTTGAACTCCTTCCCCAGCTCTTCCAGAGTGCGGGGCCGGCCGTCGTCGAGGCCGAAGCGGAGCGTGATCACCCGCTCTTCGCGGGGCGTCAGACTCTTGAGCACGCTCATCAACTCCCGGCGGAGCAGCTGGCGGCCCGCTTCATCCACCGGGATCCCGGCTTCTTCATCCTGAATGAAATCTTCGAGGTGGGCGTCTTCTTCCTCGCCCACCGGCGTTTCCAGGCTGACCGGCTCCTGCGCCAGCTGCAGCAGTTCCCGCACCCGGTCCGGCTCCATCTCCAGCCGGACGGCGATCTCCTCCGCCGTGGGCTCGCGGCCATTCTTCCGCAGCAGCTCCCCTGCCGTCTTCCGGACCCGGTTGATGTGCTCCACCAGATGCACCGGGATGCGGATGGTCCGCCCCTGGTCGGCAATGGCACGGGTGATGGACTGCCGGATCCACCATGTCGCGTAGGTGGAGAACTTGAAGCCCCTGTCCGGCTCAAACTTTTCCGCTGCCTTCATCAGGCCGAGGTTGCCCTCCTGGATAAGGTCGAGGAAAGGCAGCCCCCTGCCCGCGTAGCGCTTGGCCACCGAGACCACCAGCCGCAGGTTCGCCTCACTGAGGCGTCGGCGGGCGTCCGCATCCCCTGCTCTGGCAGCACGGGCCAGCGTCTGTTCCTCTTCTGCCGAGAGGAGCGGCACCTGCCCGATCTCCTTCAGATAGGCTTTCACCGGGTCGTCCAGCGCCACGCCCTCGGCAGAAAGCTCATATTCCAGCCTGCCGATCTGGGCATCGTCCAGCAGCGGGAGGTCGGCGTCCTCTTCCACCACCCGGATGCCGCGGGCCTCCAGCGCCTCATACAGCGCGTCCAGCCCGGCGACATCGTACTCCTGCTCTTCCATGGCGCGGCTGACCTGCTCCGGCGTCAGAAGGTGGTGCCGGGCACGGCTCGCCAAAATCTTTGCAAGTTCTTCCGTCTGCGACAATTTCCGCATGATTCCTTCTCCTTCCAGCTCCAGCCGGGAGGAAAGGGAGCGCTCAGTCTTCTGCAGGGAGAGTTCCCTGTTTCTTTTCTCGCATCGACTGGAGATACTGCTCTAAGTCTTCATTGGACATCTGGGCCGCCTTCTTCGCGATCGGGGTGCCGCGGGCGATGCGTTCCAGATAAAAGTTGATATCCTCGGTGGTACAGTTGACATCGCTGTATTGTGCCGCAAGGCGGCTCAGTTCATTCAGGGCCTCTTCGCTCTGCACAAAGCCGCGCAGGGTGGAAAGGCTGACCTCGATGCCCTGCGCCTGACAGTCCAGCATGGCCTGATACAGCTCCTTCTGCTGGGGCAGGAGGAACTTTTCCGCCGGCAGTGCGGCCCGCACCCTGGGGATGTAGCTTGGCTCCCGCAGCAGTGCCGCCAGCAGCCGCTGCTCAGCCGAGGCCACACCCAGCGCCTGCGAGCCGCCAGCGCTGTAAGGAACATTGATCTGATCCATCTCACCGGAGTGCAGGCGGGAGCGGTTCTCCTCCCGTCGCCGCTTGCTGCCCGCTTTTTTGACGGCGGTGCCCAGCTGGGTCAGGATGGCGGTCTTGGAGATGTTCGTCTCCTCGGCCAGCCGCCCGGCGTAGACCTCCTGTTCGGTGGGGTTGGAGCGCTCGGCCAGCAGGTCCACGGCATCGCGGATATATTCGAGCCGCTGGGCGTCCTGGGTCAGGTCGTATTGATCCCGCAGGCGCTTGAGCCGGAAATCCAGCGCGTTGCCTACGCCGTCCAGCAGGGCGCGGAAGCGGTCGGCACCATAGCGCTTGATGTACTCGTCCGGGTCCTTTGCGCCTGGGATCTGAAGCACCCCCACCCGCACCGTGCTGTTCCGGAACAATTCCAGCGAGCGGAGGGTGGCTTTCTGGCCCGCCTCGTCGGAGTCGTAACTCAGGATGACCTCATCGGCGTACTCGCTGATGAGCCGCACCTGCTCCGGCGTCAGGGCCGTGCCGCAGGCGCAGACGGCGGTGTCGATGCCCGCCTGCTGCATACTGATGACATCCATATAGCCCTCGCAGAGGACGAACCGGCGGGAGGCGCTCTTTTTGGCGATCTGCAGCGCGAACACCGTCTCGGATTTGTGGTAGACCAGCGTTTCGGGGCTGTTGACGTATTTGGGCTTGGAGTCATCCAGCACACGCCCGCCAAACGCGATGATGTTGCCGCGCAGGTCGAAGATGGGGGTCATGACCCGCTTCCAGAACAAACAGTAGATGCGCCCGGAAGCGCTGCGCTTGAACAGGCCGCTGGCGTCCAGCTCCTGCTGGTTGTAGCCCTTATCCCGCAGGAACTGATAGAGGGCCTGCCCATCGTTGGGGGCATAGCCGAGGCCGAACCGCACGATGGTCTTGTCGTCCAGCCCGCGGCGGCGCCAGTAGGCGCGGGCCTGCCGGGCCTCCTCGACCGTCGAATTCAGGCAGGCGTGGAAGAAGCGGGCCGCTTCGCGGTTCATCGAGAGGATGCGGCTGCGCATCCGCCCGGTCTTGTCGTCCTCCTGCGGCTCCGGCATCCCGGCGCGGGCTGCCAGCATCTTGACAGCCTCGCCGTAGTCGATGCTGTTGATCTTTTTGGCGAAGCTGATGGCATCGCCGCCCGCCCCGCAGCCAAAGCAGTAAAAGCTCTGGGTGTCCGGGTAGACATAGAACGAGGGGGTCTTCTCGCTGTGGAACGGACACAGGCCGCCATAGAGGCGGCCCTTCCGTTTCAGCTGCACATAGCTGCCCACCAGATCGACGATGTCGGTGCGGCGGTTCAGCTCTTCAATGTACTCGTGTGGGATCATGGCTCTTTTTTCCTGCTTCCTTTTATAACACGTGCCACTTGCGGGGCACGAACACATCCTCAAAGGTCCGGATGGCGAACTCGTCGCTCATGCCGCTGATGTAATCGGTCACGGCGCGGTCACGGCCCTCCTGATAGGCCAGCTGCAAATAGAAGTTGGACATCTGGTCGATGTGGGTCAGGTAGTATTCGTACAGTTCCGTGAGGACCTTTTCCACTTTCTGCTCTTCGCGCTTGGCGGTGCGGTCATTGTAGACATTGGCATACATGAAATCCTTCAGCGCAAGGAAGGCTTCCTCTTCCTCCGCGCCCGTGGCCACATCGCCGTCGCTGTGGGAGAGGATGCTCTGGATCATGGTCGTGATGCGCTGGGATTTCGTTTCGCCCAGCACGGCGGTGCATTCTCTGGGCAGGATCGCCGGGTCCAGCACCCCGGCACGGACGGCATCTTCGATGTCGTGGTTGACGAACGCGATCTGGTCCGCCATCCGGACGATACGGCCCTCCGGGGTCGCCGCCCAGGTGCCTTTGGTGTGGGTGATGATGCCGTTCCGCACTTCCCAGGTCAGGTTGAGGCCCCGGCCGTTCTGTTCCAGCTTGTCCACCACCCGCAGGCTCTGACGGTAATGCTTGAAGCCATCCGGACAGAGCTTGTCCAGTGCGCTCTCCCCTGCGTGGCCAAAGGGCGTGTGGCCCAGGTCATGCGCCAGACTGATGGCCTCGGTCAGGTCTTCGTTCAGGCGCAGGGCGCGGGCGATGGTGCGGGCGATCTGCGCCACCTCCAGCGTGTGGGTCAGCCGGGTGCGGTAGAGGTCGCCCTCCGGCGAGAGGAAGACCTGCGTTTTCTGCTTGAGGCGGCGGAACGCCTTGCAGTGGATCACGCGGTCCCGGTCGCGCTGGAACACCGGGCGGATGGGGTCCTGCGGCTCCGGCCTGGCCCGGCCCCGGCTTGCATCGCTGAAGGTCGCCCAGGGGGCAAAGGTCAGCCGCTCGATCTCTTCGGTACGCTGGCGTACATCCATCCGGTATCCCTCACTTTCATGCTGGTTCCTGCCCCCTTCCCAGCGCAGCTGCGCCCGCAGCTATTGTAGCAGAATTGCTCTGTCGAAGGGGGAATCTTCCTGTCCTGTCCAAAATTATCCTATAAAAATCTCTCGGTGCTGCTGCTCCCAGAGCGCAGCAGCCATGCAGCCCTGCATCCGACTGCCAATGGCTCCCACTTTGGGGGAGCTTGCGAGCGAATGCGAGACGGAGAGGGGCATCAGAACGGCGCATAGAACGGCTGCGAGACGCTCACCTCGGCCCCGCCCCGCGTCAGCTCCCGCAGCTGTTCCAGCAGCGGCGGCTCGGTGCCCTCCGGCATCTGCCAGTGCAGGGTCACGCGGTCGGTGAACTGCGGGTCGGCGAGTTTGGCCCCGGCGGCGTGGATAAGCAGCGCGGCCCGCTCGTAGAGTGCGTAGTCCACCGTCACTTCCAGCTCCACCACGCTGCGCACCGTGACGACCTCGGCGTTTTCCAGTGCGCGGGCGGTCGCGGTGGTGTAGGCGCGGACGAGGCCGCCCGTGCCCAGCAGCACCCCGCCAAAGTACCGGGTCACGACCACGATGAGGTCGGTCAGGCCGCTGTGCTGCAACACTTCCAGCGCCGGGGTCCCGGCGGTCTTGGCAGGCTCGCCGTCGTCGGAGTAGCGCTCCCGGTTGCCCTCCCGCAGGCGGTAGGCGTAAACGTTGTGCCGCGCGGTGCGGTTTGCCGCGCGCACCTGCTCCAGAAAGGCCACGGCCTTTTCCTCGCTGTCTGCAAACGCGAGCTGCGCAATGAAGCGGCTCTTCTTCTCCTCATATTCGCCGATGGCTGTGCCCCGGATGGTGCGGTAATCCTCCACGCTGACTCCTCCTGTTTGTTGTGTTCCTTGCAAAATAGTATACCATAAATCCGGGGAAAGAAAAAGCCCGACACAAGCATTGCTCGTGTCGGGCCTTCCCCGGATTTATTTGAAGCACGGAGATGTCATTTTGAAAGCGCCCTCGCTCAGACGAAGAGCTGCACCCACTGGTGGCCCCAGCCGAGGTTCTCGCCCTCGTCGGTTTCCTGCATCGGGCATTCCTCTTTTGCGTGACCCCCATGAAACGAAAAAGGTGTCGATTTGCCAAGGCAAACTCGGCAAATCGACACCTGCTGTTCAGATGAAGGTCGCTCAAAAGACGGGTACACATCGTGCCCGATTTGAGAAGCAACTGGCTGCCATTTTACAGGCCCTATAGCTTTGCGTCACAGCCTTTCGACTGCTTTGCCGAGAATATTCAATTCAGTAGATCTTGCATCGCAGTCCAGCCGCCGTTCGTGCGGCTCCCTGACTACTTTTTTATTCTATCATGTTTGTCTTCATTCGTCAAGATTCTGCGGCCGGTTTTTTCCGTTTTTGCAGTTCTTTTTCACGCCTCCCGGCTGCTGCTGTTTTGTTCCGGCCCGTTTTTCCGCCGCCTCGTCCTTTCTGCCCAAAAAACATCCGGCTCGACGTTGCTTGCGTGAAGGATCGCGAAAAGAGGAAATTTTTGGAAATTTTCCATGTTTCACGCAGGAAATGCACCCATTCACGCAGAAAAGTCTTGCGTTTTACCCCCCCCCCCGTGCTATATTTGGCTTAGCAAGCAACCTCTGTTTTCTGGTTCCTCAATCCATGTTGTGGTACGAGTTGGAAGGGACGGTGGCACACCGCCCTGTCCGGTTCCAATATATTATAGAATATATGTAATAGGAGGTATTCTCAATGGTCTCTTATCGCAGACTCGCCATGCGCGTCCTGGGGCATGCTCCGGTGCCTTTCGGCAAGAAAAAGGCAGCTCCCCCTCCCCGCGTTGCCGCACAACGGATCGCAGCCCTCGCTCTCGCCTGTGCCATGATGACCGGCATGGCCCTTCCTGCTTTTGCCGGTACGTATGATATTGTCAGCGGCTCCATTGATATCCACGCTACGGAAAACGGCAATCTCATCAGCCAGTGGAACTGGAATGATGAGAACAAAAAGGAATACGTCAGCGACAGCGACGGAGACATCAAAGATCGTCCGGACAACAACATCACCATCACCGGCACAAGCACGGGGAACACGGTCACCATCGACGCAGACAAAGACCAGACGGCCCATGTCACCTTGGAAAATGTGGAGATCAACGCCAGCTCGACAGCCCAGGCCGCTGTGGATGTGACCGGCAGCGGCAATACGAACATCGAGCTGAACGGCAACAACACGCTGACAAGCGGATATGGCCACGCCGGTCTGGAGCATAACAAGACCGACGACAGCGGCACGCTGACGATTCAGGACGAAAAGAATGATGATGGCTCCGCAAAGGGAAGTGCGTCCGATACTACTGGCAGTTTGACTGCCACGGGTGGTTACCACAGTGCTGGCATCGGCGGCAGTGACGGACACGACGGCCAAGCGACCATTACGGGCGGTGAGATCATTGCCAACGGTGGTAGTCTGGGTGCCGGTATTGGCGGCGGTGCCGGTAACCAGGACGCCGTCGGCGGTGACGGCGATGTGACAATTTCCGGCGGTACGATCACCGCTACGGGCGGCAGTCTGGGTGCCGCCGGTATTGGCGGCGGTGCCTACGGCAATGGTACTGTCACAGTTACCGACGGCGATATCACCGCAAAGGCTACGGGCCGCTATGGTGCCGGTATTGGTGGCGGTTATGGCGCGATACCGGAGGACACTCTTATTGGAGGAAATGGCACTGTCACCATCAGCGGCGGCACCATCACCGAAGCCTCTGGTGGCTATATGGCTGCTGGCATCGGCAGCGGCTTTCAGGGTCTGGGCACAGTGACCATTGAAGGTGATGCCGTCATCAAAAACGCACAGGGCGGTGAAGCTGGAGCCGGCATCGGCAGTGGCACCCGTGGTGACAGCAATATCCTCATCAGAGGTGATGCAGTCATTGAAAATGCGGAAAGTAGCGGAAACGGCGCTGGCATCGGCAGCGGCCAAGGCGATTTGTATTCCGATGGCGATGGCATGGTAATCGATCCAACTGTAGGCAACGTGACCATTGAAGGCAACGCCAAAATCGAAAATGCAAAAAGTGGTTATGGTGGTTCCGGCATTGGCGGCGGCGTTATTGGCATCGGCAATGTAATCATTAGAGGCAACGCTCAAATCGGCAACGCCACCGGCGGTGAAGAAGGTGCCGGTATCGGCGGCGGTGCTCTTGGCACTGGTGACGTGACCATCGAGGGCAATGTCACCATCGAAAATGCACAGGGCGGCGCTGGTGCTGCCGGTATCGGTGGCGGCGCAGAAACAGAACCCGACACCGAGGATACCAGAAACAAGGTTTCCATCAAGAGCACTGAAGCCGGTTCTCCTAACATTACTGCTACAGGCGGCGGCGTTCTGAATAATGAAGATGCTCCCCTTGCCGGTGCTGCGGCCATCGGCAGCGGCAGCGTTGCTGACGGTGCTACTGAGGTAAAGTCCGATATTACCATTGAAGGCAAAGTGACCATTGATGCCACCGCAGGCGGAAGCATTGCCAAGGGCGATGCAATTGCCATTGGCGATACACCGCTCCAAGAAAAGAAGTTTGCCGGTTTGCCAGTAGGTGCTGTTATCACACGAAAAGATTCGGACGGTGTGGATCTTACCCAAGAGGGTGACAAGCCCACTGAACCGGAAAAGCCGGAGCCGGAGCCGGAGAAACCCGACCCGGAGAAACCTAACCCGGAGCAGCCCTCTGAGCCGTCGGGTGCGGTCTCGACTTCCGCTCCGGCCGAAGAGCTGACCGCCTCGGATGCAGAGTATCTCGTTACGGTAGAGGGGCTTTACGTCACCAATGCACTGGGAAAGCAGATCACGCACACCTGCACACAGAATGTCCAAGGCAAGGTCCTTACCATTCGCGTCAACAGCATTGTGGCCACCGCACATCTCACCATGGAGACCCTCCGGACGCTCAAAGCGCAGGGGGTAGAAACCATCCGTTTCTGCACACTGCTGTACCGTCCGACTTCGGTCTCCATCGACGCACTTCTGAATCTTGGGGTCGATGAAGCCGACATCCTCTGGACGCACAACGGGATCCAGGCCCGCCTGACGGTCGGCGGCACCGATTCCAGCAGCCTTTTGCAATAAGACCCTCTGAACCATAACAGCCGGGAGGCTTCCGTTTCGGAACGCCTCCCGGCTGTTTGGTTATGTACGCTTTGTCTTCCGATTTTTTTCCTTTTCCAGATCTCAACAGAATTTTGTGCGGTATTCGCGGGGGGTGCAGTGCTTGATCTCCCGGAACGTTTTAATAAAGTAGCTGCCGTCCGAGAACCCGCATTCCAGACCGATCTCGCCGGTCTTCAGCCGGGTGGAGCGCAGCAGCTCGGCGGCCTTTTCCACCCGGAACTGCTTGACGTACTGGATGGGCGTGATGCCCAGCAGCTGCCGGAAGCTGCGCAGGCAGGCGCTCTCGCTCAGGGCCACGCAGGCCGCGATCTTCTCCACCGTCAGCTCCTCAGCGTAGTGCTCCTCCACGTAGCGGAGCATCCGCTTCATCCGCTCCGAGGCGATCTGCTCCTGCTCCGAGACCTTGGTCTTGCCGCCCACGCACTGGGTGCTCAGCAGCCGCAGCGCCGCCGAGAGATGATACCGCACCCGGTTCTCGTAGTCGAACGGCTCGTCCGCCACCTCTTTCCAAGCATCCCGCAGGAAGACGAGTACCTGTTTCTGCCAGGGCACCGCCTCATCCAGCAGAAAAAACGCCGGGGCACCGGGCTGCAGCAGGGGCCGGATGAGCTTTTGCCAGAAGATGGTGTCCATGCCGCCCACCAGCCGGGGCTGAAAGACGCCGGAGTGGAGCAGGGCCGTGCCCTCCGCCTGTTCCACCGAGTGCAGCGCCCCCGAATTGAGGAAGACGCCCTGCCCGGTCTGCAGCGTCAGGCGGGTCTTGTTCACATCCACATGGAGGGGGCCCTGTATGGTGAGGATGTATTCAAATTCCTCATGCCAGTGCCACGCCACCGAGTAGCTGGCCAGGTCTTCGGCGTAGCAGGCGATGGGAAACAGCGCACTGCCGTGCTGCACCAGCTCGCGCCCTTCGGCGTCGGCCACGATGTCCGTTTCGCAGTGGATGCTGCCCTCATGGACGATTGTTGCACAGCTCGTTCGATATGCCATATTGACCAGTTCCTTTCCGCAAATCTTTGAACATTTTTTATCAATGCCGGTTTTGTTGTACAAAAATTCAGATTTTCTTCTACCACAGCTGCTGGTTTCGTGGTATTATTTCATCAGAGGCCGCAAGTCCAGTATAACACCGAAACGGGAGGAACACAACCCATGACACAGCTTCTTCTGCCGGTCATCTATCTGGCGTTCATCAGCCTCGGCCTGCCGGATTCGCTTCTCGGCTCCGCCTGGCCGAACCTCTACCCCGCTTTCGGGGTGCCGGTGTCCTACGCAGGCATCGTCTCGATGATCATCTCCTGTGGGACCATCGTTTCCAGCCTGTGCAGCGACCGGCTGACCCGTGCGCTGGGCACCGGCAAGGTCACGGCCCTCAGTGTGGCGATGACGGCGGCGGCGCTGTTCGGCTTCTCAGTGTCGAGCGCGTTCTGGATGCTCTGCCTCTGGGCCATCCCCTACGGGCTGGGTGCCGGAAGCGTGGACGCCGCCCTGAACAACTACGTCGCCCTCCACTACGAGAGCCGCCACATGAGCTGGCTGCACTGCATGTGGGGCGTGGGCACCATCATCAGCCCGGTGCTGATGAGCCTGGCCCTGACCGGCGGGCAGGGCTGGAACGGCGGCTACCGCATCGTAGCCCTCATCCAGGTCGGCATCACAGCCGTTCTGGTGCTGAGCCTGCCGCTCTGGAAAGGTTGCCCGGCCGCCGCAAGCGCGGACGGCACCCCGGTCAGGCCGCTGACGCTGCCCCAGATCCTGGCCATCCCCGGTGCGCGGGAAGTGATGCTCTGCTTCTTCTGCTACTGCGGCCTCGAAACGACGGCGGGCCTCTGGGCCAGCAGCTACCTCACGCTGAGCAAGGGCGTCCCGGCCGACACAGCCGCTGCCTTTGCGGGCCTGTTCTATCTGGGCATCACGGTGGGGCGCGGCTTCTGCGGCTTCGTCACCCTCCGCTTCAACGACACCCAGATGATCCGTCTGGGGCAGACTGTTCTGGCCGTGGGTGTGGCCGCCCTGCTTCTGCCGGGGCCGCAGGCGCTCTCGCTGGCCGGCCTCGTCCTCGTGGGTCTGGGCTGTGCGCCCATTTACCCCAGCATCATCCACTCCACGCCGGACCACTTCGGCGCGGACCGGTCGCAGGCTGTGATCGGCATCCAGATGGCAAGCGCCTATGTCGGCAATCTGGTCATGCCGCCGCTGTTCGGCCTGCTGGCAAACAACGTTACCCCTGCCCTCTTCCCCGTGTATCTGCTGGCGCTGCTGATCCTGATGATCGTCATGCACGAGCAGCTCACCCGGAAGACGGCGTGCAAATAAACAATTTTCTGACAGGAGGTATTTTTATGCTTCGTATCGAATATTTTGATAAAGACCGTTTCATGCGTCAGGTTTCCGCCAGCCACGGCAGTGTGCTGCTGCATCTGGACAACGGCAAGACCTGTGACCTGAAAGAGGATGCCACCGCATCCTCCATCCTCCGGATGATGGACGCCCCCAGAAAGGGCTTTGACATCACCGTGACCGACCCCGCCGACGTGACCGGCTTCCTGCGCTACATGCTGGAGGCAGGCCGGATGGATCGTGTGGCCGGCTGATCGTTCGCCATTCTCCGTTATTCGCATATTACAGCAAACGCAGAGCGCCCGCTCCGGGGTCAGAAGCCGGAGCGGGCGCTCTGCGTTTTTGTGCGGTGTTACAGGATGCAGCGGCTGATGGCGCGGGCCACATTCAGCAGCTCGTCCTGCCCGATGAACCCGAACTTTGCCTCGTGCTCATCCGCGAAGCAGACCGTCAGCTCAGAGGTCTGGAGCGGGTCGCCGAAGCCTGCGGTCTGGATGCCAAAGTGCAGCACCTTGCGGTATGGCAGGACGAAGATCTCCTGCCGGGTGCCGGTAACACCCTGCATATCCACCAGAAAGATGCGGTGCGAGGTAAAGACCGCCTGGTCGCGCACGGTCTTGTACGCGCCCACGATGGTCTCGCCGTCCAGCAAAAGCGCCTGCACATTCTTGCAGATCTCCTTCTCCTTGATGCGAACGAGGTTCTGCATGGGCTTGTCCCGAAATTCCATAGTTCTATCCCCTTTCAGCGTGGTCGTTGGCTCCATTGTAGCACCCCCGGCGGGCTTTGACAAGCGGGTTTTCCTCTCGCAATCCGGGGTGGGTTGTGGTATACTGGAGTAGAATCTGGAAATCATCCTTTGAAACGAGGTATCCCCATGGAGATCATCATTCATCAGGCCATCCTGCATGTGCTGGACACCACCCTCGACGCCCCGGTGCTCAGCGGCAGCTGCATGGAGCCTACCGCCGAAAAAACGGCCTATTTGCAGAACCACATCGAAAAGCTGCTGGCCAGTGACGACATCCGCCAGTGCCGCCCCCTGCCGGACTCGGCCTTCAAAAACGAGCTGGAGCACAACCAGGACTTCGTGGACTTGTCCTGCCGCATCGCGGGGGTGCTGTTCGATTACATGCACGCCCACACCACCATCCCCGGTGCCGACCTGGCCGTGGTGGATTTCACCCGCGACGGTGCCCCGTGGCTGGGCATCCTCAAGCTGAACTACAAGAACGGCTACACCCACTACACCGAGACTGTGGAGGGTGCCCCGGTCAACTCCATCATCCAGCAGCGGGCCTGCCTGCCGACCCAGAGCGGCAAGGTGGAAGAGGGTGCGCTCGTCAACCTGCAGGACTACTCCATGCGCCTGCTGGAAAAGAAGTACGACATCGACGGCCACAAGGAGTTCTACCTTTCTACGGTCGTGTTCCAGTACACCCAGGCCGAGCCGGAAAAGAAAAAGCTGAAGGCCATCCAGGACGCCGCTGCGCAGGCCGTGATGGACGCCTACCAGGACGAGCCCCATGCCGAGGCACAGGTCGCCATGCTCATTGCGAACCAAGCCGCCGACAACGACAACCAGGTCTCGGTGGAGCAGGTGCGCCGCCAGCTGGCCGAGGAATATCCGCTGGCCGCTGTCCCCTTTGACGACTACGTGGAAAAGAGCGATGTCATTGAGCAGTTCGAGCAGCCTGTCACCGTGACGCCCGCCCGCATCCGCCGGATGGAGAGCCGCAGCATCCACACCGCCAGCGGCATCGAGGTGAAGATCCCCACCGAGATCCTGTCCTCCGAGTCGGAAGTGGAGTTCCTCCATGACCCCGACGGCAGCGTCTCGCTGCTCATCAAGAATGTGATTTTGTAAAAGAAACCCTCTCCGTCCCGCATTCGCTCGTCCGGGGCTGCTGCACATCGTTTTAGCCGAACGTGCAGCAGCCATTTTCAAAACCAAGCATATCATCAAACAATTCAAAAAAGCATGTGCATCACAAATCCATCGAAAATTTCTGATTTTCGAGAGAATCTGTTGCACATGCTTTTGTTTTTGGGATTGATACTGCTTGATTCTTACGCTTATTCGTACAAAATCAAGGGCTTTTGCTTTGATTCAGACGGTCGGGTTCACTTTTCTTCCGTCTTCGATCTCTGCTGTTCCTGCTCGGCGCGGAGTTTCCGGATGCGCTTTTTCTCGCTTTCGACGCGGGGCCAGGGCCAGGAGAAGCCCTCGTTCTCGCGGCACCATTTGACCAGCGGAGAGAATGAGAACGCCAGACCGAACAGATACAGCAGCACGTACAGCACTGCATCCAGCGTGAACAGGGCGTCCAGCGCAGCGATGACCGACATGATGCAGCCTGCCTTCAGGAAGAACAGGCCGTTCTGCCGACAGTATTCGTCGAAATGTTCCGCCTTGACGGCCCGGCGGCCCTGTTCGCCCCAGACGCGAGGGTTCTTCATGACCGTGTAGCCGTAAAAGACCATCATCAGACCGCAGGTCAGTTGAAATCCGAAAAACATAGCGCACCTCGTTCCAGTTTAGTCGTCGTAGCCCTCGAACAGCGGCTTCATGAAGGGCAGGAAGTCCAGCGTTGCGAAGTAGTCGCGCGGGGTCTCGGCACGGCGGATGAGACGGTGGGAGCCGTCCTCACAGAGCAGCACTTCGGCGCACCACAGTTTGCCGTTGTAGTTGTAACCCATGGCCGAACCGTGGGCACCGGTGTCGTGGATATAGACCAGGTCGCCGATGTCGATCTTGGGCAGCATCCGGTCGATGGCGAACTTGTCGTTGTTCTCGCACAGGCCGCCGACCACGTCATACTTGTGGTCGCAGGGCGCATGTTCCTTGCCCAGCACGGTGATGTGGTGATAAGCGCCGTACATGGCCGGGCGCATCAGGTTGGCCGCGCAGGCATCCAGACCGATGTACTCCTTGTAGATGTGCTTTTCGTGGATGGCAGTGGCCACCAGCGCGCCGTAGGGGCCGGTGGTGAAGCGGCCCATCTCGGTGAAGATGGCGACATCGCCCATGCCGGCGGGGACCAGGATCTCCTCAAACTTCTTGCGGACGCCCTCGCCGATGGCCATGATGTCGTTTTCGGTCTGGTCGGGGCGGTACGGGATGCCCACGCCGCCGGACAGGTTGATGTAGGCGATGTGCGCACCGGTAGCCTTCTGGACGCGGACCGCCAGCTGGAACAGGATGCCGGCCAGCTCCGGATAGTAGGCGTCGGAGATGGTGTTGGAGGCCAGGAAGGCGTGGATGCCGAAGTTCTTTGCGCCCTTCTGCATCAGCTTCTTGTAGCTCTCAATCATCTGCTCCTCGGTCATGCCGTACTTGGCATCACCGGGCTTGTCCATGACCTGGAAGCCTTCTTCGCTCTCGCCCAGCTGGAACGTTCCGCCCGGATTGTAGCGGCAGAAGATGTTCTCCGGCACACCGGCCACACGGTCGAGGAAGTCCACCATGGTGGCGTCATCGAGGTTGATGTAGGCACCCAGCTCGTAGGCTTTCTTCATATCCTCGACCGGGGTCTGGTTGGAGGAGAACATGATGTCACTGCCGGTAAAGCCGCAGACTTCGCTGAGCATCAGCTCGGTCAGGGAGGAGCAGTCCACACCGCAGCCCTCTTCCTTCAGGATCTGCAGGATGACCGGGTTGGGCAGCGCCTTGACGGCGAAATACTCGCGGAAGCCCTTGTTCCAGCTGAACGCCTTGTTGATGCGGCGGGCATTCTCGCGGATGCCCTTTTCATCGTAGACATGGAACGGGGTGGGCACGTCCTGGAGGATCTCCTGGGCCTGCGCTTCGGTCAAAAATGGTTTCTTTTCCATAATATACTTCCCTCACATTTTATAGTGTCACCGACACGTCGGTGCGGTATCAGGTCTTGAGGTTGCCGCGGGTGGGCGTGAACGTCGGGATCATCTCGGCCAGCTGCTTCACGACGCCCTCGTCGTTGTGGGCCGCTGCCGCGCTCAGATCCTGCAGCTGCGTGTAGAACCGGGCCAGGTCGATGTCCTTCGGCGGCGCAACGAAGATCTTGTTGTGCTCGGTGCGGCGCATCTTGTCCTGCTCCTCGTCCATCATCAGCTC
>CEAB01033346.1_pt1 | contig 16182 bp, 8 predicted proteins | sample 557651 | NCBI WGS metagenome assembly CEAB01 (sample SAMEA3182046, study PRJEB8094) | gut metagenome | biome: human; feature: gut; material: Stool; isolation source: human stools | place: Canada | collected 2011-11-15
CCAGGTTTTGAGCATCATTCCAAAAGTTATATCATCTTCGACTATTAATATGGCTTTCATTGTGTCAGGTTTTGATTCTTTTAAGTCACAAAGGTAAGATGATTTAGGCGAAAGTGGTATATTTGCAAACTTAAATTAAATAAAAGCGTTATGAAAAAGATTACATTGATATTATTAACTATATCGTTTTGCGGACTTACTGCCTGCAAAACCGGAACAAAAAAAGGAGGAGACATGGATAAAGAGACATTGGTAAAGATTGAAACAACAGCCGGAGATATCAAAGTGAAGTTGTATAATGAGACACCCAAGCATCGTGATAATTTTATCAAACTGGTGAAAGACGGAGTATATGAAGGAACATTATTTCATCGTGTCATCAAAGATTTTATGATTCAAGCTGGTGACCCGGATTCAAAGAATGCGCCGAAAGGGAAGATGTTGGGTGCCGGTGATGTCGGCTACACCGTACCGGCAGAATTTGTATATCCGAAGTATTTCCATAAGAAAGGAGCGTTGTCTGCAGCCCGTCAGGGAGACAATGTGAATCCGAAAAAAGAATCTTCCGGTTGTCAGTTCTATATCGTAACGGGTAAGGTTTACAATGATTCTACACTGTTGGGTATGGAAAGCCAGATGAATGAAAATAAGATCAATGTCATTTTCAATAACTTGGCGCAGAAACACATGAAAGAAATCTATAAGATGCGTAAGGCGAATGACGAAAACGGGCTTTATGACTTGCAGGAGAAATTGTTTGCGGAAGCACAGGAATTGTCGGCAAAAGAACCGGAATTCCATTTTACGCCGGAGCAGATAGAAGCATATACTACTGTGGGTGGTACTCCACATCTGGATGGCGAATATACAGTATTCGGCGAAGTAGTGGAGGGTATGGACGTCGTAGATAAAATCCAGAAGGTGAAGACGGACCGTAGCGACCGTCCCGAAGAAGATGTGAAGATAATAAAAGCGACTATACTTGACTAAATGATATGAAAATCAATAGGCACATTCTTGACAACGGGTTGCGGCTGGTACATTCGCGGGACGAAAGTACACAGATGGTGGCTCTAAATATATTATATAATGTGGGAGCTCGTGACGAACATCCTGAACATACCGGCTTCGCACATCTGTTTGAACACTTGATGTTCGGTGGATCGGTAAATATCCCCGATTATGATATGCCGCTTCAGCTAGCGGGTGGAGAGAATAATGCCTGGACGAACAATGATATCACCAATTACTACCTCACTGTGCCCCGGCAGAATGTGGAAACCGGCTTCTGGTTGGAGTCCGACCGTATGTTGAGCCTTGATTTCAGCGAACGGAGTCTGGAAGTACAGCGAGGGGTAGTAATGGAAGAATTCAAGCAACGCTGTCTGAACCAGCCTTATGGAGATGTGGGGCATCTTTTGCGCCCGTTGGCTTATCAGAAACATCCTTATCAATGGCCGACTATCGGAAAAGACCTGTCGCATGTCGCTAATGCAACATTAGAAGAGGTGAAAGCATTCTTTTTCCGTTTTTATGCTCCTAACAATGCGATACTGGCGGTGACCGGGAATATCTCTTTTGAGGAAGCAGTGGAATTGACGGAGAAATGGTTCGGATCTGTTCCCCGTCGGGAAGTTCCTGTACGGAATCTGCCACAGGAGCCGGAACAGACGGAAGAACGCAGGCTGACGGTAGAGAGAAATGTACCTCTTGATTCTCTGTTCATGGCTTATCACATGTGCGATCATCGTCACCCGGATTATTATGTGTTCGATATACTGTCGGATGTATTGAGTAACGGGCGTTCCAGTCGATTGAACCAACATCTGGTACAGGAAAAACAGCTATTCTCGAGCATTGATGCTTACATCTCAGGTAGTGTGGATGCAGGCTTGTTTCACATTGCCGGAAAACCTTCGGCGGGAGTTAGCCTCGAACTGGCGGAAGCGGCAGTGCGCGACGAACTCGATCGCCTGCAACAAGAATTGGTTGACGGACAGGAATTGGAGAAGGTGAAAAATAAGTTTGAGTCTACCCAGATATTCGGTAATATAAATTATTTGAATGTGGCTACCAATCTTGCCTGGTTCGAATTGCTCGGTAAAGCGGAAGATTTGGAGAAAGAAGTAGAACGTTATCGCTCTGTCACTGCTATGCAGTTGCGGGAAGTCGCTCAATCGGCTTTTCGGAAAGAGAACGGAGTTGTACTCTATTATAAAAGTAAATGAGAAATATATATAGAACATACAGAGAGCATTATAAAGCATTATTTTTTCTTGGTTTACCTATCGTTATCGGACAAATAGGAGTGATCGTGCTCGGGTTTGCCGATACCCTGATGATTGGACATCATAGTACGGTAGAATTGGGAGCAGCTTCTTTTGTAAATAACGTGTTCAATTTGGCTATCATTTTCAGTACCGGTTTTTCATACGGGCTAACTCCTGTTGTGGGAGGTCTATATGGAACACATCAGTTTGCACCTGCCGGACAGGCATTGCGTAATAGTTTGTTAGCGAATCTGATGGTCGCGTTATTATTGACGCTTTGTATGACTGTTCTTTATCTGAATATAGAGAATCTTGGCCAGCCGGAAGAACTGATTCCTTTGATTAAGCCTTATTATTTGGTGCTGCTGGCTTCATTGGTGTTTGTTATGCTTTTCAATGGATTCAAGCAGTTTACGGATGGAATCACGGATACCAAGACGGCCATGTGGATACTCTTGGGAGGAAATGTATTGAATATCATAGGAAATTATCTTTTGATTTACGGAAAGTTAGGTTTGCCCGAGTTGGGATTGTTGGGAGCCGGTATCAGCACATTGTTTTCGCGTATTATGATGGTGCTCGTGTTTATCATTATCTTCTTGCGTAGTTCTCGTTTTATCCGTTACAAAGTTGGCTTCTTCCGTTTGGGGTGGTCACGGGCTATATTCGGTCGGTTGAACGGACTTGGTTGGCCGGTTGCTTTTCAAATGGGAATGGAAACAGCTTCTTTTAGTCTGAGTGCCATAATGATAGGTTGGTTGGGGACCATTGCACTGGCTTCGCATCAGGTTATGTTGGCTATTTCACAGTTTACGTTTATGATGTATTATGGCATGGGAGCTGCCGTAGCTGTTCGTGTCAGCAACTTCAAAGGTCAGAACGATATTTTGAACGTTCGTCGTTCGGCCTATGCCGGTTTTCATCTGATGATGACATTGGGCGTAGTGCTTTCTTTTATTGTCTTTCTTTGCCGTAACTATTTAGGAGGTTGGTTTACCGACAGTCCTGAGGTGGCGGCTATGGTAACTTCTCTCATTTTTCCTTTCCTCGTTTATCAGTTCGGGGACGGGTTACAGATTACTTTTGCTAATGCCTTGCGTGGCATTTCGGATGTAAAACTGATGATGCTCATCGCCTTTATCGCTTACTTTATCATCTCACTTCCCGTAGGTTATTTCTGCGGCTTCGTAATGGGCTGGGGGGTGGTAGGTGTCTGGATGGCGTTCCCTTTCGGTCTGACAAGTGCAGGATTAATGCTTTGGTGGCGTTTTCATTACATGACGAAACTCCCCACTCCCCAAGTGAATACTTGATACTTAAAACTTTACCGTATGGCTTCCTATCGTTCTACAAAGTTGAAAGTAACAATCGGTTATACGTTATTACTTGCAATTCTTCTTTTTTCTCTGGTATTTGTACATCGCGAAATGGAGACATTGTCGGCTGCCGATGACCAGGAGAATCTGCGGACAGACAGCCTGTTGACCCTGCTGCACGAGAAAGACCGGAATACGATACAGATGCTCCGGGTATTGAGCGAAGCGAATGACAGCTTACTTTCCGCTTCGGAGATTGAAGAAATAATTTCCGAACAAGATTCTGTCATTACTCAGCAACGGGTACAACACCGAGTTATCACTAAACGGGATTCTTTACTGACTACGCCTAAGAAGAAAGGTTTCTTTAAGAGATTGGCAGAAGTGTTTGTCCCAACTAAACAAGACAGTGCCGTGCTTGTTAATACCTCCATGGAGGTTGCTACGGATACTATTCTGGAACCGACCACTTCTAAAGATTCCCTTCAGCAAAAGATTCGTATGGCTACAGAGGAAAAACGGTTGCAGCGGCGAAAAACAATCCGGCGGACTAGTACAAAATATCAGCGTATGAATTCGCAGTTGACAGCAAGAATGGATAGCCTGATAAAACAATACGAGGAGGAAATGACCTTGCGTGCCCGCCAGGATGCAGAAATGCAACAGGAGGTAAGAATGCGTTCAGCACGCACCATTGGTGGAATAGCTATCGGAGCAGTGCTGCTCTCTGTCTTTTTCCTGATTTTGATAGTGCGTGACATATCCCGCAGCAATCGTTACCGCCGGCAATTGGAAGAAGCTAATAAACGGGCGGAAGACCTGCTTATTGCCCGTGAAAAGCTGATGCTCGCCATTACTCACGACTTTAAAGCACCGTTAGGCTCTATTATGGGATATACCGAATTACTTTCCCGACTGACGGAGGACGAACGGCAGCGCTTCTATCTTGACAATATGAAAAGTTCTTCGGAACATCTTTTGAAATTGGTCAGCGACTTGCTCGACTTTCATCGGCTCGACCTTAATAAAGCGGAAGTGAACCGCGTCACCTTCAATCCTTCGCAGTTATTCGAAGAAATCCATGTTAGCTTCGAACCATTGACAGCCGCCAAAGGATTAACCTTGCAATGCCATGTCGCTCAGGAATTAAATGGGAGATACATCAGCGACCCTTTACGGCTCCGGCAGATAGTGAATAATCTTTTGTCTAACGCAGTGAAGTTTACTCCGAAAGGCGAGATTGCATTAACGGCTAAATATGATTCTTCCAAGCTGACGATAGCGATTTCGGATACCGGAAAAGGTATGGCTACGGAAGACCGCGAACGGATTTTTCAGGAATTTACCCGTTTATCCGGTGCACAAGGAGAAGAAGGCTTCGGCTTGGGATTGTCTATTGTGAAGAAGTTGGTTGTTTTGCTTGAAGGTACGATTGATGTGCAGAGTAAGCTGGGGGAGGGAAGTTGCTTCACAGTCATTCTCCCTCTTTATCCGGTGGGAAAATCTGTGTCCGAAAGGGCATTGGAAGAAAAAACAATTTCGGCAGAAGACCCTGTCACGCTTCCCCCGATGAAAGTGATACGTGTACTGTTGATTGATGATGATAAAATTCAATTAAGCTTGACGGCAGCCATGTTAAAGCAACATGGAATTGACGCCGTTTGTTGTGAGCAACTGGAGGAGTTGATAGAACAGCTCCGTACCTCTGTTTTCGATGTATTGCTGACTGATATACAAATGCCTGCTATTAATGGCTTTGATTTGGTAAAACTCTTGCGCGCTTCCAATATTCCGCAGGCAAAGACAATTCCTGTGATTGCCGTAACTGCCCGCAGTGAAATGGATATAGATGCTTTACAAGAACACGGTTTTGCCGGTTGCCTGCACAAACCTTTTACGGTGAAAGAACTATTGCTCACAGTCAACGAAGGACAGCTTGCCGCTGACGAAGCACACATTACTGAGGATATGCAGACTGTAAGTTCCTTGAACTTTTCTGCATTAACAGCCTTTTCTGAAGACGATGCTGATGCCGCACATTCCATTATTCAGACCTTTATCGAAGAAACCGGAAAGAATGTCGATCGGATGCAACAAGCATTGGCAGGCAAGGAGGTGGACGGAATAGCGGCTATGGCTCACAAACTACTTCCGCTTTTCACTTTAATCGGGGCAATGGAAGCTGTGCCTTTATTGAACTGGCTGGAAACACAACGTGGGCAATGTTTTTCAGAGGAGATAGGTGAAAAAACGGCTTGTGTACTTCTGGAGATTCAGAAGGTTCTGGAAGAAGCTCGTAAGGTATAAGTAGCTTGAAGTAGTGACAAGAGCTCCGGTAAAGAAGGTGAAGAAAGAAAACCATAATGCTTGTATTTCTTTTGTGATTGAACATTTTGCTCCTAACGTCAACCTTTTTTCAGAATTAATTGTTTACTTTGTGTCACCTTTTAATACACTGGCACATTTTACATGAAACGAAAATGGATAAGAAGGGTGAGTTGGATATTGCTCACTCCTGTATTGCTTTTTGTAATACTAATGATATTACTTTATATACCTCCCGTTCAGAATCTTTTGCGTCGGGAGGTGACAGCATACGCTTCCAAAGCAACCGGTATGCAGATTCAGGTGGAACGAATCGACCTTCGTTTTCCGCTCAATCTGTTGGTTCGTGGCGTGGAAGTGATCCAGCAACCGGATACGCTGTTGTCTTTGGAAAGTCTGAACGTGCGTGTACAGGCATGGCCGCTCGTCAAGGGAAAGGTAGAGGTAGATGAAGTAACATTAAGTCAGGTAGCGTTCAATTCGGCTAATCTAATAGAAGGCATGAAGATAAAGGGGGTACTGGGACGTTTCTTTTTACAAAGTCATGGAGTTGATCTTTCTAATGAGCTGGCCGTTATCAACCAGACGGAATTATCGGACACTCACGTACAAATGTTGATGAACGATACTACGACTACGCCTAAAGATACAACAGCTTCTGCTCCTGTAAACTGGAAAGTGGATCTTCATAAACTGAAGTTGAAGAATGTGTCGTTCAGTATGCAACTTCCTGCTGACTCGATGCGAATGGCTGCTCATATCGGAGAAGCATTTATCAATGATGCACAAGCTGATCTGAAGAATCAGTTTTATGAACTGAAACAATTCCTGTTATCCGGAAGCTCTGCCAATTATGATACCGGAGCAGCCAAACCCGGAGAAGGTTTCGATGCGTCTCATATTGCCGTTCGTGATATCCGTATCGGTTTGGATTCCTTATTATATAAAGGTAGGGATATGAATGCTGTAATCCGTGAGTTTTCGATGAATGAACGTTCCGGATTGAGTATCACTTCATTGACGGGTAGGGCATTTTCTAACGACTCGATTATTCGTATTCCCGGCATAAAACTGCAAACCCCTCATTCCGAAATAGATTTATCCGCCCAGACATATTGGGAACTTGTCAATATTCCCACTACAGGACGTTTGTCCGCCGGTCTCAATGCTTATATCGGTAAAGAGGATGTTATGTTATTTGCCGGCGGTTTGCCGGATAGTTTCAAAGAGGCGTATCCCTTCCGTCCGCTTGTGGTTCGTGCCGGTACGGACGGAAATCTGAAACAAATGCAGATTTCTCGTTTCACAGTCGATCTCCCGGGAGCTTTTTCCATGAAAGGAGGCGGTATTCTTGAAAACTTGGCTGACAGCCTGACGCGTTCGGGGACTATCGGTCTGGATATGATTACTCAGAATCTAAACTTCCTGACTGCTTTAACGGGAGAAGCCCCCAACGGTACTATCGTAATCCCAGATAGCATGAATCTGAAGGCCCGTGTCGAGCTGAAAGGACCTGAATATAAGGCTAATCTTCACTTGAAACAGGGGCAAGGCTCTATGGGGGTGAATGCAGAACTTAATACCTCAACCGAGGCTTATGCAGCCGACTTGAAGATTGACAATCTACAACTCCATAATTTCCTTCCGAAAGACTCTATCTACGAACTTTCTCTTTCGGCAGATGCCAAAGGCCGTGGGCTGGACGTCATGTCTTATCGTGCTTTAGCCAAACTGAATCTTTCATTAGATCAACTACATTATGCACGTTACCAGCTTTCCAATGTTCATTTGACTGGAGCTTTGAAAGGTGCATTGGTGACGGCTAATCTGACAAGTGACAATGCGCTGTTGAAGATGACAACAGATGCAGAATACAATCTGGCACATCGTTATCCAGATGGAAAAGTGACGGTTGACGTCACTCAGCTCGACTTACACGAACTGGGGTTGATGCCTCAACCGATGAAGCGCCCGCTCGCCTTTAATCTTTCTGCCGAAGCTCGTCAAAACAGGGTGTTCACACATCTAACATCTGGTGATATGAAACTCAACTTGAGTGCACGTTCCGGTGTTAATTCTTTGATAAGTCAGTCTACACACTTCATGGATGTCCTGATGAAGCAGATTGATGAAAAAGCCTTGAACCACGCCGAACTGCGTGAAGCGTTGCCGACAGCTATTTTATCTTTCTCCGCAGGAAAAGAGAATCCGTTAGCTTATTTTCTGGCTACTAAAAACATATCCTACCATGATGTTTCCATGAAGTTCGGTACGGCTCCCGATTGGGGAATCAATGGAAAAGCTGCGGTGCATGCATTGAAGATGGACACATTGCAACTGGATACAATCTTCTTCACTGTCAAACAGGATACTACTTTAATGAAACTACGTGCCGGTGTAATAAACGGACCGAAGAATCCGCAATTCTCTTTTGCTACTACTTTGACCGGAGAGATTCGCGACCGCGATGCGGAATTGCTGGTAGACTACAAAAACGGCAAAGGAGAAACAGGCGTATTGCTGGGGGTAAATGCCCGCCCTCTGTTCGAAGGACATGGTAAGGGGAACGGAATCGCTTTCACACTGATTCCGGAGAATCCGATTGTTGCCTTCCAAAGATTTCATTTCAACGAGAATCATAACTGGATTTACCTGCATAAAAATATGCGTGTATACGCGAACGTGGATATGTGGGATGAAGAAGGAATGGGATTCAGGGTACATTCCGTACCGGGCGATACGGTGTCTCTGCAGAATATAGATGTTGAAATACGTAGAATCCGTCTGCAAGAGATAACGAGTGTGTTGCCTTACTTCCCCGAAATAACCGGATTGTTCTCGTTGGAAGCTCATTACATACAGACAGAAAAGGATTTGCAACTCTCGGCTGAGGCGTCTGTTGATGAACTGACTTATGAACGTCAGCGTATCGGTGACGTTGCATTAGGGGCTACGTGGTTGCCGGGCGAACAGGGAAAACAATATCTGAATGCTTATCTGAATCACGATCAGGCAGAAGTGCTGGTGGCAGATGGGAAACTGGTTCCTACCCGCACAGGCAAAGATAGTTTGGAAGTGAATACAACATTGGAGCATTTTCCGCTGCGGGTGGCGAATGTGTTTATTCCTGACCAGATGGTCACTTTGTCCGGTGATATGGATGGTAATCTGAATATAACGGGCAGTACTGAACAACCTTTGATAAACGGCGAACTTGTATTGGATAGTGTTGCTGTCCTTTCCCGTCAATATGGTGCGCGTTTCATGTTTGATAATCGTCCTGTGCAAATAAAGAACAATCGGTTGGAATTTGATAAATTTGCTATTTACACAACATCGAAGAATCCGTTTACTATTGATGGCTATGTTGATTTCCGTGATATGAGCCGTCCAATGGCGAACCTGAATATGCTGGCACAAAATTATACGTTACTGGATGCTAAGCGTACCCGTGAAAGTCTGGTTTACGGCAAAGTATTTGCTGATTTCCGGGCGACGGTGAAAGGGCCTTTGGACGGGCTGAATATGCGTGGGAACGTGAGTCTGCTGGGGAACACCGATGTTTCGTATGTCTTGACCGATTCACCATTGACAGTGCAGGACCGTTTGGGAAGTTTGGTAACATTTACTTCATTTAGCGATACTACAACTGTTGTCCGGCAGGAAGTGCCGACTGTCTCTTTAGGCGGATTGGACATGGTAATGATGGTACATATCGATCCGTCCGTCCGAGTGAAAGTTGACCTGGATGCAAGTAATGATAACCGTATCGAACTGGAAGGCGGGGGTGACCTTTCCATGAAATACACTCCGCAAGGCGACCTGACTCTGACCGGACGTTATACGTTGAGTGGCGGCTTGATGAAATATGCTTTGCCGGTGATTGCAGCAAAGGAATTTGCCATTGATAACGGTAGTTACGTGGAATGGACGGGAAATCCGATGGACCCGATGTTGAACTTTAAGGCGACTGACCGTATCCGTGCGTCAGTTTCCGAAGGAGAGAATGGTGGAAGTCGTATGGTTAATTTCGATGTTTCCGTTGTAGTCAAGAACCGCTTGGATAATCTTTCGTTTGCATTCGATGTTGCGGCTCCCGAAGATGCGACCGTACAAAACGAGTTGACCGCTATGGGGGCGGAAGAACGAGGTAAACAGGCATTGTATATCATGGTGATGAAAACTTATCTCGGCACCGGACCGATTGGTGGGGGTGGCGGCGGACTCGGCAAGCTGAATATGGGATCTGCTCTGACTTCTGTATTGAGTAGTCAGATAAACTCCTTGATGGGTAACTTGAAGAATGCGAGTCTCTCTGTCGGTGTCGAAGACCACGACGATTCAGAGACGGGAAGTAAACGTACGGATTACAGTTTCCGTTATTCACAACGCTTGTTTAACAATCGTTTCCAGATTGTAATCGGTGGCAAGGTTTCTCAAGGTGAGAATGCGACGAATGACGCCGAATCCTTCATCGACAATATTTCTCTGGAATATCGTTTGGATAGAACCGGAACCCGGTATATCCGCCTGTTCTATGACAAGAACTACGAGAGTGTGCTCGAAGGTGAGATTACGGAAACCGGAGTCGGTATTGTGCTTCGCAAGAAGCTGGACAAACTTAGTGAACTGTTCATCTTTAAGAAAAAGAAGTAAGTATGAAAGAGATACATATAAATATATTGGCTGTTTGTCTGATAAGTGTAGTGTTACTGTCGGCTTGTTCGGTGACGAAACATCTTCCCGAAGGGGAGGTGCTTTACACCGGAAGCAAGACTGTCATATTGAATAAATCGACAACACCGGTAGGAGAGACGGCGCTGACGGAAATTGATGCTGCACTCGATAAGACACCTAGTACAAAGATGTTTGGCGGTATCCTTCCTATCCCTTTTAAAATGTGGATGTACAATGACTTCGTGAAATATAAGAAGGGATTCGGTAAATGGATGTTCAACCGTTTTGCGGCCAATCCTCCCGTGTTTATTTCTACGGTCAACCCGGAGGTACGTGTGAAGGTAACGACTAATTTGCTTCGTGATTATGGCTATTTCAATGGGAAGGTAGCTTATGAAACGGTTGTTGATAAGAAAGACAGTCTGAAGGCGCGCATTATCTATACGGTGGATATGAAGAACCCTTATTTCATTGATACGGTTTACTATCAACGGTTCACTCCCCAGACTCTGCGGATTATGGAGCGCGGACGCCGGATGTCTTATATAAGTCCGGGTGAGCAGTTCAACGTGGTTGATTTGGACGAAGAACGCTCCCGTATCAGTACATTGTTGCGTAACCTCGGATATTTTTATTTCCGTCCCGACTATATGACTTACCAGGCGGATACGACTTTGGTACCCGGAGGGCATATCAGCCTTCGCCTGATTCCTGTGCCGGGATTGCCGGCTGCGGCACAGCGTCCTTATTACGTGGGTGATGCGTCTGTCTATCTGTTCGGAAAGAACGGAGAAGCGCCGAATGACAGTATGATGTATAAGAACTTGAATATCCACTATTACAATAAATTGCAGGTTCGTCCCAATATGCTTTATCGTTGGCTGAATTATCAACAGTTTGTACGGAACGCACAGATGCGTGCTTCCAACCGTACCCGGCTTTACAGCCAGTATCGGCAGGAACAGATACAGGAGAAACTCAGCCAGTTGGGAATATTTAGTTATATGGATATCCAATATGCCCCCAAAGATACAACAGCTGTTTGTGATACGTTGGACATCACGATGCAGGCTACTTTTGCCAAACCGTTGGACGCTGAACTGGAATTGAACGTAGTAACTAAAAGTAACGACCAGACCGGTCCGGGTGCTTCGTTCGGAGTTACACGGAATAATGTATTTGGTGGTGGAGAAAGTTGGAACGTGAAACTGAAAGGCTCTTATGAATGGCAGACCGGTGGCGGAGAGAAAAGTTCGTTGATGAACAGTTGGGAAATGGGAATATCTACTTCTCTGACTTTCCCTAGAGTGGTTTTCCCGCGTTGGGGGAAAAGGGAATTTGACTTTCCCGCTACGACTACTTTCCGTTTGTATATCGATCAGTTGAACCGGGCAAGATATTATAAACTGTTATCTTTCGGCGGAAACGCAACCTACGATTTCCAGCCGACGCGTACCAGTCGTCATAGTATCACACCTTTCAAACTGACATTCAACGTCTTGCAACACCAGTCGAAAGAGTTTATGGAGATTGCAGCCGACAATCCGGCACTATATGTCAGCTTAGACAACCAGTTCATCCCGGCTATGGAGTACACTTATACGTATGATAATGCCTCTGTGCGGAGAGTGAAGAATCCTATCTGGTGGCAATCTACCGTGACTTCTGCCGGAAATGTGACTGCCACTATTTATCGTGCTTTCGGCAAACCTTATAATGAGGAAGGGAAAAAACTTTTGGGGGCTCCGTTCTCGCAGTTTATGAAATTTAATACCGAGTTCCGCCATTTGTGGAACATGGACAAAAATAATAAAATAGCTTCCCGTGTAGCGTTAGGCGCTCTTTTTGCATACGGTAATGCTACGATTGCCCCATATAGTGAACAATTCTACGTTGGTGGTGCCAACAGTATCCGTGCTTTTACGGTGCGTAGTATTGGTCCCGGTGGCTATCACCCGAAAGACAGCAAGTATTCTTATCTCGACCAGACAGGTACGTTCCGTTTCGAAGCGAACGTAGAATATCGTTTCCGTATCTTCAAGAGCATTTGGGGAGCTACTTTCCTGGATGCGGGTAACGTCTGGCTGCTGCGCAAGGACGAGGCACGTCCTGATTCGCAACTTCGTCTGAAAACTTTCCCGAAACAAATAGCCTTGGGGACAGGCGTAGGCGTCCGTTACGACATGGATATTCTTGTGTTCCGTCTTGACTTCGGTATTCCTTTGCATCTGCCCTATGATACGGAACGAAGCGGATATTATAATGTTACCGGTGCCTTCTTCAAAAATCTGGGAATACATTTCGCTATCGGGTATCCGTTCTAACGTTCTTTCTTTGTCTCAAGACAAAAGAAAGGACATCACATAAGACAAAAGAAAGAAAGTTTTTGTACATTTGCACCAAAATCAGATGCCGTTGACATCACTAACCTTTTAATATTACACAATTTATGAAACCAACTTTATTCTTATTGGCAGCCGGTATGGGCAGCCGCTATGGAGGCTTGAAACAATTGGACGGACTGGGTCCTAATGGTGAAACGATCATGGACTATTCTATCTATGATGCTATCAATGCCGGATTTGGTAAACTTGTATTTGTAATCCGCAAAGACTTTGAACAGGATTTCCGTGATAAGATTATTTCTAAATACGAAGGTCACATTCCTTGTGAACTGGTTTTCCAAGCTTTGGATGCACTTCCTGAAGGCTTCACTTGTCCGGCAGACCGTACAAAACCTTGGGGTACCAACCATGCAGTAATGATGGGTGCTGATGTGATTAAAGAACCGTTCGCTGTAATTAACTGTGACGACTTTTATGGTCGTGATTCCTTCCAAGTAATGGGTAAATTCCTTTCTGCACTTCCTGCGGATTCTAAAAATGTTTATTCAATGGTAGGTTTCCGCGTAGGAAATACGCTGAGTGAAAGCGGTACGGTATCTCGTGGTATTTGTAGTACAGATGATAAAGGTCTGCTGACTTCAGTAGTGGAACGTACTAAGATCCAACGTCTGGATGGTGAAGTGAAATATATCGATGATAACGGCGAATGGACTGCAACTCCCGATACTACTCCGGTAAGTATGAACTTCTGGGGCTTCACTCCTGATTACTTCGCTTACAGTCAGGAATTCTTCAAGACTTTCCTGAGCGACCCGAAAAACATGGAAAACTTGAAGAGCGAATTCTTTATTCCATTGATGGTAGATAAATTGATTAATGACGGAACGGCTACTGTTGAAGTGCTGGATACTGCCAGCAAATGGTTCGGCGTTACTTATCCGGAAGACCGTCAAAGTGTAGTAGACAAGATTCAGGCATTGGTTGATGCCGGTGAATATCCTGCCAAGTTGTTCTAAAGAAGTACTATTGGTTAAAATAGAAAGCAGTCATTCTGATGAGTGGCTGCTTTTTTTGTTTTTCATAACGTGCCATACTACTCTGTATCCAATAAATATTCATTATCTTTGCAGTTCAAAATCGTATAAATCAGAGACAGAAGTGATTTCAGTAGAAGGATTATCAGTAGAATTTAATGCGACGCCGCTTTTTGAAGACGTCAGCTATGTTATAAATAAAAAAGACCGTATTGCACTGGTCGGCAAGAATGGTGCAGGTAAATCAACAATGTTGAAAATATTGGCAGGTTTGCAATCACCGACACATGGAGTAGTGGCTACTCCAAAAGATGTCATGATTGGATATTTGCCGCAGGTGATGATTCTCGCCGATAACCGGACGGTGATGGGAGAGGCGGAACTGGCATTCGAACATATTTTTGAACTTCAGGCGAGACTGGAACGGATGAACCGGGAACTGGCAGAACGGACAGACTATGAATCGGAAGAATATCACCAGTTAATAGACCGTTTTACGCATGAGAATGATCGCTTCCTGATGATGGGCGGTACAAACTATCAGGCGGAAATAGAACGGACGCTTCTAGGATTGGGCTTCAGCCGTGAGGACTTCGAACGCCCTACTTCGGAATTTTCCGGTGGTTGGCGTATGCGTATCGAACTTGCGAAGTTGCTGCTTCGCCGTCCGGACGTACTTCTGCTCGATGAGCCGACCAATCATCTTGATATTGAAAGTATTCAGTGGTTGGAGAACTTTTTGGCGACTCGTGCCAATGCTGTTGTACTGGTCAGTCACGACCGTGCCTTTCTTAATAATGTAACTACCCGTACGATTGAAATTACTTGCGGGCAGATTTATGACTATAAGGTGAAGTATGATGAGTTTGTCGTTCTCCGCAAAGAACGTCGCGAACAACAACTCCGTGCTTACGAGAATCAACAAAAACAAATACAGGATACGGAAGACTTTATCGAACGCTTCCGTTATAAAGCAACGAAGGCAGTACAAGTACAAAGCCGTATCAAGCAATTGGAAAAGATTGACCGTATCGAAGTGGATGAGGAAGATAATTCGGCACTACGTTTGAAATTTCCTCCTGCCAGCCGTAGCGGTAATTATCCGGTGATTTGTGAGGATGTACGCAAAGCGTATGGCGACCATGTCGTTTTCCACGACGTCAATCTGACTATCAATCGGGGAGAGAAGGTCGCTTTTGTCGGCAAGAACGGTGAAGGTAAGTCTACCTTGGTAAAATGTATCATGGGTGAGATTGACTTCGACGGTAAGTTGACAATCGGGCATAATGTGCAAATCGGATATTTTGCCCAGAATCAGGCACAAATGTTGGACGAAAATCTGACGGTATTTGATACGATTGACCGTGTGGCAACGGGGGATATACGTTTGAAAATACGGGATATATTGGGAGCCTTCATGTTTGGCGGTGAAGCCTCGGATAAGAAAGTGAAAGTACTTTCCGGTGGAGAACGTACCCGTCTGGCGATGATTAAGCTTTTGCTTGAGCCTGTAAACTTCCTGATTCTCGATGAACCGACCAACCATTTGGATATGCGCTCGAAGGATGTGTTGAAAGAGGCGATCCGTGAGTTTGACGGTACTGTGATACTTGTCAGTCACGACCGTGATTTTCTGGACGGACTTGCGACTAAAGTATATGAGTTTGGTGGCGGGCATGTAAAAGAACATCTCAGCGGTATCTATGAGTTCCTTCAAAAGAAAAAGATAGAGAACCTGAATGAACTTCAGAAAAGAGCATCTTTATCTTCTTCGCCTACGGCTTCTGCCAAGGGAAGTGAGCAAGAGCCGGTACAACCTTCGGAGAATAAACTCTCTTATGAGGCACAGAAGGAGTTGAATAAAAAACTGAAGAAACTCGAACGCCAAGTGGCTGATTGTGAGGCTTCGATAGAAGAGACGGAAGCGGCAATATCTATTGTTGAAGCACAAATGGCAACTCCCGAAGGAGCCTCTGATATGCAACTCTATGAGCGGCATCAGAAATTGAAACAGCAGTTGGATGCTATCGTAGAAGAATGGGAACGTGTCTCGTTGGAGCTGGAAGACGCGAAAAAATGATAAATTATTATGTATGCAATATGAAAGTAACTAAGTATTTACCAATTCTTGCCGTATGCCTTATGACAACAGGATGTAACAGTAAGAAAGAGGCCGTGCTAACATCCGGTATCGACCTTGCTAATCTGGATACCA
>CEAB01064460.1_pt1 | contig 15998 bp, 15 predicted proteins | sample 557651 | NCBI WGS metagenome assembly CEAB01 (sample SAMEA3182046, study PRJEB8094) | gut metagenome | biome: human; feature: gut; material: Stool; isolation source: human stools | place: Canada | collected 2011-11-15
CATCGCCCAGCGCGTCTGCGATTCGCTTGGCGACATATTTGCTGTTTCCGGTGCCGGAAAAGTATAAAATCATATGATGATCCCCTCACAATGGTCGATCTCATGCTGAATGATCTGCGCCGCCCAGCCGGTGAACGTTTTAATGCGCGTCTGGAACTGCTCATTCTGCCACTGCACCTTGATGGTCTGATAACGCTTTGTTTTCCGCGTGCCGGTCAGGGACAGGCAGCCCTCCTCCGCGTCATAGGGCGCGGATTTTTTGACGATCACGGGATTGAACATGACCATGTATGTACCAATGTTGTCGAACGCGATGATGCGCTTGTTGACGCCGATCATATTCGCTGCCATCCCCACGCAGCCGTCCTTGTGCGCGACCAGCGTGTCCAATAAATCCTGCGCGATTGCAAGATCATCAACCGTCGCGGGTTCCGCCTTCTGGGACAGGAAAAATTCGTCTTTGCAGATTTCACGGATCATGGGAAAACCTCCGTTGCGTTTTTCTTATTGTAATTGTAGCAGAGAAATGGGTAAGGCTCAACTGCATTTATGATGGATTCGATGAAGACACTTAATTAATGTTTGCGCATTCGGTACGAATACAACAGAATTTTCGCATAGCAAACAGCATAATTCATAAGCTTTGCCGTGAAGCAGGATACATCGTCACGCTTAATGGCGTGGTTCCTGCGGTAGGTTGAGGCCTTATTCCGGGCTTCCTCTGTCCATGAATCCTTCTTTGCTGTACTCACCCATGTAAGGGTTTTCTCTTTGCCGTCTGTCATGTGGAAATTGAGGATGCCCTGCTCCGGAATGGTTATGCCTTTTATCCTGTCGGCCATGCGATGACCTCCTTCCTGTTAAAATCGATCCATCTGCGCCTGCGTTGCGACCTCGGCGAAAGGATAATCGTCCATGTCCATCTCAGAGTACATGTCGTTGACACAGCCGATGGTGAGCAGATCAAGCTCCGAGATATTGAGCCCTAACTGCACACACCGAAGTAAAAAGAGCGGGGTTGTCATTTCCCGTTCCGTGTTGCGATGTTTTTTTAGAGGAGACCTGCTGTTCTACGTTGAGTCCCCAGAGCTCAATGATCTGCGGGAGAATCTCGTAAATGGAGAAGGTGTTAAACTCATCAAGCCAGTCCTCCGGTGAATCCGGCACCTCCGGGTTCTGGTGCTTTGCCATGAGCCATGCGATGTTCTCGAAAAGCTCAAGGGAGAAGGTGTCCAGATTGGAGGACTCCGGATCGTTTTCGTCGATACCTTTCTGGAGCTCGTTCAAGTCCTTATAGATATCGCGGTGAAATTTGTTTCTGTAAAGACGAGGAATGGCGGCAGAGGCACGGAAGGTGACCTCCTTTCCGTCAATCTCGACCGATTTCGTTACTGCCATATTGCGCCTCCTTACTCGACCGTCCCAGTCGCAGGGGTTTCCACATTCGCTGCGGCCTGCGGCTGATAGACTGCGCTATACCAGTTGTTGTAGGTCTCCTCGCTGGTGTTCGTGCCGGTCTTGACTTTCACAAGGCCGGAAGGCAGAGGCGTTGCCGTGATGGAGAGCGTTTCCGTCTGCACCTCGGTGGAGTCCTCCTTCGTGCTGCCGGAGACAGAGGGACGGGTCGCACTGCAGGTAAGCCCGTAGCAGGAACTTGTCTGCTTGTATTTCACTGCCTGCATGACTGCACGGTCGATGTCCCACCAGAATTTCACGATATGGGGATTCGTCTGCCGCCAAGCCTGCACCAGCGGAGGAAGCTCATCTTCGGTCAAGCCCATCTCGATAGCTCCCATAGCTTTAAGGGCACCGACCGAGCCGCCGTAGCCGAGTGCGAGTTCCGCGATCTTACCTTTCTGGCGGAGGTGCCCGTTTACGCCATGCTTCTCGACCGGAACCTTAAACATTTGAGAGGCAGAGGCACAGTAAATATCTCCGCCGTCCTCGAATACCCTCCGGATGTTCCTGCCAAAGCTGAATGATGGTATTGGCCTCCGGGTCGAGCTCGCGCAGTCTGGCAAAGAGCTGCTCCAGCAGCATGCGGTCTGCGATGACATTCTCCATAGGCTTTGCACTGTCCGGGATGTAATCGCCGAGGGTGCCGCTGCCGTCAGAGAGAGGCTGATCCAGAGAAGTGGTATCTCCGGCAGCGTGGTATTCGCAGTCGAGGCAGACACCGTCACACTTCCATATGAAGCGATACGGGCACATGCATCTGCCGTGATCCTGCTCCTTGTGGCGGATGCGGTCGGCTTCCTTATAGAAAGCGTCGTGCTGTGCCTTAGTGACCGGCACCTTCTCGCCGGTGCTGCGAATATAGATGAAATAAGACTTTGATTTGCTGTTGTTTTCACTATTTTTCATGATGAAACCTCCAAGTTTCGAGTGGTTCCCGAACCGGAGGCCTCATGAAAAAGAGCGTGAAAGGCCGACCGGAACGGGAAAAACCGTTTCAGTTGCCAATCACGCTCGTAGATTGGGTTTATTTACTTGTGACCGTTATGGCCGTTCGAGCCACTCTGCATGCCGGGTGAGCGACTATAGCGGTGAGCCTTTTTACGCCTTGCTCATGGCATTGACCATTATCTGAGATCCGCTTCGATGGCGTATAACTCGCTGAATACGTCCGGCAGATCACACGGATTCAGGTCTTCGACGCTGTGAGCGCCGTATCGCTGGAATACTCCGTCAACTACAGCTGATCCCACTTGGGAGCTGATCGTAGAAGCGGTATTTTCGATGTTGATGATCCAATTCTCACGTTCATCCTTAGTCACGATTTTCATCTCCTTCCTGCTCAGCCTTCCGTTCAGAAGTCAGCTGCGTTATTTGCGTCGCCCTTGGAAACTGAACTCATCCTTGATCAGGGGATGTATCCAAGGGGGTGGCGAGGCAGAGCACAGGAGTGGTTCTTTGTCTGTTTTTGTGAGTTTATAACTATCGACTATTGACAGAGACCGTGTTTCTGTGTATAATTAAATAGTTAAGGTCTCGCATTGTCGGCTTTTCGCCTTCCTTGCCCCGCCTATTATTAGTTTCGCACAGCAAAATGAGACGGCTAAGGCACGGACGTGAGACACATAGGACAAAACGCAGGACAAGATGTGAGAGGAGGTATTCGATTGGAATTAAGCATGTATTTCAGCCGGATATTTCCGAGTACAAACGCACAGATGTACTATCCCAGCAGGAAGAACAGTGGCGTATTCGTTTCTTTTTGCTTTATTGAAGCGGGCAGCAATTACTTCTCTCACAAGCAGGGTGATAGGTTGAAGTCTGATGATGTCCCGTTGGAGCGAAAGCTCTATGATGGGTCAAGGAAGATGTCCCAAGACCTGAAGGATTCATTTAAGACTTTCAACGAAGATGGGCTGTGCGCATATTTTGAGAAAATCATCGATAAGAACAAGTACGATGACATAATGCGTGCCTTTGCGATTCCGCCGACAGTAGAAAAAAATCCGCAGGCACTCCGGAGAGCACTTGCGGTTCAGTTCAAAGCCTTTATTGATAGCGATAAGGAAGATGCTGCGGACATTGTGGCAATGACCTATCAGCAGTTGCGGGAGGAACCGGAACAGGAGCCAGGCTCCTTTCACCACATTTCGTCGCTGTACCCGGACGATACGGTGTACATCAAGCCGGATCATAAAAGAAGCTATTCCGGTTTCATGTATGAGAAGCTAACGGTAACATGGAAATTCTCAAATCTTGGTGCTCAAACTTGGCATGGCCGAAAGCTGTATCTTTCTAACTACGATGAGATAAGGCCACGGGCAGAAAGTAATTATATTGAAATACCGGAGACATCTCCGAAAACCGGTGTGGAAATCTCTACAGTCATTGAGCTCAGGCCATTCGAAGGTCACACAACTTGTCACTGGATCATGGTGGACAGCGATGGCAATGAATGCTATCCCGGTAGTCGAATGTTCGATATAGATATAGATGTAAAGTTCAAAAGGAAGAACTCTTAAGGGTGGAGGTAATAAAGTGAGCGATCAGCTGCAAGTTGAAAAATGGGTAACATTAAAAGATGTACAGGCATATCTCGGTGTTGGACGAGAGACTATTTTGCAGTGGATTTCAAAACGGAATATGCCTGCGTACAAGGTCGGCAGACTGTGGAAATTTAAACTATCCGAAGTCGACGACTGGATTCGCTCCGGTGGAGCTGCAGATGACAATGCGCCTGAAAAAGAACAGGATGCCGAGTGAGTCCGTTTTATGGGACAACAGATTTTATAGAATGAAAATATAGAGTGGCGCATTATACCACGGACAAACGGAGGAAAAGTGATGGACAATCAGGTTCACAATCAGATAGTGAGTTTTATATGGGGAATTGCAGATGACTGCCTGCGCGATGTTTATGTGCGCGGCAAGTATCGTGACGTTATTCTCCCGATGACGGTTATCCGCCGTCTGGATGCCATGCTGGAAGAGACGAAACCGGCAGTGCTGGCAATGAAGAAGCAGCTGGACGCTGCAAAGATTGATAACCAGTGGCCTGCGTTGTGCAATGCAGCGGGACAGGCTTTCTGCAATGAGTCTCCTTTCCTTCTGAAGGACTTAACCAGCCGCGCAAAGGCACAGACTCTCAAGGCAGATTTTATCGCCTACCTTGACGGCTTTTCTCCCAATGTGCAGGTGATACTGGATAAGTTCAAATTCCGTAACCAGATTGACACGATGGTGGATGCGGATATTCTTGGCGCGGTCATTGAGAAGTTCACATCCTCAGATATCAACCTGAGCCCGAATCCGATTTATAAGGACGACGCGAAGACCATCCTCAAGCATCCCGGCCTTGATAACCACGGCATGGGTACTATCTTTGAGGAGCTGATCCGCAAGTTCAACGAGGAGAATAACGAGGAGGCCGGAGAACACTGGACGCCTCGTGATGTTGTCGAGCTCATGGCTGACCTTGTGTTCATGCCGATTGCCGACAAGATTAAAGACGCTTCCTATTCTTGCTATGACGGAGCCTGCGGTACTGGAGGTATGCTCACCGTCGCTCAGGATAGACTTTTGACGTTGGCCAAGAGGCGCGACAAAGAGGTTGCTATCCATCTGTTCGGGCAGGAAGTTCAGCCTGAGACATACGCGATCTGCACAGCAGATATGTTGTTAAAAGGTGACGGTGAAGAGGCCGAGCACATCATGTATGGCTCTACACTTTCTGACGATCAGCATGCTTCTCGTCAGTTTGATTTCATGCTCTCAAATCCACCTTATGGTAAAAGTTGGAAAGTCGATGCTGAAAAGATGGGTGGTAAAAAGGAAATCCTCGACACACGCTTCAACACTTACCTTGAAGGCGGAGAACTGATGCCAATGATTCCGCGTACCAGTGATGGACAGCTTTTGTTTCTCCTTAATAACGTATCCAAAATGAAAAAAGATACAGAACTTGGAAGCAGAATTGTTGAGGTGCATAATGGATCTTCCATTTTTACTGGGGATGCTGGCAGTGGTGAAAGTAATGCCCGCCGATATTTAATTGAGAATGATCTTGTGGAAGCTATTATCGCCCTTCCCGATAAGATGTTTTATAATACGCCGCTTAATACATATATTTGGGTCGTCTCAAATAAAAAAGAAGATAGGCGTAAAGGCAAAATACAGCTGATTGATGCAATGGCTATGAAAAAGCCCTTGAGGAAAAAGCTGGGAGACAAAAGCAATGAACTTACACCTGAATTCAGAAAACAGATATTGGATGTATTCCTTTCTTTTGAAGAGAGTGATATAAGCCATATATATAAAAATGAGGAGTTCGGTTTTTGGGAAGTTACTGTATTGAGGCCTAAGTATCAAGAGGATGGCTCGATTGAGATAGATAAAAAAGGAAACAAAGTTTCTGATAAGGATAAAACCTATACCGAAATTGTCCCATTCACATATAACGGAGGTATCGAAGAATATTTTAATCGTGAAATTCTTCCTTTTTGTGACGATGCTTGGATTGATGACAAAAAGACTAAGGCTGGCTACGAAGTGAGCTTTACAAAGTGTTTCTATCGTCCGCTCAAATTGCGTTCGTTTGAAGAAGTTATGAGTGAGTTGCATTCGCTGGAACAAGAAACAGATGGAATGTTTGATGCAATAACTGGAGGCATAAGATAATGAATCGATATCCAGCTTATATAGAGGTAGACTTGCCTTGGTTAAGCGAAATACCACAGCAGTGGTGTTTAGTTCGCAATAGAGATATTTTTACAGAAAAAACGGATGTGGTCGGAGATGAATTTTCAAATTACACATTGTTGTCTTTGACTACAAAGGGCGTGATTCCTCGTGATTTAGAGAGTGGTAAAGGAAAGTTTCCATCTGATTTCAAATCGTACAAAATTGTGCATAAGAACGACATTGCTTTATGCCTTTTTGATATAGACGAAACACCAAGGACGGTTGGTTTGTCCTACGAAGATGGGATGTTGACTGGCGCTTACACAATATATCAGGTGTCGGGACTGCTTCCTGAATATGTTACATATTATTACACTGCCTTAGACGATATAAAGGCATTAAGGTATTACTATACTGGTTTAAGAAAAACCGTCAAGACGGATGTTTTCTTATCTATGAAAATGCCCGCGCCGTCTATTACTGAGCAAAGACAGATTGTTGAGTATTTAAACTGGCAGACGTCAAGAATGAATAAACTTATTTCTGCCAAGAGACGCGAGCTAAAATTAGTTAAAGAGTTAAAGCATAATGAGGTAAAAAAGCTTGTTTTTGGGTTGGATATAAAAGAAAATAGAAAGCCCACTGATAATCCGTGGATGACAAACGCTCCTGAGAAATGGACGAAAATTAAATTGCGGAATCTTTTTACAGAGGTGAAAGAGCCTGTTGGAGACGAAAGTGATAAATATACTCTGCTATCGCTTACAACTAACGGTGTTATTGTACGAGACCTAAGTGATGCAAAGGGGAAATTTCCATCCGACTTTTCTGCATATCAAGTCGTTAATCCGGGGCAGTTTGTATTTTGCCTTTTTGATATAGATGAAACACCTCGAACTGTTGGGCTGGCAACTATGCAGGGAATGATAACCGGAGCATATACCGTTTTTGATGTTAATCAATGCAATCCAGAATACTTACTACAGCTTTTTACAGTGCTTGATGATGAAAAAGCATTAAAACCGTTGTATTCAGGGCTCAGGAAAGTGATAAAAACAAATAATTTCTTGAACCAAAGCATTTACCTGCCCTCAGAGGAAGAACAATCCGCCATCGTTTCAAATGTTGCGGAAATAATTAATCATTACGATAACATTGAAAAAGTATTCAAGAAAGAGATAGATGTACTGACAGATTTGAAAAAGCAAATTGTTTTTTCTGTAGTGACAGGAAAACTTGATGTCAGAGGAATAAGCATCCCTGATTATGAGTATGTGGATGACGAAGATGGCGAAGAGGAAGAACAGGAGGATTGACAATGGCTTTTACCAATACAAAGGAAAGCGGCCTTGAATCCTTAATCGTGAAGTGGCTGGTTGAGCAGAACGGGTACGAGGAAGGAACAAACGCCGACTATAACAAAGAATATGCCGTCGACGAGACACGCCTGTTCCGGTTCCTGCAGGACACGCAGCCGAAGGAAATGGACAAGCTGGGCGTGTTCACTTCGGATACAAAGAAGAGACAGTTCCTGAACCGGCTGTCCGGAGAGATCGCCAAGCGCGGTATTATCGATGTGCTGCGCAATGGCGTGAAGGTTTACCCGGCAGACCTCATCATGTTTTATCTGACGCCGACCGAGAATAACGAGCAGGCCAGAATTATGTACGAGAAGAACATCTTCAGCGCGACGAGCCAACTGCGCTATTCGCAGGATGCGGGAAAGCTGGCGCTGGATGTTTGCATCTTCATTAATGGCCTCCCGGTTATCACGATGGAGCTGAAGAACCAGCTTACAAAGCAGAACACGGAGAACGCCGTGCGTCAGTATAAGGAAGACCGCGATTTTCACGACCTTCTGTTCTCCTTCAAGCGCTGCATTGTTCATTTTGCAGTGGACGATGCCACGATTCAGTTCTGCACAAAGCTCGCCGGGAAAGACAGCTGGTTCCTGCCGTTCAATAAAGGCTATAACGATGGCGCGGGCAATCCGCCGAATCCGGACGGCCTTATGACGGACTACCTCTGGAAGGACATCCTTACCAAGAAAAAGCTGTCCCGCATCATAGAAAACTACGCGCAGGTCATTGAAGAGGTGGACGAGGATACTAAGAAGAAGTCCGTCAAGCAGATTTGGCCGCGTTACCATCAGCTTGATTGTGTGGAGAAGCTACTGGCTGATGTGCAGGAAAACGGTGTCGGCAAGCGGTACCTGATTCAGCACAGCGCAGGAAGCGGCAAGTCGAACTCCATCGCATGGCTGGCGCATCAGCTGATTGGCCTCGAAAAAGACGGTCATCCGATGATCGACTCTGTCCTTGTGGTGACCGACCGCCGCATTCTGGATAAGCAAATCCGTAATACGATCAAGCAGTTCATGCAGGTAAAGAACACCGTGACATGGGCAGAGCACTCCGGCGACCTGCGTAAAGCCATACAGGATGGCAAGCGCATCATTATATCAACAATAGAGAAGTTCCCGTACATCATCTCTGAGATTGGACAGGAACATAAGAACAACAAGTTCGCCATCATTATCGACGAGGCACATTCCGGCCAGAGCGGACGTAACTCCGCAAACATGAATCTGGCACTTTCCGGTCTTGCCACAGACGATGATGCGGACAACGAGGACAAGATCAATGCCATGATGGAGGGACGGAAGCTCGTCTCCTCCGCCAGCTACTTCGCCTTCACGGCTACTCCGAAGAACAAGACCGAGGAGATGTTCGGTGTTGCCTATGAGGAGGATGGCGAGATCAAGCACCGTCCGTTCCATGTTTACACGATGAAGCAGGCCATTCAGGAGGGCTTCATCCTTGATGTGCTGCGGAACTATACGACGATTGACAGCTGGTACAAGATCATGAAGACCGTCGAGGACGATCCGATGTTTGACAAGAAGCGTGCGCAAAAGAAGCTGCGTGCCTTTGTCGAGGGCAATCCGGATGTCATCGCCAAGAAGGCCGCCATGATGGTGGAGCACTTCCACGAGCAGGTTATCGCTAAGAAGAAGATCGGCGGCAAGGCTCGTGCGATGGTAGTCACGGCCAGCATTCCGAGATGTATCGAGTATTACTACGCAATCAACAAGTGCCTCGCAGACAGGCATAGTCCCTATAAGACCATCGTGGCCTTTTCTGGCGAGCACAAATATAACGGTCAAGAACCGGCGCTGACGTCAGCGGCCATGAACGGCTTCCCGGATGCCAAGATTCCGAAGGAGTTCAAGAAAGAGCCGTACCGAATTTTGATTGTTGCCGACATGTTCCAGACCGGCTTTGACGAGCCGCTCCTGCAGACGATGTATGTAGATAAGCCGCTTTATGATATTGCAGCGGTACAGACACTTTCCCGTCTGAATAGAGCTTATCCCGGCAAGGATGAAGTATATGTTCTTGACTTTGCAAACAAGACCTCAGTGATTGAGGAAGCGTTCTCAAAGTTCTACCGTACGACAATTCTGTCCGGAGAGACCGATCCAAACAAGCTATATGACCTGATCACCGTTATGGAGGAATATCAGGTTTATGATGACAGCGACGTTGAAAAGTTGGTTGACCTCTTCCTGAGTGGTGCAGAGCGCGACCGCCTTGATCCGATTCTGGATGCCTGTACAGCCGTATATAAGCAGCTGGAGCTGGATGACCAAATTAAGTTTAAGAGTGCGGCTAAGTCCTTTGTGCGTACATATGGCTTCCTCGGAGCGATCCTTCCATATGGGAATGTTGACTGGGAGAAGCTGTCGATTTTCCTAAATCTGCTGATCCCGAAGCTGCCGTCGCCTCGTGACGACGATCTTTCGGAGGGTATTCTTCAGACCATTGACCTGAGCAGCTATCGTAACGAGGCTCAGAAGGCAATCGCTATAAAGCTGGAGGATGCTGACGCTGAGATTGCGCCGGTACCTGCAGGCAAGGTTGGCCACATCGTTGAGCCGGAAATGGATCTCCTTTCTAAGATCATCATGGACTTCAACGACATGTTCGGGAATATTAACTGGAACGATGCGGATAATGTACAGCGTCAGATTCTGGCCATCCCGGAAATGGTTTCCAAAGATAAGAAGTATCAGAACGCTATGAAGAACTCTGATGCGCAGGAGGCGCGTACCGAAAGCGAGCGTGCTCTACAGGCAGTTATCTTTTCTATCATGGCGGACAATATGGAGCTGTTTAAGCAGTTCCAAGACAATCCTTCCTTCAAAAAATGGCTGTCTGATCTGGTGTTCAACCTGACTTACAATCCGGAGGGCAAGGAATACGTGATGCCGGGTGCGGAGCGGAAGTCTGTGACTTACGATTTTAATCCGCAGCAGGATTTGATGATGGTGGCCGAAAATCCGGCACCTTATGGGGAAAAGAAAGACAACGACTAATTACGGGGAGGTGTATGGACGTTGGAACTCACAAAAACTGTAAAGGATAAAACCTTTGATAATTACTTTACAGAGGTCGATCACTGCGAAAGCATCAGTGAAGATCGACCGGGTTCAATGCGCCTTTTTTACCTCAACGTCAGAAGTGGAAGAATCAAAATATCAGACCTCGAAAAGTTCACTATGCTGAATATAGGTCGGTATGTATTCTCGCGGGCAAAGCAGGAACAGTACGAAAAGGCCGGAAATCTGGATGCTGTTATGCAGCAGGCTTTACGCATTATGCGAAAGCGAGGAGCCGCAGATACCAAGGATACCGGAAACGAGCTCGGCGAGATTATGATCTATGCTTTTCTCGAAGAGAAGCTGAAAGCCCATAAGCTACTCAGCAAAATAGAACTGAGCACAGATGCTGCACAATATGAGAGCGAGGCTGACGGTATCCACTTCCTGTGTTCTGACGGTGCCAGTGGATCGTATAACCAGATGGTGTTTGGTGCATCAAATATTGTGGGCGACGTAAAGGATGCTATAAATCAGGCATTTGAGATTATCAAAAAGATAAGCGCTCATGAGGATAGTGAAATCTACATGATTGAAAAGACCGTCCTCGACCGATTTTACGATGAAGACGATCTGGCTATTCTGAAAGAATATGTTGTGCCGGAGGAAGGTAAGAAAACCAAGTATGCGATTTCGTATGGCGTATTCTTAGGATACAATTTCGGCATACTTCCTTCAGGCCGCAGCGATGATGAATTGCTGGAGATTATGCAGGAGAAGCTGGAACAGGACGCACAGCAACACGCTGCATATATCTCGCAGAAAATAAAGGACTGTGGACTGGAAAATCACGCATTCTATTTCTATCTACTTCCGCTGAATGATGCGGAGGCCGAAAAGAAAGCGATAATGCAGCACGTATTGGATGGAGATGTCGACCTATGAGCGGTGAAAAGAGAACACTCGGTGCCGCCATCTTTGCCGACATCGAAGATAACGAATATCTGAATAAGCTCCATGAAAAGGTGCTGTATAACTATGCCTTGCGCCTGCTTCACCTTACCAAGAAGGAGCCTATGCCTTTCGATCAGACAGAGAAGCGTGATGCGTTGCGCTTTGCTGACCTGCTGTCGAAGTCCAATGATCCTGAAAAGACAAACGCTCATAAAATCTGGGCACAGGAAATTGTAATCCTCTTGAATGAACTTTACCCGGAGGATTCTCTGATCAAGCTCTATGCGGGCGATGTCTTTTCGAGCATCGGAAACCACAAGGGCGTGGAGCACATCAATTCTGAGTATCAGGATATTACGGCGCTGGAGAGATTCTTTTCTGAGTTTCGGGATGATTATCTTACAATTCCTGCTGAACCGGACGAGAAGTTCTTTGCTGCGCAGAAAACAGCATATGATCACTTGACCGACGAGTGCTTCAGCTACTCCGCGCCGACTTCTATGGGAAAGTCCTTCATTATGAGGATGTTCATCAAGAATGAGGTCATCCACGGTGCACAGAGGAACTATGCCCTGATTGTGCCGACGAAGGCTCTCATCAATGAAGTTCGTGGTAAGGTTATCGATGACCTCGGTGAAAACGGAAACCTTGAGAAAATCAACTATCTCGACCGTTGCAATTATCGTGTGGTAACGGCGGCCAGTGATATCGCGCTGGAGGAGGAGCACAATTATATCTTCGTGCTCACACCGGAGCGTTTGCTTTATCTGCTTATCAGCCAGCCGAAGGTGCAGATAGATTACCTGTTTATCGATGAAGCACATAAGTTGTCTGGCAAGAACAGCCGAGCTCCGTTTTATTACAAGGTTGTGGATATGCTCCTGAAGCGTGAGCATAAACCACACTTCATCTTTGCTTCACCGAACATTCCGAATCCGCAAGTTTACCTTCGGATGATGACGGATATAGAAGCTGGTGATGATAGCAAGTTGGCGATTACATACTCACCGGTTGTACAGGTAAAGTTTCTTGTAGACCTGAAGAATCACGAGATTCTGGTTTATAACGAACATAATGGAAATCGGATTCATGTTGCGAATATACGTGACCGAGGCGGCAGGAATGCTAACCTCACAGACATTCTGCTGAAATTTGAAAAAATGAATAAAGACCTGCCGGAGGATAAGCGAAAGCAGACTATCGTTTACTTCAATGGCAGGAATAAGGCAATTGATGCTGCTCAGAGATTTTCTGACGCACTTGGGTATGACGGCATTAAGAATGATCCTTTACTGGACACGCTGTCTAAGGACATCCGTCAGGAAGTTCATGGAGACTATTTCCTTGCCGACATGATCCGTAAGGGCATCGCTTACCATATCGGTTATCTTCCTGCTTCGATTCGTGCAAGGATAGAGACGTTGTTTCAGGATGGACACATAACGATTATGTTCTGCACCAGCACTTTGTTGGAAGGCGTAAATTTACCTGCGGACAATCTTTTCATTACGGACAATAAAATATTCCGTAGCGAGATGGAACCAGTCGACTTCAGAAACCTGATAGGCCGTGTCGGCAGAATCAGTTTCAATCTCTTTGGTAATGTGTATTTTGTTACCGATGAGGAAGAAACTGTCAAAGCAGATGACTACGTTAGGATGCTGCAAGAAAAAGTGCCTGAGCAGGTGCTTTCTATCGCTACTAATCCGAAGGTTCTCAAAAAGGTCGAGAAAAAGTATGTAGCTGATATTCTTAAAAGCGGCAGCTCTGTAATTCCACAGCGTGTCAATGAGAATGGTGATCCTCTTCAATCAGAAGAGTCCTATATCATGATGCGTAAGTTTGGCCTTATTCTTCTCCGGGACATCGTTGAGGACAAGGATACACTCGTGCGTCGGGAGTTCAAGCCCTTCTTGACAGATGAGGAGGAAAAGAAGATCCGCGATAAGTTCAAAAATACAGAGACCATCCCGGACGACGATATAAATACATCTGTTGACCAGACAAAGCGACTCATTATGGCTATAAAAAATGACGGCCTGTGTTATCCGAAAGTGAAAGATGGATATTTCAGGCATGATGTAGTTCTGGAGTTTTTGAAGAAGTTGAGTAATGTTTTCCAGTGGAAAATATATGAATCAAGCACGCTTGGCAAGGATAGTCTGTTGAGCTGGTACGCCGTCATCCTCTGTGAATGGATGGAAGGAAACGGCTTGAATTACATCATGCGGGCGGCCTTGAAGCACCATCGCGATAAACCGGATGATTTCTGGATTAACAGATATACCAAGGGGGTTTACGACGATACCTCACTAATCCATCGCAACATAGTATTCGCGGACACACTTGAGGTCATTGAAAACATAGTCCTGTTCAGCATATCGAATTACTTCCTGCGTTTTTCAAATGAGTTCAGACGCATTAAGGGCGATGATGAGCTGGATGCTAATAATTGGTATGAATATGTAGAATACGGCACTACGAATCCGCTGACGATCCTTCTCCAGAGAAATGGTTTCTCTCGTGAGTCAGCGCGGTTTATAAAGGAAAATCCGGAGTATGTCGTGAAGGACGGCAGCACCGGGAAGTTGAAACTAAAGGCCTCGTTATCAAAGTGCGGTCGTACCAGCGTAGAAAACGAAGTCGAATATATCCGGCAGAATGTTCCGGGAATCTTTGTGGACGAGGAGGGGTAAGTCTCATGGGAAAAGAATTATTTGATAACATTCCGAGCAAGATTGGCGATCTGCTCAGCGATGTAAAGAACGGCAAGGTTGGCCTTCCTGACCTTCAGCGTCCGTTTGTTTGGAAAGACAGCAAGGCGCGTGATTTGCTGGACTCGATGCTGAAGGGCTATCCGATAGGTTATATCATGCTATGGCAGTCTCCCGATGGCTATGAGACCATAAACCATATTGGCACGAATGATAAGACATACATCCAGCCGGATTATTTGGTAATTGATGGCCAGCAGCGTCTGACGGCTCTTTTAGCCGCTATATCCGGAATTAAGGTCAAGGACAAGAACTATTCTGAGCGACAGATTCGTATTTCCTTTAATCCGCTTACCCGTGAGTTTGCGGTGTGGACGGAGGCTTACGAGCGGAATCCGGAGTGGATTAGTGGAATCAGCACGGTGTTTGAGGCCGACGCAAACCATGATGTCCCGAAGTTCCGCAGACAGTTTATAAAAGATTGTAATGCCGGTCGAGAGCGGAACGGCAAGGCACTCCTGACCGATGAAGAGGAGGAAGCAATCGAAACAAATCTGAACGACCTGCTCAACCTGTCGATATACACTTTGCCCACGCTCCGCATTAACGCTAAGGCGACCGAGGAGGATGTGGCAGAGGTCTTTGTGCGTGTAAACTCCGGAGGCCAGAAGCTGACTGAAAAGAACTTCATAGAGACGCTTCTCGCTGTTTATGATAATGATGTACACGACAAGATCGATAAGTTCTGCGCTGAGTCCCGCATTCCGAAGGACGGTACTTCGTATAACTTTATTCTGAAGGCTGATCCATCGCACCTCATCCGTATGGCTGTTGCGGTCGGTTTCCGTCGCGCCCGCCTACGCTATGCCTATATGCTCATGCGTGGCAAAAACCTCGAAACTGGTGTTGTGACAAAAGCAGAGATGGATGCAAATCTCACAAAGTTCAAGAATGCGCTGGATGAGGTTACAAATCTCAATAACTGGCATGCATTCATGGGCTTGTTTGCTGATGCCGGGTATGTGAACGGCAGTATTGTTGCATCCACAAATGCGGTTGTGTTCTGCTATGTCCTTTACCTGATAGGAAAATACGATTATAAGGTTCCGCCGGTTACGCTTCAGAAGGTCATCAAGAAGTGGATATTCATGTCGACGATAACATACTTCTACACCGGCTCCACAGAGTCCGAGGTAGAGAAGCAGTTTGCCGATTTGAGAAATGTGCGTACTGCGGATGAGTTCGTCTCTTATCTGGACGGTGCCATTGCCACCAGATTTTCAGACGACTATTTCAATCTTACTCTTCCAGCAGACCTGATGAGTGCGGCTGCCACATCTCCCGCATGGTTTGGGTATATTGCAGCTCTCAATGTCTTGGGGACGCCGATGTTGTTCAGCACGACAACACTTGCGGCAAAGCTCCTACCGGGAGCCAGCGGAGATAAGAAGGCAATCGATAAGCACCATATTTTCCCGAAGAATTACCTGACCGGTATTGGATATACAAGTGACCGTGACCGGAACCAGATAGCGAACTTCACATATCTGGACTATAACACGAACATCGATATTTCCGATGATCCACCAGCTGAGTATGTTGATAGGTATCGTCAGAAAATTGGCGAGGACGGGTATAAAAAGACCTGCTCCGAAAACGCTCTGCCGGTCGATTTTGAAAAGATGTCGTACCCGGATTTCCTTGAGCAGCGCAGAAAGCTGATGGCCGGTATCGTAAAAAAGGCCTATCAGAAGCTCTGTGAGTGACCTGTAATGCAAAGACCTGCTAAGAAAAGTCAAGTAGAAATTTCAAGG
>CEAB01006680.1_pt1 | contig 15897 bp, 12 predicted proteins | sample 557651 | NCBI WGS metagenome assembly CEAB01 (sample SAMEA3182046, study PRJEB8094) | gut metagenome | biome: human; feature: gut; material: Stool; isolation source: human stools | place: Canada | collected 2011-11-15
TATATCAAGAAGGTCATCGGCACCGAGGAGGCAAACTTTGCCCGCACTATCGACGCCGGTATGACCATCCTGAACAACATGATCGACGGCCTGGAAAAGGCCCACGAGCATCTGCTGAAGGGTCTGGACGTCTTCAAGCTGAACGATACCTTCGGCTTCCCCCTCGACCTGACCAAGGAGATCGCAGCGGAGCAGGGCATCGACATCGACGAGGAAGGCTTCCACACGGAGATGAAGAAGCAGAAGGAGCGCGCCCGCGCCGAGCGTCTGAAGAAGAACATCTCCGGCTGGAGCGAGGACCTGTTCGGCAGCCTGAACACGGAGCCGACCGTCTTCACCGGCTACGAGACCCTGAACGACACCGGCGTCGTGGTCGCCCTGAGCGATGAGGAGACCCTGACCGATGCCATCGCCACCGATGAGCAGGCCAAGGAAGACGTTCTGGTCGTGCTGGACAAGACCCCGTTCTACGCCGAGATGGGCGGCCAGGTGGCCGACCAGGGTGTGCTGACCAGTGCAGACTGCTCCCTGCGTGTGCTGGACGTCAAGAAGACCCCCAAGGGCTACTACGTCCACACCTGTGTGCTGGAGAGCGGCATCGTTAAGGTCGGCGACCATCTGACCGCCAAGGTCGACAAGGAATACCGCATGGCCGTCTGCCGCAACCACACGGCTACCCACCTGCTGCAGGCTGCTCTGCGCGAAGTGCTGGGCGACCACGTGCACCAGGCTGGTTCTTATCAGGACGGCGAGATCACCCACTTCGACTTCACCCACTTCAGCGCTGTCACCGCAGAGGAGCTGGCCCGCGTGGAGAAGATCGTCAACGACCGCATCTTTGATGCCATGGATGTCACCGTGAAGGAGATGCCCATCGACGAGGCAAAGAAGCTGGGCGCAATGGCCCTGTTCGGCGAGAAGTACGGCAAGGTCGTGCGCGTCGTCGATATCGAGGGCTGGTCCACCGAGTTCTGCGGCGGCACCCATGTCCGGAACACCGCCCAGATCGGCTGCTTCAAGATCGTCAGCGAGTCCTCTGTGGCTGCCGGTATCCGCCGCATCGAGGCCGTGACCGGCAAGAACCTGCTGCTGCGCGCCAACAAGCAGGAAACGATGCTGCACACCGTGGCGGCTGCCCTCAAGGCCAACAATGTGGCCGGTCTGCCTGCCCGCGCCGAGGCTGTCATGGCCGAGAACAAGGCCATGAGCAAGGAGCTGGACGATATGAAGGCGAAGATCGCTGCCTCCAAGGTCACCAGCCTGTTCGACGACGCAGAGGAAGTGGGCGGCGTGAAGATCGCATCCGCTTACTTCACCGGCACCTCCGGCGACACCCTGCGCGGCATGTGCGATACCGTCCGCGACAAGGCCGTCAACCCTGTGGTGGCCGTTCTGGTCGGCAAGGCCGAGGATAAGATCACCATGGCCGTCACCGTCAACAAGATGGCACAGGAAAAGGGCCTGAAGGCGGGCGTTCTGGTCAAGGAGATCAGCGCCATCGCCGGAGGCAAGGGCGGCGGCAAGCCCGACTTTGCAATGGCCGGTCTGAAGGACGAGAACAAGATCGACGAAGCTCTGGCAGCCGTCAAGGGCATCGTCGAGAAGCAGCTGGGCTGAACATGAAAAAAGAACCTCTCCGTCAGCGCCCCTGAAAAGGGGTGCTGCGCAGAGGAATAAAAAAGATCCGAAAGGAGCAATTCCCATGGAAGATTGTCTGTTTTGCATGATCGCTGAGGGCAAGATCCCCTCGAAAAAGCTGTACGAGGACGATCAGGTCGTTGCTTTTTACGACATCAACCCGCAGGCGAAGGTTCATTTCCTGGTCGTGCCCAAAAAGCACATCGTTTCCGCCGCTGCGCTGACCGAAGAAGATGGTGCCCTGCTGGGCCACATCTTTGCCGTCATCGCAAAGCTCGCCAGGGAGCAGGGCCTCGACAACGGCTACCGCGTCATCTCCAATGTCGGCGAGGATGCCGGTCAGACCGTGAAGCATCTGCACTTCCATGTGCTGGGCGGCGAAAAACTGCCCGTCTGAGCCAAAACCAAACGGAACTACAAAGAGAAGGGGAATTGTTATGGCTGAAACCTATACGCTGAACGTCGCGGGCCTGACCCGTGAACTGACCATCTGCAAAGTCAATGACCACATGGACATCGCTGCTTTCATCATGCTGGGCGACACCGAGCTGACCGTGGCCGCTGCCGCCGAACTGCTGAAGAAGTGCCCGGAGTTTGACATTCTGCTCACCGCCGAGGCCAAGGGCATCCCGCTGGCCCATGAGATGAGCCGCCAGAGCGGCAAGCCCTACGTCTGCGCACGCAAGGGCATCAAGCTCTATATGAAAGAACCGGTCGTCGTCGAGGACCAGTCCATCACCACTGCGGGCAAGCAGAAGCTCGTCATCGACCGCAAGGAGCTGGACAAGATGAACGGCAAGCGGGTGCTGGTCGTGGACGATGTCATCTCCACCGGCGGTTCGCTGAAAGCGCTGGATGCGTTGGCCGAGCAGACCAGGTGCACCATCGTGGGTCAGGCTGCTGTTCTGGCCGAGGGTGATGCAGCGGAGCGCAAGGATATCATCTTCCTGGAGCCGCTGCCCCTCTTCCTGCACTAAATCATGAGACGCCCGCTCTGCCTCTTTTGCGCCGGTGCGCTGGGGGTGGAGTTGGTGTGCGCCTTTTTGCCGCAAGCATGGCTTTTGCCGCTGCTTGCGGCAATTTTTGTTTGCGGCCTCCTTGCCGCCGTGCTGGGCCGAAAGCCCCTGAAACTGGGCGGCATTCTGCTGCTGGCAGGGGCCGTGCTGGGCCTGGGGGCGGTGCTGCGCACCCACGCCCGGCTGAACGCTCTGCAGGCCGCCTATGACGGCACCTCTGTCACGCTGACCGCCGAGGTGGAGCAGGTCCGCACCTCCTTTTATCCGGGCGTCGTGGATGCTGTTCTCTGTGTGGAAACGGTGGACGGCGAAGCAGCGGACTTCCGCGTGGAATGCGCCGCCCTGCCGAGATGCAGCGCCGGGGAGCGGGTGCGCGGGATCTTTGCACTGGAATCGCTGCCGGAAGGAGAACAGCGTTCCGCCTATGCCGACGGCATTGCATTGAATGCAGAACTTGCCGGGGGCGCGAAGCTGGAACATCTGGGAGAAAGCCGCTCGTTCCGCGCCCGGACGGCCCGCCTGCAAAGCCGGTTGAGCGCTGCGCTGCGGCGCGGCATGGCGGAGGGCCCGGCGGGTGTTCTGGCTGCAATGGTCACGGGCGACCGCACCCATCTCTCCACCCGCCTCCGGAATGCGTACCGCAGGGCCGGGCTTTCCCATGTGCTGGTCGTCAGCGGGATGCACGTCTCCATCCTCTGCGGAAGTGTGCTGGCCCGGTTCCAACCAAAACGCAGAAAACTGCGCAGTTACGCCAGCTGCCGCCGGAATGCTCTGCTTCGGGCCGGGATGGCGGTGCTGCTGGTGGGAGTGACCGGCTTCACGCCGTCCGTCCTCCGAGCCGGAGCAGCCGTGTGGATCAGCGCGCTGGGCGTCTGGGTCTACGGCCCGGCGGATGCGCTGACCTCCCTCGGCGTGGCGGGTGTGCTGATGACCGCAGGCAACAGCTACGCGGTCTGCGACATCGGGTTTGAGCTTTCCTATGTGGCGGTGCTGGGGACGCTGGCGGGTGCCGCACTGGCCCGCCGCAGTGCAGAGCGGCGGGAAGAAAAACGCCGCCGCAACAAAAAAACCGCCGGCAAACGCGGCGGAGTCCTTGCAAACTGTCTGCGGCAGCAGGGGGCAGCGGTGTGGGAGACGCTCTGCGTCTCCGGCTGTGCCTGTATGGCGACCTTTCCGGTGCTGGTGCTGCGGGGCCTGAGCACCAGCCTGTATGCGCTGGTCTCCAGCGTGGCCGTGCTCTGGCTGGTCGAACCGATCCTCTTGCTGGGGCTGGCGGCAGCACTCACAGGGCTGGCCCCGGCGCTGGAGCCGCTGCACCGGGCCACGGCGTTCGGGGCAGAAGTTCTGGTGGACCTGCTCGACCGCTGGGCCCTGTGGGTGTCCGGCTGGCCGGGTGCGCAGATCTGTTTTGATACGGCCTACGCGGCGCTCGTCTGCCTGCTGCTGGCTGCGCTGCTGGGGCTGGCCTGGCACTGGAACATCCGGCTGCGGGCGGCGGTGCCCGCTGTGCTGCTCACGGCGGCGCTGGCCATCGGGGCCGGAAATGCCTTCAGCCGGGACGTGGTCCGCGTGGAACTGGTGGGCAGTAAAATGGCTCCGGCGGTCATCCTCTCGCAGAACGACCGGGCCGTCGTGCTCTACCGGGGCGGGCAGACCACCCGGAGGGCCGTGGAGACGGCGCTGGAACGCCGGAGCATCCGGACGGTGGAAGCGCTCATCGACCTGCGGATGGACCCGCAGGAGCCTTGCACTCTCCGTGCAGAGCAGATCGTCCGGGCAGCCCGGCTGGCCGCGAATACGACCCAAACGCTCCGGACCGACACGGCGTCGCTGGAAGTCCTGCGCACACAGGCCGGCTGTGCAGTGCGGTTCACCATCGAGGGGCAGTCGTTTGTGACCCTAAGCGGCACGGTGCGGTTTGCCCAGCCGCTGGAGGCGGACTGGCTGCTGGCGTCGATGGCCAGACCGGACGGTGTGCGCTATCAGGGCCTTCTCACCCACAGCACAGACTATCGCTGGATGGACGAGGACGGCGGCGGGCAGGAGAAAACGCTGCTGTCCTTCCGGCCTGCATCGGCCTGGAAGAGCAGCCGCTCGCCCAGCGCAGGCAGGGCGAAACAGGCGGCGGGGTCCAGCTGACGCAGGGCCGCAGCGAACCGCAGCGGGTCCACGGTGTTGCCCTGCACCATGTCGTAATGGGTGGGGATGGTGCAGGCCGCGCCCAGCCGGACGGCCAGCTGAGCGGCCTCCTCGGCTTCCAGATTGCCGATGCAGTTGCGCTGGGTGCGGAAGAAGTCCTGCCCGTTGATGGGGGCCAGCAGCAGGTCGGGGCGGGGGAGCGTCTGCAGCGTTTCGTACAGATGGGGCGTCAGGTAGGTGTCGCCCAGGTGCACGACCGTCAAGCCGCCGAAGGTAAGCTGATACCCCAGTGCCATGCCGGGGTCGCCCGCATCCAGAATGTGCTCCGGGTGGGCGGCGGAAAAGGCCCGGACGGTGACCCCGCCCAGCGGCAGGATGGAACCTTCCTGCACCGTTGTGATGCGGTCTGCCGGGATGCCGTATTCGGCGGCGAGGGCAGAGCACCCGGCGGGCAGAACGAACCGGGCGGCGGGATGCCGGGCCAGCCCGCGCAGGGTATCTTTTGCCATGTGGTCGGCGTGGCCGTGGGTGCAGAGCACGAGGTCTGCCCGCAGTGCCTCCGGTGCAAAGGGGGCCGGGTAGCAGCGGCGGGAGCCGCTGGGGCCGGTCAGGTCGCTGAGCACCGGGTCGATGCAGACGACGGTGCCCTCGTACTTGAAAATGAACCCGCACTGGCCGATAGACCAGACGGCCAGCTGGCTGGCGGGGAGCCGGGTGGTGGAAATTTCGTTGAGCAGGGCCTGCCCGCTGCGGTGCCAATGTTCCATGGTGCTTCTCCTTTTTTGAAATCGACAGCTTGAGATTTTATTATAGAGGAGCGGACGGCACTTTGCAAGGAAAACAGAGCAGGCCCATTCCAAAAAGAACATCCGGCAGGGCAGCATCTTGCAAAGAGGCGCGGCTTCGTGCTAGAATGAAAACGCAATACAAAACGAGGGGGAACGAAGAATGAAGATGCAAACTGTGGCGGTGCTGGGAGCCGGTGCCGTGGGTTCGTATGTGATCTGGGGTCTGGCGGACAAGCCGGGCATCCGGCTGGGGGTGCTGGCCGAGGGCGAACGCGCCGCGCGGCTGAAGGCAAACGGTATCGGCATCAACGGCAGGACCTACCGCCCGGAGGTCTGGGCACCGGAGGAGGCCCACGGGGTGGACTTTCTCGTGGTCTGCCTGAAATACGGTGCGCTGCCCGGCGCAATGGACAGCATCCGGAAGGCCGTGGGAGCGCATACGGTGGTCATGAGCCTGATGAACGGCGTGGACAGCGAGGAGCGCATCGCTGCTGAGGTGGGGGATGCGCATGTCATCCGCTCGCTCATCAAGGTGGTGTCTCATAAGGAGGCCGACGGTTTCCACTTTGACCCGGACGCCACGCTGGGCATCATCTTCGGCGAGCAGGAGGCACCGTTCCAGAGCGAGCGGGTGCAGGCCATCGTGGAACTGTTCGATGGGAGCGGCATCCACTACCGGGTCACGGAGCACATCCGGGAAGAGATGTGGGCCAAGTTCCGCCTGAACGTCTGCAACAACCTGCCCCAGGCCATCCTGGGCGCGGGCGTGGGCTGCTACCGGGACAGCGTACACATGCAGGCCATCAGCGACGGTCTGCGCCGGGAGCTGGAGGCCGTTGCAGCGGCCAAAGGCATCGACCTGCGCATCGCCGATGCCGCCGCCGGGCGGGGCAGTGCCGTGCCGCCCACGGCCCGTTACTCCACATTGCAGGATCTGGACGCCGGACGCCACACCGAGATCGACATGTTCTCCGGTGCCCTGATGCGGATGGGCGCAGAGCTGGGCATCCCGACGCCTTACAACGAATACACCTACCACATGATCAAGGCGCTGGAAGAAAAGAACGACGGCCGGTTCGACTATACCGGCAACGAGGCGGTCACCTGGGCAAAATAACGCAGACCGAAGCCCCCATCCCTGTGGTGCAGAGATGGGGGCTTCGTGCTGCTTAATCGAGGAAGAGTTTGTGCATGTGGTTCATGGGGCCGGAACCTTTGCCGAGGTCCAGCATGGCGGACAGACAGCCGGAAATGTATTCCTTGGCCCGCTCGACCGAGGAGTCCAGGTCATAGCCTTTGGCCAGATTGGAGGCGATGGCGCTGGACAGGGTGCAGCCGGTGCCGTGGGTGTTGGGGTTGTGGATGCGCTCCCCACGGAACCACTGCCCGCTGCCGTTCCGCCAGAGCAGGTCGTCGGCATCGTTGACCTTGTGCCCGCCCTTGCAGAGGACGGAACAGCCGTACTGCTCGCTGATCTTCCGGGCGGCGGCTTCCATCCCGGCGGCGTCGGTGATGACTAGGCCGGAAAGGATCTCGGCCTCCGGGATGTTGGGCGTGACGACCTCTGCCAGCGGGAGCAGCTGCTCCGTGAGGGCCTGCATGGCGTCGTCCCGCAGCAGCCGGGAACCGGAGGTGGCCACCATCACCGGGTCCACCACGATGTGCTTTGCCTCATAGAAGCGCAGCCGTTCGGCGATGGTGCGGATGAGCGGTGCCGAGGAGACCATGCCGATCTTCACGGCGTCGGGGTAGATGTCGGTGAACACGGCGTCCAACTGAGAGGCCAGAAACTCCGGCGTCGTCTCAAAGATGCCGGTCACACCGGTGGTGTTCTGTGCGGTCAGGGCCGTGATGGCACTCATGGCAAAGACGCCGTTGGCCGCCATGGTCTTGATGTCGGCCTGGATGCCGGCACCGCCACTGGAATCACTGCCTGCAATGGTCAATGCGGTTTTCATGAAATAAGACCTCTTTTCTGTAACATCAGGTGTCTGTGTTCAGTATACCATGCCGCGCGAAGAAAGAGAAGAGCTGCGCCGCTTTCTGCACAGAGATCCAATCTCTGCGGGCGGAGTGATTCTTGACAGGCGGGCGGCAGGGCGATATAGTAAGGAGGCATGGAACAAACAAACGATTCGTTTTTGGGAGGGAACTGAAATGAAAAAAATTTCGACCCTGTTCTGGACATTCCTGAAGATCGGCGCGTTTACCTTTGGCGGCGGCTATGCCATGGTTGCCCTGCTGGAGCACGAATTCGTCGAGGAAAAACAGTGGGTGTCCAGAGAGGAATTTCTGGATATGGTCGCCATCGCCGAGTCAACGCCCGGCCCCGTGGCGGTGAACAGCGCCACCTACATCGGCTATAAGATCGACGGCACCGCCGGAGCGGCAGCTTCCACGGTGGCCGTCTGCATCCCGTCCTTTGTGGTCATCTACTGCATCTCGCTGTTTTTTGACCGCTTTCTGAGCCTGACGGTGGTAGCCCATGCGTTCCGGGGCATCCAGGTCTGCGTCATCTACCTCATCCTCTCGGCGGGGCTGAAGATGCTGCGCCAGCTGGAACGGAATGCGTTCAACGTCTGCATCCTGGCGGCAGTCATCGCGGCCATGGTGGGCTGTTCGGTGGCGGCGGTGTCGTTTTCGTCCATCTACTACATCCTGCTCAGCGGGGCGGCGGGGGTGCTGCTCTATCTTGTGAAGAAAGCGGGTGCGGGAAGATGATCTATGTGCAGCTGTTTTTGAACTTTCTCATGATCGGGGCACTCTCCTTTGGCGGCGGCTACGGGATGATCTCGCTGGTGCGGGAGACTGTGCTTTCGCATGGCTGGCTGACCGAGAGCGATTTTTTAAGCTTCATCGCAGTGTCGGAGTCCACCCCCGGCCCGCTGGCCGTCAACATGGCGACCTTCATCGGCTCCTCGCAAGGAGGGCTGCTGGGTGCGTTTTTCGCCACGCTGGGCGTGGTGCTGCCTTCGTTCGTCATCATTCTGCTCATCGCGGCCGTGCTGCAAAACCTGATGAAGTATGCGGGAGTGGAAGCGTTCCTCTCCGGGGTGCGGCCCTGCGTTGTGGCGATGATCCTGGCCACGGCCCTGACCATGGCGCTCTCCACGCTGGCGGGCTTCACGACCGTGGGCGGCGGGGTCTCCGTTTCGGCCAGGTCGGCGTCGGTGTTTGCCCTTTTGTGGGCGGTGCACTTCGCCTACAAAAAGGTAATAAAAAAAGCCCCCTCGCCGATCGGAATGATCGTTCTGGCGGCAGGGCTGGGCATCCTGTTCTGGGGCGTCTGACCCATTCGGGAGAAGTGTCAATAAAAAACAGAATGCCGCCCCACAGGTGAGAGCCTGCAGGGCGGCATTCAGCTATTTGCAACGGAATCAGAACTTAGGCGGCAGTGGAAGAAGCAGCCACAGAGGAAGCAGCCTCGCTGGAAGCTGCCTCAGAAGATGCTGCCTCAGAAGATGCAGCTTCAGAGGATGCGGCTTCGCTGGAAGCTGCCTCAGAGGAAGCAGAGACCGAAGCAACGGAAGAAGCCGCAGACTCTGCGGTAGAAGAAGCGGCAGTGGAAGAAGAGCCGCCGCAGGCAGTCATACCAACAGCCAGAACCAGAGCAGCAACGACAACAGCAACATTCTTGAGTTTCATATTCCAAAATCTCCTTACGATCTAAAAAATTCACAGCCGACCCCTCACAGGCGGGATCGTTCTGCAAAATGATATTCTAGTCCGTTTGTCAAAAAAATCAAGGCTTTTTCGGCAAAGATTGCATTCACAAAGGAAAATCCACACATTTGTTAGAAATATTGCCCAAAAGTCAAGGCTTTTTTAGCAGACTGTCATTTTCACAAAATCTGCAAAACCAGGCAAAAGAAGGACGCACAAAAGCCGCTGCGCCAACGGTGCAGAAAAAATTCGAATGTCCGATTTATGGGATGATATAAGTGTATAATAAGAAGCAGAACAGAGAAGACCGTTCACCACATTCCTCTTTCCTGCATAGAACGGCGGGAAGGGGGAATGCGTTTTGAACGGGATCTTTTTTCTGTTGGCGGCGGTCCTGCTGCTGCCAGCCTGCTGCACGACGGTGGGGGCGGCCGGTGTCTTTCTGATGCGGCCGACGCAGGAGCCGAAGACGCGGCGGATGCTCTGCGGCATGGCGGCGGGCATCATGCTGGCGGCCAGCGTGTGGAGCCTGCTGCTGCCGGCCATCCAGCGGGCGGAGGAAGGGCCGCTGCCTGCGTGGCTCCCGCCCACGGCGGGGCTGGTCATCGGAGCAGTGGGCCTGCTGCGGCTGGAACAGGCGGCGGGGACGCTGCTGACAGGTGCCGGGGCCGGGCACTGCGGCCGGATGGTGCTGGCCGTGACTCTGCACAACCTGCCGGAAGGCATGGTGGTGGGTCTGGCAGCTGCGCTGGCGCTGTCCGGGGAGGCGGACGCCATGAGCGGTGCGCTGGCTCTGGCGCTGGGCATCGGGCTGCAGAACATTCCGGAGGGCGCGGCGGTCAGCCTGCCGCTGCTGCAAAACGGGGAGAGCCGGAAGCGGGCGTTCGGGGCCGGGCTGGCCTCCGGGCTGGTGGAGCCGCTGGGGGCGCTGCTGGCGCTGGCCCTGGCGGGCTGGGTGCAGGCCGCTCTGCCCTGGCTGATGAGCGCTGCCGCCGGGTGCATGGTCTGCGTGACGGCGCAGGAGATGATCCCCGAAGCCGTGGAGGCCGATGAGCCTGCCGGGGTCATCAGCGTGGTGCTGGGTTTTGCGCTGATGATGGCGCTGGATGTGGCCTTGTGAGTGCAATGCACGAAAACTCCATCTGCCCGCAAACAAAAAACTCCCTCGTGAGAGGGAGCGGAAGGGTGCAGCTCAGGAGCTGGATTTTTCGATGTAGACGCTGGTGGAGGGGAAGGCAAAGTCCACGCCGTCGGCCTGCATGATGTCCATGATGTTCAGGTTCAGGTCGTTCTGCTCTTCGAGGAAGACGGCATAGGCGTTCGTCTGAAGATAGGCGGAAACCAGAATGTTGATGCTGGAATCGCCAAAGCTGGTCAGCCGGACGATGTTGCTGCCCTTCTGGGTGTAGGGGCTTTCGTCCAGCATGGTCTTGAGGTCGGCCATCAGCTTTTCCAGCTGGGGGCGGGTGGTGTTGTAGGTGACGCCCAGCGTGAACCGATAGGGCCGCATGGTGCGCATCGCAGCGTTCTGCACCGTGGAGGAACAGATCTTGCTGTTGGTGACGATGCTGACCGATTTGTCCATGGCGCGGATGCGGGTGGAGCGGAAGTTGATGTCGATGACTTCGCCCTCGATCTCGCCCACGGTGATCCAGTCGCCCACCGAGAAGGGCTTGTCGAGCAGGATGACCAGACCGCCGAACAGATTGCTGGCGCTCTCCTGTGCGGCCAGCGAAATGGTCAGGCCGACAAGACCGGCACCGGCGACGATGCTGCCGATGGGGAAGCCGATGACCTGCGCGATGGTGGCAACGCCGAGCACGACCACCAGCACCTTGTAGGTCGTGTTCAGCAGGGCGAGCAGGGTCTTGTTGGAGCGGATCTCCAGGCTGCAGGAGGCCAGCAGCAGGTCAGCCACATCCGAGGCCTGATACAGACCCTCGCAGAACAGAAAGCTCATCACGACCTTGTAGGCCACGAGCAGGAATCTGGGCAGGCCGGTGATGGCCCACGGCAGGCTGGTCAGCGCAAGGTAGAGGCCGGTGAAGACGGCCATCCGTTCCAGCGGGCGCTCCAGACTGCGCAGCAGGATGGGAGTGGCGGCAAAATGCCAGCTGCGGGCCTGCAGGATGGGGAAGAGCTTCCTGCGCAGCAGCAGGGAGACCAGCGCCCCGGCGGCAAAAAGCAGCAGCGCACAGACGCAGCGCGCCGCCAGGGCAAGCCAGCCTTCCAGATAGAGGGAACCAATCTCGAACGCGAGATTACGGATGGAAAAGATCATGGCAAAAACTCCTCGGAAATAAAATATTACGCCCCAGTATACCATAAAGCGCGCGGAAAGGGCAACCGAAATTGGGGGTTGACAAGTGCCGCCCGGCGCGTTATACTCTGCCCAGAAAGTTCGTTTCAGGGCGGGGTGCGATTCCCCACTGGCGGTACAGCCCGCGACCACTCCCAAGGAGTGCTGACCCGGTGAGACTCCGGGGCCAACGGTATAGTCCGGATGCAAGAAACGGCAGACAAATCGAATTGTTTGCGCGCCCTGTTGCAGTGTTTGCTGCGGCAGGGCGCGTTTTTGGTTGTCTTCCCGGTTCCGGTACGGCACGAAAAGAGCTTTCCAGTTCAATTGAGCGGGGCCGTGCGCCCCCACGGGAGGAAATTACCATGAAAAGAAACACGACCCACAACTTGACCGTAGCCGCCATGCTCAGCGCGGTGGCCTTCATCCTGATGTTCATCGAGTTCCCCATCCCGATGCTTATCCCGTCCTTCGTCAAGATGGACTTCTCCGACCTGCCCGCCCTGCTGGGTGCATTTGCGCTGGGCCCGGTGTACGGTGCTGTCATCAGCTTCATGAAGAACCTGCTCCACATCGTCATCAAGGGCACCAGCACCGCATGTGTCGGCGAGCTGTGCAACTTCATGCTGGGCGCGGTCTTCTCGGTCACGGCGGGCTGCATCTATAAGCACCGCAAGAGCCGCAAAACGGCCATCCTCGGTGCGCTGATCGGTGCAGCGGCCATGGCGGTGTTCAGTGTGCCGTCCAACTACTTCATCACCTATCCGGCCTATGTGCAGTTCTACCACATGCCGCTGGAAGCCATCCTCGGTATGTACCAGGCCATCCTGCCCTCGGCAGACAGCCTCATCAAGTGCCTCGTCATCTTCAACATGCCCTTCACGCTGGTCAAGGGTCTGCTGGATGCGGTGCTCTGCATGGTGATCTATAAGCCGCTGTCGCCCATCCTGCACGGCAGAAAGTAAAGAAAGACCCTCTCCGGCATTGCGAAGCAATGCCGGAGAGGGTCTTTTTTAAGCTAAGGCTCCCTTTTCCAGCCACTTGCCGCGGGCAAGACGGAAGAGGAAGAGCAGGCCGCGGATGCAGAGCTCACAGCACATGGAACCCCACACGCCCGCCAGCCCGAACCGGGGCGCAAAGAAGGAGGCCAGCGTCAGCCGGATGCCCCACATGCTGACGAGGTTCAGCACGAAGCAGGCGGTGCTGTCGCCCGCGCCCTGCATGGCACCGCTGGCCACGATGCTGGCCCCGAACATCGGTTCGGCAAAGGCTTCGATGCGCAGCACCCGCGCACCCAGCGCGATGACGGCGGCGTCGGCGGTAAAGATGCCCATCAGCGCCGGGGCAAACACCCACAGCCCCATGCCGGACAGCGCCATGATGCCGATGCCGGTGCAGAGCCAGGCGAACCGCTTGGCCATGTCCTTCCGGTTGGCACCCACAGCCTGCCCGATGAGGGCGATGGCGGCATCCTGGATGCCGTAACCGGCCATGTAGCACAGCCCCTCGGCGCTGACGCCGAGGCTGTTGGCGGCGATGGCCACCGTGCCCAGCCCCGATACGATGCGCACCAGCACCACCTGCGCCGAGGAGAGGGCTGCGCGCTCTGCGGCCAGCGGGGCACCCACCCGCCAGAGGTTGAGCAGGCAGGCGCGGGTGATCTTCCAGGAGCCGGGCTTCCGGATGCAGAGGGGGCCGTCCCGCAGCAGCAGGATGGCCAGCGCCAGCAGCCCGCCGATCACGTTGGAAAGGGCGGTGCCCAGCGCCGCACCCGGAACGCCCAGCCCGGCACCCCAGACGGTGACGCGGGTGCCGAAGAGGGGCAGCGTCCGGGTGGGGTTGATGAGGAAATAGTTGAACACGACGTCCAGCCCGCAGACGAGGACGCTGATGAGGCCGGGCGTCAGGGCGTCGCCGGTGGCACGGAGCATGGCGGCGTACATCCCCATGGCCATGGTGAAGGGAAGGGTGGCCGACCAGATGGCAAAGTAGGCGGAAGCGTTGGCCTGCAGCGAGAGGTCAGCGCCCAGCCAGCCGGGCAGAAAGCGGCTGATGCCGATGCCGAACCCTGCCGCCGCCAGACCCAGGATGAGGTTGAAGAGCATGGCCTGCCGCAGCACACCGCGTGCGTCGGCCTGGCGGTCAGCGCCGAGATACTGCGCGATCTGGATGGAAAAGGCAGTGTACAGCCCCACCAGGATGCCGTGGAGCAGCCAGGTGCTGGAACTGACGATGCCGATGGCGGCCGTGGCTTCGGCCCCGATGTGGCCTACCATGGCGGCGTCGATGTATTCCATGGCGGTGACGACCATCTGCTGCAAAATGGAAGGGACGCTCAGCGCCAGCACGACCTGCGCTGTTTCCCGCAAGGGGATGTCCTCCCCCCGGCGCATCCGGGAGGAGAGCTGTTCGAGTGAAAGTGTCATGGATTCTCCTGTTCGCATAAAAAATGCCCCGCACAGGGGGACAGAATAGACCTATTATATAAGGAAGCATGAAAAATGTCAAACCGGCGTGTTTTGTGCGCAGGAGATTGATTTTTTCGGCCGGGCGTGATACACTTTCCTTACCTATAAGTGAAACAACAGGAGCGGCGCTGTGTGCGGCTCCGGGAAAGAGGAAAATCGTATGCTCCAATTGTTATCGGGCAGTCAGCGCACCGTGGACGCGCTGGGATTTTTGCTGGCTTTTGCGCTGACGGCGCTGATGGATTCGGTCTTCCGGGAGAAGCTCCCCCACGACCATGGCCGCGCATTTGCAGTGAACGGCGAGCTTTCCAAAGGCAAGGCCCGCGGCTCCGGCCTCATCTTCGTGCTCTGCATCGCGCTGGTCACGCTGGCGGTGGTGCCGCTGCGCACCGAGTATATCATCTATACCGTGCTGCTCATTGCCTCCATGCTCTCCGGCTATTTTGACGATGCCTCCGAGGTGGCCTGGAACGAATACAAAAAAGGCCTCATCGACCTCGTCATCGCCATTGTGGCGGGTGTGACCTACCTGAACTTCAACAGCACCACCGTGAACTTTTTGCAGTGGAGCTTTGCCATCCCGTATCCGCTCTACCTCGTGCTCATCGTCGTCCTCATCTGGGCCAGCATCAATGTCGTCAACTGCACCGACGGTGTGGACGGCCTGTCGGCCAGTCTGGCGGTGGTCAGCATCGGCACCTTCCTGCTGGCTTACGGCGAGGAACTGGGGGACTACAGCACCGCCGCCATCGTCTTCATCGGCGCACTGCTGGCCTACCTGTGGATGAATGCCAAGCCCTCCACCCTGCTGATGGGTGACGCGGGCAGCCGCGCCATGGGCTTCTTCCTCGCGGTGCTGGCGCTCAAGAGCAGCCACCCGTTCTCCTTCCTGCTGGCGGCGCTGGTCTTCATCGTGGACGGCAGCCTGGGCATCCTGAAGATCAGCTTCAAGCGGTTTTTACACATCAGCATCCTCAAACACACCCTGACCCCGCTGCATGACCATGTGCGCAAGCGGATGGGCTGGAGCGATGAGCAGGTGGTGGCCCGCTGGCTCATCCTGCAGGCGGTGGCTTCGGCCTGGCTTCTGCTGCTGACCCGGTAATCGACAAAAATAAAGGTCTGACTTTGTGCAACTTTACAAAACACGGAAATCTGCGCGGAAAAAGTTGTTGCAGTTTTCAGATTGAAAGCGAACGGAAAAAACGCTATACTTTAAGCATCGAAAGCAAAGGCGCTTGGTGAACACTCACCGAGCGCCTTTTTTTCGTACCCTGCAAAGGCAAATATGCTGCGTTGATAGGCACTCTTTTTGAAAATTGCGATAGTGCAAATAATCACAAGATTTGAACCAGCCTGAGCAGTCAGAAGGCGAAACCGCTTGAAAAGCACATTGGATCGCGTTCGGAAGAGCATCCAGCGTTCGTGCCTTGAATTTACGCAGGAAAAGCACCTCTCCACTGCATGAAATCATTGAGATACCGCTGCTTTATCCTCTGGCCACGATCTTCTGAGCGCCGCATAGGAAATAAGGAAGTTTGCAAGCCAACCTGCCGGGACTGCAAGCCAAACAAAAGCAATGCCAAAACGCGGTGCACAAATCAAAGCAACAGACAAGCGGATCGCAAGGTTTACCATATTTGCAATAAGAAACGGCCGCATGATCCCAAGTCCGCGAAGAACGCCATCCGTGGCCATCTTGATGCCCATGAAGATGAAAAAGTAACCAAGCCATCTCATATAATCACCGGACACCTGATAGGCCAACGCGGTTCCGTCTTTTCCCAAGAACAACGAGGAAATCTGTGTGTGCAGTGTTTCAATGACCACGAAAGCAAGAACTGCAAAGCATAGATCCAACACCAGTGCAGCATGATAACCTTTTT
>CEAB01034082.1_pt1 | contig 15811 bp, 14 predicted proteins | sample 557651 | NCBI WGS metagenome assembly CEAB01 (sample SAMEA3182046, study PRJEB8094) | gut metagenome | biome: human; feature: gut; material: Stool; isolation source: human stools | place: Canada | collected 2011-11-15
CCTTGTCTTGTAGCTGTAGAGCAGGATGAGACAGGTAAGGCACTTGATATGGCACTTGCATATGGTCTTGGTATCGGCGGTGCAAGAGCTGGTCTTCTTGAGACAACATTCAGAACAGAGACAGAGACAGACCTTTTCGGTGAGCAGGCTGTTCTTTGCGGTGGTGTTTGTGCATTAATGCAGGCTGGTTTTGAAACACTTTGCGAAGCTGGTTATGATCCAAGAAATGCATATTTTGAATGTATCCATGAGATGAAGCTTATCGTAGATCTTATCTATCAGTCAGGTTTCGCAGGAATGAGATATTCAATCTCTAATACAGCTGAGTATGGTGATTACATAACAGGTCCTAAGATTATCACAGATGATACAAAGAAGGCTATGAAGCAGATTCTTAAAGACATCCAGGATGGTACATTTGCAAAAGACTTCTTACTCGATATGAGCGAAGCTGGCGGACAGGTTCACTTCAAGGCTATGAGAAAACTTGCTTCTGAGCATCCATCAGAGAAGGTTGGCGAAGAAATCAGAAAGCTTTACAGCTGGAACGACGAATCAGACAAGTTAATCAACAACTAATTTGTTCGGATTTCCGGATATTTATATACCCCGCCGCTTTCGGCGGGGTGTTTTTTACGCAACAGGTGGAATAATTTAAAGCCTGTATGATACATATTATTAGTATTTGCCAAGGAGACAGATTTATAATGTATAATTTTTCTAAGTCAAAAAAAATACTTTTTGCTATAATGGCAGTTTCTTCATTAACATTTGCTGCATGCTCACAAAAAAACAGTTCGGATGAAAATGTGACATCAAATCAGGCACAGACTGAGTATGAGAGCAAATCATCAGGTACACAGGCAGTACAGGAAGAGACAACAAAAGAGCAGATTAAAGGTGTAAATAAAATTGCACTGTATATAGACCACAAGGATACAGGTATACATGAACTTGCTGATACATATTCATCTGCGTGGGTTAAAGGAAAAGATATTATAAGTTTTGACGCATTTGGATGCGATGAAAAGACATTTTCATCTAATGGCATGAATTTTAAAAAATTATGGGAAAGTTACTGGACACAATATGAAGGATATGGGAATTCTAAAATAGGTTATATTGTGAGTTTTAAACTGAAATCAGGAGAAGAAATAAATACTACAATTAAAAATCCTGATGATGTTTTTGTATATAGAAATTATCTTGAAAATTATCTGTATGATGATATAAATCAGGTCCAGGGTGAGTGGTACAGCCATCTTTTACAGTCAGAAGTGACTGATAAAACACGTATGACTTCAATAAAATTTACAGCAGGACAGGATATTGATAAAGTTGGCGACACAATAAAACTGACAGCTTTTGTATACAATTCGGATGATGATTTTGATGCTTCCGGCAATTACAAAGGAAATGTGAGTTATACAGTTACAATAAAAAATACAGCACAATAAAATTAAGAGAGGAATATATAGGTGAAAATTTACATGTTAAGTAAATATTTAAAAAAGGCAGCGGCAGTAATGTCGTCTGTAATGATTTTTTCATTTGCAATACAGGCAGTATCACCATCATTTGTTGCAAAAGCAGACAGTGTAAGTACACAGACAACAGCGTCAGCACAGGAACAGCAGGAAGCACAGGCAAAACAGCTTACATTAAATCTTTTATCATCATCTGGAAAGAGCGTGGCAAATCTTTTGGACGATGCGTATACATCTAAAGTGTCATTTGCGGCAGGAGATACACTTACAGTTTCAGCTGATGAACCTATGCAGGGCGTATATCTTAAATGGGCTTCGCTGGAAAGCAGCTATAGCGTGTCATATAACGGAAAAGAGCAGAAAATCACGAAGGAAGATATGCTTCATAAGTATATTGATTTTGGGGAGACAGTTACAGAATGTACAATAACTTTTGAAAGTGCAGCTTCTGTGTGCGATATATTTGCATATGGAAAAGGTAAACTTCCTGATAATGTGCAGGTATGGGAAAAACCATGTACAGACGCTGATATACTTGTATTTTCGACACATGCAGATGATGAGATTCTTTTCCTTGGTGGAGTTCTTGCAACATATGCAGGCCAGCAGGGGCTGAATGTGCAGGTTGCATATATGACAAATTACTGGAATGGTGCGACTGTAAGGGAACATGAAAAACTTGACGGTCTCTGGGAGAGTGGTGTAAAACATTATCCTGTTAATGGTGACTTTGATGATATATACGCGACAGACCTTAATGGTGCAATGAGTGTTTATTCTTATGATGATGTACTTGGTTATGTTACAGAACAGATAAGAAGGTTCAAGCCGCTTGTTGTTGTTACACAGGATATCAATGGAGAATATGGACATGGAGGACATATGCTTCTTGCAAAGGCTGTATGTGAGGCTGCCGATAACAGCGGCACGGCTTCATTTAAACAGGAATCTGCTGATAAGTATGGTGCGTGGGATGTTCCAAAAACTTATATACATCTTTATGGCGAAAATAAAATCAGGATGGATTTAAGACAGCCGCTTTCAAATATGAAATCAAGAACAGCAATAGACGTTGCCAAAGATGCGTATTTACAGCATGTATCACAGCAGTGGTGCTGGTTCTACGTATCGGATGAATATGAATACAGCTGTGCTGATTTTGGACTTTACAGATCTACAGCCGGTACTGATACAGGCAATGACATGCTTGAAAATGTAACGACATATGAAGAAAAAAAGCGGATTGAAGAAGAGTCAAAAGCTGCAGAAGAATCCTCAAAACAGGAAGAATCTTTAAAGACAGCCGAAAAAGAGGAGATAAAAGAACAGAAAGCTGCTAAAAAGAGAAACATAGTTCCGGTTATTATTATTGCTGTTCTGGTTGTTGTGCTTGCAGCTGCCGGAGTGGTTTATCATAATTATATGGAAAAGATGCGCCGCAAAAAGAGAAGAAAAAACAGGGGGGAAAATGGCAGTCATAGGGGTAATACAAGATAATCTGTATAAATCACGTGCAAGTATAGCAATAAAAAGGATAAAGAAAAAATGTCCCGGGTTTCCTGTTATGATTCACCGGATAAGTGAAATTCGTGGATACAACAGTACATATGCACTGCTTAATGCAGTTGTTATTCGTGATGCAGATATTGTAGTTGTTGAACTGGACAGGTTGAATGATATCAGGCTGAAATATCCGGATATATCTGAAAATATCAGCATTGCAGCGGTTCTGAAAGCAGGAAATCCTGGAAATGTACTTATAACAAGAAAATTTGAAAAAAAGTTTGGGCATGCTGTGGCATTGTGTGATTCAATGCAGGCTGTAAGGCAGCTTGAAAGCATATTTGATGGTATAGTATGCAAGTATAATGATGATGATACAGTAAAACAGATAGAAAGATTAAAACAGGGGCAGTGTGATGCACTGTTTTTGTCAACAGACAGGGTAAAAGTAACGCAGAGTGAACATATAAGAGGACTTTCCTACAAATATTATGAGGGAAGTGAAAAAGATACATCACAAGGAAAAGCTGTGTGGGTGATAGTGGCAAGATATGATAATAAAGGTCTTATAGATATTCTTGAAAACCTTTCTGATGTAAAAACAGTTGAAATGTGTCGTAAAAAATTGTAGAATGTATTATTATATAAATATAATGCTGTGTGACAGTAAAAATGTAAATATTAACAGTTTAATAGATTATTGGCGAGGATACATATGGAATTTAAAAAGATTGATGATAAAAAGTTTCAGTGCCTTCTTTTTGAAGAAGATTTAGAGGAAAATAATATATCATTAGATGACTTTTTTAGAAATGATACAGAAAAGATACATGGACTTCTTGATGTTGTTATGGAAGAGGCAAGAAAAGAGATTGGTATAGCACCTTCCGGTGAGATGATTTCATTACAGCTTGCACCGCAGCCTAATAATTCTTTGCTTCTTACAGTGTCATCAGGCGGTGATGATATTTCGGACATGTTAAGACAAGCAGGAAAGAGAGCGGCAAAAGCACTTTCTTCAATGAGTCCGAAAGAAAATAATATTATAAAGAATTCAGATGACAAGCGTAAAAAGAAAGTCAAAGAAGCCGAATTTGAAAGTGTTGCTGGCAAAGACGGTGATGAATTTTTTGCAATTGACTGTGAAGGCGGATTTGTTGACAGTGAACTTGCAATATGCAGATTTTCAGAATGGGCTGAATTTGAAAGATTCTGTTCACAGAGCAGAAGAACATGGGGTGTCCGTAACACACTTTATAAGGATAATACTGATGTTTATATTGTTCTTGAAAGAGGAAGATGCTCAACTGTAAAGTTTTCACAGCTTGTTAATGATATGCTTGAATATGGTGAATTTGTACCGGCAAATGTGGAAAAGATAGGATATATAAAAGAACATTATCATAAGATAATAGCTGATAATGCTATTAATATTACTAAAAAATATTGTACTGCCGGATAATTGATAAACAGTATGGAGGAAAAGATGCTTGAATTAAAAGATATATGTTTTAATGTGATACAGGATTCAAAAGAAAAAGAAATTTTGAAAAATATTAATTTGAAAATTGATGAGCGTTTTGTTGCAATAACAGGACCTAATGGTGGAGGCAAGTCTACACTTGCAAAGATTATAGCCGGAATTGAAAAGCCTACATCAGGAAAAATTATCCTTGATGGAGAAGATATTACGGATTTATCGATAACAGACAGAGCAAATAAAGGCGTAAGTTTCGCATTCCAGCAGCCTGTAAGATTTAAGGGATTGACGGTAAAAGATTTAATTACACTTGCAAGCGGTAAAAAGATAACAATTGCGGAAGCGTGTTCATATCTTTCAGAAGTTGGTCTTTGTGCAAAGGATTATATTAACAGGGAAGTTAATGCTTCACTTTCAGGAGGAGAACTTAAACGAATTGAGATTGCAATGATTATTGCAAGAGGAACAAAACTTTCTTTATTTGATGAACCGGAAGCAGGAATAGATTTGTGGAGTTTTAATAATCTTATAAGAGTTTTTGAGTCACTTCATGAAAAGATTAAGGGCTCAATAATTATTATTTCACATCAGGAAAGAATTCTTAATATAGCTGATAAAATTATTGTTTTATCAGGTGGAGAAGTGACTGCTGTCGGAACAAAAGATGAGGTAATGCCAAAGCTTATTGAATCATCAGAAGCCTGTTCAACACTTCTTGATAAACTAGCTTAATAATACAGTTAATATATTTGAATGGAGATTATTTAGATTATGGATGCAATACAAAAAAGCATGCTTGAAAAGATAGCGGATCTGCATGAAGTGCCGGAAGGAGCTTATAATATACGTTCTAATGGAGCACTTGCAGGCAGAAATACAACTGCCAATATAGATATTGTTACAAAGCAGGATAAACCGGGAATAGACATAATTATCAAGCCGGGCACAAAAAATGAGAGCGTTCACATTCCGGTTATATTAAGTGAGAGCGGACTGAATGACTGCGTATATAATGATTTTTATATCGGTGAAGGTGCAGATGTTGTGATAGTTGCAGGATGTGGAATTCATAACTGTGGAACTGATACATCAGAACATGATGGAATTCATACATTTTTTATCGGTAAAAATGCAAAAGTAAAATATATCGAAAAACATTATGGTGAAGGTGACGGAACCGGTGAAAAGATTCTTAATCCCACAACTATAGTCCATATTGATGAAGGCGGATATATGGAGATGGAGACAACGCAGATAAAAGGTGTTGATTCAACAATAAGAGATACACAGGCTGATTTGAAGGACGGTGCATCTTTAGTTATAAAAGAAAAGATTATGACACACGGAAACCAGACTGCCGAGACTAACTTTGTAGTTAATCTTGACGGCGTAGATTCAAGTGCCAATGTAATATCACGTTCAGTTGCAAAAGGTTCATCAAAGCAGGTATTTAATTCAAAAATATGCGGTAACAATAAGTGTTACGGACATACTGAATGTGATGCAATTCTTATGGATAACGGACATGTCAATGCGGTGCCTTCGCTTGAGGCAAATAACCTTGATGCAAGTCTTATCCATGAGGCGGCAATCGGCAAGATAGCTGGAGAGCAGCTTATCAAGCTTATGACACTCGGACTTACGGAACATGAGGCAGAAGAGCAGATTATTAATGGGTTTATGAAGTAATGAGATATGCAGAATTTTTAAAAAAAGATGGTGTAATAGGTTTTGTGGCTCCATCTTTCGGATGTGCCACTGAACCATACAGAAGTGCATTTGACAGTGCAAAAAAAGAGTTTGCAAGGCGGGGATATATTCTTGTAACCGGTCCTAACTGTTATGAATCTTCCGGAATAGGAATAAGCAGTACGCCACAGAGGTGCGGAGAGGAACTCACATATATGTATATAAACAGCAGCAGTGATATTCTTATATCATGCGGTGGCGGTGAGCTGATGTGTGAGACACTTGAGTATGTTGATTTTGATAAAATAAAAAATTCACCTCCGAAGTGGTACCTTGGATATTCTGATAATACTAATTTTACTTTTTTACAGACAATACTTAACGATACAGCATCTATTTATGGTGTGTGTGCAGGTGCATTTGGCATGAAACCGTGGCATAAAGCAATTGATGATACATTCCGTCTTATCACGGGAAAGAAACTGCGTTTTACCGGGTATGACAAATGGGAAAAGGAATCATTAAAATCAGAAGAAAATCCTTGTGCGACAATGAATGTCACAGAAAAAAGAATAACTCCTGCATTCATTGGAAGTAAAAGGATAGCTTGTGAGGATACTGATATTACTTTTTCAGGACGTTTAATTGGCGGATGTATGGATTGTCTTGTTAATATTTTAGGAACAAAGTATGATAAAGTTGCTGATTTTAATGAGCGATATAAAGAAGATGGTTTCATATGGTTTCTTGAAAGCTGCGATTTGAATGTATTTGCCATAAGACGAGCTATGTGGCAGATGGAAAATGCAGGATGGTTTAAGTATTTAAAGGGCTTTGTGATAGGGCGTCCGCTTGTATTCGGACAGGAAATGATGGGGCTGGACCAGTATGAGGCTGTTCTTGGAATTATAGGAAAATATAATGTTCCTGTCATCATGGATGCAGATTTGGGACATTTATCACCGACAATGCCGCTTATCTGTGGAAGTGTAGCAACAGTCAGCATAAAGGGAAATAATTACAGTATAGATATGAAACTGATATAAAAAATGGCGGGCAATAATTTGCCCGCTATTTTATGTATAAAATATATTTTCTAAAAGACAATCGGAATGACGTGATTCGAACACGCGGCCTCTTCGTCCCGAACGAAGCGCTCTACCAAACTGAGCCACATTCCGCAATAATATTTCCGGATATAATCAATATGCCAAAAACATTATATATTTTAATAGCATTTTGCATAAATGTCAATAAAAAGTTCTGTTTTTTAGATAGTTGATAAGAGATGTGCATGCACTGTCAGATGGAAGTGATTTGCTGTATGCAAAGCATATCTGGCGTGGCTTTATAGTAGACGGTGTTTTTATCTGAATAAGTGATTTGTTATTAAGCTCTTCTTTTATGAATTCTTTAATAATGCATCCGACACCGAGACCGGTTTTTACAAAGTCAATTAAAAGTTCCATACTATTTACTTCCATGGCTGTGTCAGAAGAAATTTCCCAGCTGCTTAAATAATTGTTGATAAATTTTCTTGTAAGGTTGTTTTTATCAAGAAGAATCAGGTTTGAATTGTTTATTATATCATTTGAAGATATGTTTTCACGTTCAATCAGTCCTTTGGCATATTGCGGTGATGATACGAATATGTCATGAATCTGGCCGGCACCTATATAGTCGAGTTTTTTGGCTGAATCGGGTCTGGCAATAAGTCCGATATCAATTTCGTTGTTTTCAATAAGCTCAATTGTGTGGCTTGTTGACTGGCACGATATCGTTATCTGCATATGTGGATATTTTGTAAGAAAATCTTTGAGACAGGGAAGAAGAATGTGCTTGCACAGAGTTGAACTTACACCAATTCTTATATGTCCTATTCCAAGTTCGTGTATATGCCTTAATGTATCTTCACCTGCAGAAATTGTCTCAAAAGCACTGTGAAGATATCTGTAAAGTATATTTCCTTCATTAGTTAAAGTTATGCCTTTTGATGAGCGTTTTATAAGGCTGACTCCAAGTGATTCTTCAAGTTTTTTGATGGATTTACTGACGGCCGGCTGGCTGATATAAAGCGACTTTGCGGCACCGGATATGCTTGACGAACGTGCAACTGTAAGAAATATATGATATAAAGGTATATTTGCTGGATTCATAATGCCTCCTTGAATGATTTATGAAATGTACTAATATATAACTTCAAGTTATAACTGATATGTATAATATGTATTTGCATTATATCAATAAGTGTATTAGAATACAATAAAAGCATTTAAATTATAGTCTGAAAGGATGGTAGATAAAGATGGGAATGACAATGACACAGAAGATTCTTGCTGCTCATGCAGGTCTTGACAAGGTTGAGGCAGGACAGCTTATTGAGGCAGATCTGGATCTTGTACTTGGTAATGATATCACATCGCCGGTTGCGATTCATGAGATGGATAAGATGACTGTTAAAACTGTATTTGATAAGGATAAGATTGCACTTGTCCCAGATCATTTTGTACCTAATAAAGATATTAAGTCTGCTGAACATTGTAAATGTGTAAGACAGTTTGCAATGAAGCATGATATTACTAATTATTTTGAAGTAGGACAGATGGGTATTGAGCATGCACTTTTGCCTGAAAAAGGACTCACAGTTGCCGGTGATGTTATTATCGGTGCTGATTCACATACTTGTACATATGGTGCACTTGGTGCATTTTCTACAGGTGTTGGTTCTACAGATATGGCTGCCGGAATGGCAACGGGCAAAGCGTGGTTTAAAGTACCTTCTGCTATTAAGTTTAATCTTACAGGCAAGCCTTCAAAATGGGTAAGCGGTAAAGATGTGATACTTCACATTATCGGTATGATTGGTGTTGATGGTGCTCTTTACAAATCGATGGAATTCACAGGTGACGGAATTGCGAACCTTACAATGGATGACCGTTTTACAATTGCCAATATGGCAATAGAAGCAGGCGGAAAGAATGGTATTTTCCCTGTAGATGATCTTACAAGAGAATATATGAAAGAACATTCAAAGAGACCGTTTGTTGAATATAGTGCAGATGATGATGCAGAATATGAGCAGGTTTATGATATTAACCTTGCGGAGATTAAGCCAACTGTTGCATTTCCTCATCTTCCTGAAAATACACACACAGTTGATTCTATAGATGATATTAAGATTGATCAGGTTGTAATCGGTTCCTGTACAAATGGCCGTATAGATGACCTTCGTTGTGCGGCAAAGATTCTTGAGGGAAGAAAAGTTGCAAAAGGACTTCGTGTAATCGTAATTCCTGCGACACAGAAAATCTATCTTCAGGCAATTGAAGAGGGACTTGTTCAGACATTTATCAATGCAGGTGCTGTAGTAAGTACACCTACATGTGGTCCATGTCTTGGCGGTTATATGGGTATTCTTGCTGAAGGCGAGAGATGTGTTTCAACAACTAACAGAAATTTCGTAGGACGTATGGGACATGTTGACTCAGAGATTTATCTTGCAAGCCCGGCTGTTGCGGCTGCCAGTGCTGTTACAGGTAAAATAAGCCAGCCATCAGAACTTGGTTTATAATATAATTTGAATATAGATTAATGGAGGATTAGTGATGAAAGCAGAAGGAAGAGTTTTTAAATATGGCGATAATGTTGATACAGATGTAATTATTCCTGCAAGATATCTGAATTCATCTGACCCGGCAGAACTTGCTACACACTGCATGGAAGATATTGATAAGGATTTTGTTAAAAATGTAAAAAAAGGTGATATAATTGTTGCAAATAAGAATTTTGGATGTGGTTCTTCAAGAGAACATGCTCCTATTGCAATTAAGGCAGCAGGCGTAAGCTGTGTTATTGCTGAAACATTTGCAAGAATTTTTTACAGAAATTCAATTAATATCGGACTTCCTATTATTGAATGTCCTGAAGCTGCAAAAGCTATCAATGCAGGTGATGATGTAGAAGTTGATTTTGACAGCGGTGTCATAACTGACAAGACAACAGGCCAGAGCTTCAAAGGACAGGCATTCCCTGAATTTATGCAGAAAATAATAAAAGCAGAAGGACTTATTAATTACATTAATAATAAGTAATAAGACAAAAAAATAATATTAAAATATAAAGCACCGGCATGTTCATATGTTGGTGCTTTAGTCGTTTGTATACAAGATAAATAGTAATAATGTAATATATCAATCTGTTGACAACTGGTGTATTATAATGGTAAAATTTCTCTGTAGATATTATATATGGTTTAAATGAAAGGAAATAAAATGCAGAAGAAAAGCAAAAAAAACGCATCTATTGCCCATAAGATGAGAAACGGATATAACAAAGTAATCAAAATAATGATAGCATCTGGGATTTTGTCACTTATAGTAATTGTGCTGCTTCTCGCTAACATGCTTAATTATGTACAGAAGGTTGAGCGTGCAGACAGAGCAGTAAAGACATGTATAATTGATGTTAATTCCGCAGCAAGAAGTATTCGTGAAATGGCACTTAATACAGATAAGTCATCATATAATACATATGAAAGTGATGTCACGGATATATTAAATAATGTTAATTCAGAACTTCTTATATTAAAAGGTCTTAATACAGTTGATACGGATTTATATAATCAGTATTCAAAGGCTTTAAATGACTGGGGAACAATTGGATATTCAATTATAAAAGAAATAAAGGCAGGAAATATTACTGCTGCAACAAATGATATACTTAACAAGTGTACACCGGCACTTGATAATGTAATCAGCATCGGAGATAAACTTGATGCCGATACTGATGTAACAAGAAACAATGCAATCCGGTTTACATTTTTCTTTGCTATAGCAGGAACTGCAGCAATAATTATATTTATTATTGCAGCAATAGTTATTTCAGAAAAGACAAGTAAGAATATTGTCAATTCTATTATGCTGCCACTTGATGAGATTGAAAAAGTCGCAGCAGAACTTACACAGGGAAATCTCCACAGTCAGCTTGATTATCATTCTGATGATGAAATTGGACAGCTTGCACATAATCTTAGAAAGTCAATAAGAATTTTAAGTTCATATGTTGATGATATTGGACATTCAATGAAAGAATTCTCAAAGGGTAACTTTGCAGTTCAGCCTGAAGTTGAATGGAAAGGTGATTTTGTTGACATTCTTAATTCATTTGTTGCATTTGAAAACAGTATGTCTGATACAGTAATCGGAATACAGAGAGCAGCTAATGAAGTATCAGGAGGAGCCGGACAGGTCGCTGAAAGTTCTAATGATCTTGCACAGGGTGCAACAGATCAGGCTGCAGTTGTTGAAGAACTGACTGCCAGTATTACTAATGTGGCTGAACAGATTGACAAGAATGCCGAGAGTGCAAAGAATATAAGCACCAGTGTTGATAATCTCGGGAAAGAGATTGTTACAAGTAATGCAAGAATGCAGGATATGGTTGAATCTATGAATGAAATCAATGAAGCATCTCAGCAGATAGACCAGATTATTGCAACAATTAACGAAATTGCATCAAGAACGAATCTTCTTGCACTTAATGCTTCAATTGAGGCAGCAAGAGCAGGCGAAGCCGGAAAAGGATTTGCAGTTGTTGCAGACCAGGTAACAGTTCTGGCTGAGAACAGTGCCAAGGCAGCAAAAGAATCAGCAGTGCTTATCAGCAATTCTGTAAGTGCGGTTGAAAGAGGTATGGTAATTGCTAATGAAACAGCAGGAAAACTTGAAAAAGTTGCTGATAATTCTAAGCAGATTACAGTTGATGTAAATGATATAGCTGAGACTTTGAAGGCACAGACGGATGTGATTCATCAGATTAATGAAGGTGTTAACCAGATTAATGATGTTGTTCAGACAAATTCAGCAACTTCACAGGAATGTGCTGCTGCAAGCCAGCAGATGAGCAGTGAAGCTGAGAATCTTAAAAATCTTATACGTGAACTCCGCGTTATTAAAAAGTAATATGATAACTCCTGCGACAGCTTTTACGGCTTCGCAGGAGTTTTTTACTGCATGGGAATTTTACAATGAATCAATGTATTTTCTGAACTTTGAAGGCAGGATTATTTTATTGTAAATTGAAGCGTATTGTATAGAAGAAATATTTTCAATGTAATTACGTTCATATTTTACAGATGTTTTCTTTTCGGTCATATCAGCAGCTTTGTTATATGCAATTGCAGCTTCATTTTCAGTTTCATATGTTCCAAGCTGGTACATTCCGTTGATGTGGATGGCAGCACGATATAATTTTTTGCCGTTTTTTTCAATCATGCTCACACCGTTATAGCGGTTGATGACACAGATGTTTTCATAACGGTAATCACATGAATCACCATTTTTAAAAATGTAGTCACGCCCCTTGACAGAGTGTGCACGGATTCCATAACGGGAGAGAATACTTGTCTGCATTCCAAAATCATTTACATAATAGTACCCGCCGCGTGCAATGATTTTGTGGGTTGAATAATAAAACAGGCTGTCCGTATTGAAAATAAGCGTTTTATCAGGTGACAGAAAATAGAGAAAAAACTTTTTGCACAGGTAAACAGGCGTCTTTATATATATTCCGTTATCTCTGAAATTAATAAGTATTATGTATTTTTCAAAAGGTATATTCATGCCTGGAGAATAAGATGTTGTGTGGAGTTCTGTATTTATGATGTGCAAATCGCTGCGGGACAATATTTCGCATGCTTCATTGTAAGTTACGGCGGCTTCATTTTCAGAAGAGAAGCTTCCGAGGCTTATATGTTTGTTTTTGTGTGTTATAGAAGCACGATAGTAAACAGTACCGTCTTTTTTATATGCAGTATAAACTCCGGCTGGCATATATTTTCTCCTTTTTTTAAAATGAATGTGTAAATTTGCAAAATAATGTTGTGTTTATTCATAACTATGTTGTATAATAACAAATGATTATATGGTTTTATTATATGTCAATGATGTTGATTTTTCCATATAAAAATTAGTAAATGATATTAAGGGTGGAAAGAAGAATGAGTTTGTTTTACAAAAGTACCAGAGACGACAGCGTAAAGGTTACTGCATCACAGGCAATATTAAAGGGACTTGCACCGGACGGCGGTTTATTTGTACCGGAAAGTATTCCTTCATTTGACAAGAGCCTTGAAGAGTTATCTAAGATGTCATACAAAGAAGTGGCATATGAAGTAATGAAGCTTATGCTGGATGATTTCACAGAAGAAGAGTTAAAGGCTTGTATCGACAAGGCATATGATGAAAAGTTTGATACAGATGTAATCGCACCGCTTGTCAAAGCTGATGGTGCTTATTATCTGGAACTTTTCCATGGTGCAACTATTGCATTCAAGGATATGGCACTTTCAATACTTCCACATTTGCTTATAACTTCAGCTAAGAAGAATGACGTACATAATGAGATAGTTATTCTTACAGCTACATCAGGCGATACAGGAAAAGCTGCACTTGCAGGATTCGCCGATGTTAAGGGAACACGTATTATTGTATTTTATCCTAAGAATGGTGTCAGCCCGATTCAGGAAAAACAGATGGTTACACAGAAGGGTGATAATACATATGTGATCGGAATCAAAGGAAACTTTGATGATGCACAGACTGGTGTAAAGAAGATTTTCGGAGACAAAGAGCTTGAAAAAGAGATGGCAGAGGCAGGCTTTCAGTTCTCATCAGCTAACTCAATCAATATCGGACGTCTTGTACCACAGATTGTTTATTATGTATATGCTTATACAAGACTTCTTGCTGATGGTGAGATTAAAGCCGGAGACAAGATTAATGCTGTAGTTCCTACAGGTAATTTTGGTAATATCCTTGCAGCATTCTATGCTAAGAATATGGGACTTCCTATTAACAAGCTTATTTGTGCATCAAATGAGAATAAAGTATTATATGATTTCTTCACAACAGGTGAATACGACAGAAACAGAGAGTTTGTTCTTACAACATCTCCTTCTATGGATATTCTTATTTCAAGCAACCTTGAACGTCTTATATATAGAATTGCCGGAAATAGTGCAAATAAGAATTCAGAGCTTATGGAATCATTAAAGAACACAGGCAAGTACGAGATTACACCTGAGATGAAAGCACAGTTATCTGATTTCTATGGCAATTATGCAACTGAAGCTGAAGATGCAGCTACAATAAAGAAGCTTTATGAAGATACAGGATATGTTATCGATACTCATACAGCAGTTGCTGCTACAGTTTATGAGAAATATAAGAAAGAGACCGGCGATGATACAGTTACAGTAATTGCATCAACAGCAAGTCCATATAAGTTTACAAGAAGCGTTATGGATGCTATTGATTCAAAGTATGACAGCATGACTGACTTTGAACTTGTAGATGAATTAAGCAAGATTTCTAATGTTGCCGTTCCACAGGCAATTGAAGATATTAGAACAGCACCTGTTCTTCATGATACAGTATGTGAAGTTAATGAGATGAGTTCAAGCGTTAAAAAGATTCTTGGAATTTAATCAGAATTAATTATAAAGCATAAAGCTTTTGCAAAATGGATTGGAATCTGTTTTGCAGAAGCTTTTTTCATATCTTGTATCAGAGAAACAATATGTTTTCACTTATATGGAAAATTTGAAAGAATAAAATGAAAGCGGGGTATTATATGCAGGACGATTATGGGAATGTAACATTAGTTAATGTATCGGGAATTTATGATGAACAACCTTTATTTATTGATAAATTAAAAAAAGGCGGTGCTGGAGTTATAGATGCTGTCAGTATGACAGGGACAAACGGATATTGCGATGATATGGCAAAAGAAAAATTTCGTGAAATGATGAAAGAATATCCGGCAAAAGGTATTCATTTTATTGATGGAGGCAATTACCATTATCTCACACTTTTATGGTTAAGTCTTATAGAGGAGCCGTTTGACCTGATAGTGTTTGATAATCATTCTGATATGCAAAAGCCGGCATTTGGTGATGTTTTATCATGCGGCGGCTGGATTAGAAATCTGGTGGAAGATTCCGGCTTTAAAGGGAAAGTAACTGTTGTCGGTGTTGACAAAGATAATATAGATAAAGAAATGAAGGAGCTGGGGGTAAGGTTTATTACAAAGCAGACAATACTTAAAAAGAGAGGACAACAGTATGGTCTTGAAAATGAACTTATAGATAAATGCTGGACAGGAAAAAGACCTGTATATATTTCGGTTGATAAAGATGTGCTTGATGAAAAAGAATATAAAACAAACTGGAATCAGGGAATCATGGGTGTTGATGAGCTTTTTGCAATAATTGAGGACACATTTGAAATGCGTAAAGTTATAGGCATGGACATCTGCGGAGAGATGGATGAGGCGGTAAATGCAGAATTTGGCAGCATTTATAATGAAATAAACCAGACAGTTAATATGAGATTTTTAAAGTTTAGAATTTCTTAATAAAAAAATTTAATAATGGTGTTGACATTAATATGAGGTAGTGTTATTTTATGTATATCAAATGTTAGCACTCAAATTTAACGAGTGCTAACATGAGATAAATAAGCAGCATTTATTTATGGATAAGGAGTGAGAGTCAATGGAACTTGATGACAGAAAAGTTAAGATTCTGAAAGCAATCATTAAAAATTATCTTGAAACAGGCGAACCGGTTGGCTCAAGAACCATATCCAAATAT
>CEAB01013541.1_pt1 | contig 15651 bp, 12 predicted proteins | sample 557651 | NCBI WGS metagenome assembly CEAB01 (sample SAMEA3182046, study PRJEB8094) | gut metagenome | biome: human; feature: gut; material: Stool; isolation source: human stools | place: Canada | collected 2011-11-15
TCCTCCCATCAGAACTGTTCCAGGAAGCGGACGTCGTTTTCAAAGATAAGGCGCAGGTCGGCAATTTTAAATCTGCGCATGGCGAGTCTTTCAAGACCCATGCCGAACGCCCAGCCGGTGTATTCCTCGCTGTTTATGCCGCTCATTTCGAGCACCTTCGGGTGGATCATACCGGCGCCGAGCACCTCTATCCAGCCCTCGCCCTTGCAGGTGGGGCAGCCCTTGCCGCCGCACTTGTGGCACTGAACGTCCATCTCGCAGCTCGGCTCTGTGAAGGGGAAGTGGTGCGGGCGGAATCTCGTGACGGTGCCCTCGCCGAAAAGCTCCTGCATGACGAGGTTGAGAGTGCCCTTGAGGTCGGCCATGGTGACGTTCTTGTCGATGACCATGCCCTCTATCTGGTGGAACATCGGGGAGTGGGTCGCATCGACCTCGTCCTTGCGGTAAACTCTGCCGGGGGCGACGATGCGTATAGGCAGCGGCATGGTCTCCATCGCGCGGACCTGCATGGGGCTCGTCTGCGAGCGGAGCATCACGCGGCTGTCGGTGTCAAAATAAAAGGTGTCCGACCAATCGCGGGAGGGGTGACCCTCCTCGGCGTTGAGCTTGTCGAAGTTATAGCTTGCAAGCTCGACCTCGGGACCGTCAAGCACGGTGAAGCCCATGCCGACGAAAATGTCCTTGATCTCGTCCAGCGCCTTATACATCGGGTGCTTGTGACCGAAGCGTATCTCCTCGCCGGGAACGGTGACGTCAAGCGCCTCAAGCTCCAGACGGGCCTCAAGAGCCGCCGCCTCAAGCTTTTTGCGGGTTTCGTCGATGGCCTGCTCAAGCTCTGCACGGATCTGGTTTGCAAGCTGACCCATGACGGGGCGCTCCTGTGCGGAGAGCTTGCCCATCTGCTTCAAAATCGCGGTCAGCTCACCCTTTTTGCCGAGATATTTGACTCTCAGCGCGTCAAGATTTTCAGGACTGTCAGCAGCGAGAATAGCCTTAACGGCGCTTTCTCTGAGCTGATTCATGAGTTCTTTCATTGTGTCTCTCCTTATCATCAGATCATAAAATAAACATAAAAAATAGTCCCCCGTCCCCATTGGGACGAAAGACTGCGCTTCCGCGGTACCACCCTGATTCGATGTTTATCGCACTTAAACGGCCTTAACGCAGCCAACGCCGGGGATTAGCCGGAGCTCACGGGCGAACCGAATATCAGCACCACGGGCGGCTTACAGCCGGCGACCGCCGTTCTCTGAGTGATGCAAGCGATATTATCTTCCCGATCAAAGCGGTAGCGATTATTACTATGATATTAAATCCCACATTTAATTAAATGTCAAGAGCAAATTTTAATAATCTTGCGCAAAGCTCGGGAATAGGATTAGATAAAACGAGTTTTGCGGAGGATGGGGTATGAAAAGAATTGCGCCTGTTATCATGTGCCTTGTGCTGCTGTGCGGCTGCGCCGACACGGGGGAGAAGGAGTTTATACGCTTTGTTGAACACACCGCGCACGCCGAGGAGGTATCCTTCACCGCCGATGTCAGGGCGGAGTACGACGATAAAACGGCGCGGTTTAAGCTGCGCTACGAGCATGACGGCGACGGCAGCGCGGTCACGGTGCTCGAGCCCGATATTTTGGCGGGCATAAAGGCGAGGCTCGCGGGCGAGCGGCTGAGCCTTGAGTATGAGGGGGCGATGCTCGATATAGGAACGCTGCCCGACGCAAGGCTCAGCCCGATGTCGGCTCTGCCGCTTATGATGAGGGCGATACGAAACGGCCACGTCGAAATAACGTGGGTAGAGGACGAGCGCATCGCGGCGCGCATAGTGCCGGAGGATGATTACGCCGTGACGCTGTGGCTCAGCTCGTCCCTCGTGCCGGAGAGCGCGGAAATAAGCTACAAGGAGCGCTCTGTTGTGTTTATCGAGATAAGCGACTGGTCGGCCGAATAAAATTCACGCTGCTGTGGGAGAATATAGTCAGCGCACTACATAAGATGTAGCGGGCGACTATATACCCTCGTGCAAGTCCGCACTGCGCTGCGGCTCGGCCTGACGGGGGAATATCCGGAGTGTGAATTAAATTGAGTATAGTCAAACGTGGAGATATATTTTACGCCGACCTCAGCCCCGTGGTGGGCTCCGAGCAGGGCGGCATGAGACCCGTGCTCATCGTCCAAAACGACACCGGCAACAAGCACAGCCCGACGGTCATAGCAGCAGCCATAACAAGCCAGACCGGCAAGGCGCGGCTGCCGACGCATATCGAGCTTAGCGCCCGCAGTGTCGGGCTGTCGCGCGACAGCGTCATACTGCTTGAGCAGATACGCACCATCGACAAATCCCGCCTGCGCGAGCGCATGGGAAAGCTCGACGAGAGCACCATGACCAAGGTCGATAACGCCATTGCCGTGAGCTTCGGGCTTTGAAATTTCGGCTCCCCGACGGAATGCTTCGGGGAGCCTCTTAAAAGGAGAGGACTATGAAATATCCGGTGTACATAGACGGACAGCGCTGCGGCGAGGCACTGCGCGAGAGTGCGGGACTTGTGACGGTGTTCACGGTGCGCGTGGAAAAAAGGCTTGAGCACCCGCTGCGGCTTTATCTGTACTCCGAGGAGAAAAGCATCCTTCTCGGCACGCTCTCGCCCGACGGCGACGGTATGTCGCTGCGGCGAAGCTTCAGCCGCGCAGAGCTCAAAAACGTTCCCGAAAACGCCCGATACGCAGCGGATAAGCGCCTTGTTAAGCCAGAAGAAAGCACGGATAAGCTCTGGCGGCGCACGGCGCGGGGCTGCCTTGTGAGCGGAAACGAGCTTGCCATACCCGCCGCTCCCGCCCGCCTTGCGCGGGTCAAAAACAGGCTGCGCAGGATAGAGGGAAGGATATATTTGATTTTTGAAATAAAATCGTAATTTGTGTAGAAATCCGAGTGCTAATGTGTTAATATGATGTCATATCACACATGGAGGTATTAGCTATGCTGATGACTGATGTTATAGTTAAAAAGCGCGATGGGGGAAAGCTCAGCGCGGAAGAAATAAAGTTTGTCGTTGACGGATATACGAAGGGTGACATTCCCGATTATCAGATGTCGGCGCTGCTCATGGCGATACTGCTGCGCGGTATGGACAGAGAGGAAACGCTGGAGCTGACGATGGCGATGCGCGATTCGGGCGAAACGCTCGACCTGAGCGCCATTAAGGGCGTGAAGGCGGACAAGCATTCGACCGGCGGCGTCGGCGATAAGACCTCGCTCATACTCTGCCCGATGGTTGCGGCGCAGGGCGTCAAGATAGCGAAAATGTCCGGCCGCGGACTCGGTCACACCGGCGGCACCATCGACAAGCTCGAGAGCTTCCCCGGCTTCACCACCGGCATTTCCGAGGAAAAATTCATTTCCAACGTAAACGATTTCGGCATTTCCATCATCGGCCAGACCGCCGATCTCGACCCTGCCGACAAGAAGATATACGCTCTGCGTGACGTTACCGGCACCGTGCCGAGCATACCGCTGATCGTAAGCTCCATCATGAGCAAGAAGCTCGCGGCGGGCGCGGATGTCATCGTTCTCGACGTTAAGACGGGCAGCGGCTCGTTTATGAAGACCACCGAGGACGCGCATGAGCTGGCGGAAAACCTCACCGCAGTCGGCAAGCTCGCCGGCAAAAAGACCGTCGCCGTCATAACCGACATGGACGAGCCTCTCGGCAACGCCATCGGCAATGCACTCGAGGTCAAGGAAGCCATTTCCGTTCTGCGCGGCGAGAAGCAGGGCGAGCTGCTTGAGCTGTGCCTGACTCTCGGCGCGTGCATACTCACCGAGGCGGGCATCGCGGAGAATGACGAGGCTGCAAGAGCAATGCTCGAAAAGGGCATTGAGGACGGCTCGGCGCTCGAAAAGCTCGCGGAGCTCGTCGCAGGTCAGGAGGGCGACAAGCGCGCCGTTTACGACACCTCCATGCTCCCCATGGCGCCCGTGCAGTACGAGGCAGTGTGCGACCGCAGCGGCTATGTCAAGCATATCAGCGCCGATGAGGTCGGTCTTGTTTCCATGCACCTCGGCGGTGGCAGAGCCACTAAGGAGAGCGTTATCGACCTGTCCGTGGGACTTATCCTCCATAAGAAGGTCGGCGATGCGGTCACGGCAGGCGAGAGCCTCGGCACCATCCACGCACAGAGCCTTGAGGCTGCGAAGAAGGCGGCGGAGATGCTCAATTCGTGCTACACCATCGTGCCCGACCCCGTCGAGAAGCCTGCGTTCATCAAGGGCATCGTGAGATAAATTTAATATTTAAATAGCAAAAAGGACAGTCGTTTGACTGTCCTTTTTAATTGGCAAAAGCAATTATAAACGATGCGACGACCATGGTAATGGCAAAGACGATCTCGCCTGCCCATATCATGCGAAGCTGCGATTCGGATATCACGAGCCCGCCGCCCTGCGCCTCGCGGGGCGCTGCGACTTCCTCGGCATCCTCCTGCTCTGCGGTCTCCTCAGCCTCGTCGTGAGCGTCGTATTCGTCATAGCTTACCTCCTCGTCGGGGAGCTCCTCATTCGGGCTCTCCTCATCGGGAGCGGCGGACTTTTTCCTGCCGAGCTTGGGTATTTTGATTTCGGGAATCTTGAATTTCATAGCATCACCTGAAAACGGCGGGCGCGAGGCCCGCCGTTTGACAGTTATTTATTACTCTGCCTCGGCAAGAGCCTTGGCTTCCTCGATGACCTTCTGCTGAACGTTGCCGGGAGCTTCCTCGTAGCGAATGAACTTGCAGGAGAAAGATCCGCGACCCTGGGTCATGGAGCGCAAGTCGATGGTGTAGGAGCTCATCTCGGCCATGGGGACCTCAGCCTCGACGGTCTGCATACCGTCCTCTGCGGTCATGCCGAGCACGGTGCCGCGGCGCTTGGAGGAGATGTCGGACATAATATCGCCGAGGTTTGCGTCGGGAATGGTTACCTGAAGCAGACCGATGGGCTCAAGAATGGTGGGCTTTGCCTTGGGAATGCCGTCCTGATATGCAAGGCGAGCGGCAGTCTGGAAGGCCATATCGTTGGAGTCAACGGGGTGGTAGGAGCCGTCGTACAGAGTGGCCTTAAGACCGACGAGCGGGTAACCTGCGAGGACGCCCTTCTGTACGGCGTTGCGCAGACCCTTTTCGACGGAGGGGAAGAAGTTCTTGGGAACGGAGCCGCCGAAGACTTCCTCTGCGAAGATCATGTCGTCCTGCTCATCCTGCGGCTCAAAGCGGATCCAAACGTCACCGAACTGACCGGAACCGCCGGACTGCTTCTTGTGACGGCCGTGAGCCTCGACCTTGCCCTTGATCTTCTCGCGGTAAGCGACGCGGGCGGGCTTGAGCTCGGTCTCAACGCCGAAGCGGCTCTTGAGCTTTGCGCACAGAACGTCGACCTGGATATCGCCTGCGCCGGAGATGACCATCTGATGGGTCTCGGCGTTGTTTACGAGAGTGAAGGAAACGTCCTCCTCGTTGAGTCTTGCAAGACCGCCGGCGACCTTGTCGTCCTGACCCTTGGTCTTGGGGGAGATAGCCATGGAGTAGCAGGGATCTGGCATCTGCAGAGCGGGCAGCTCGACCTCGTTCTTCGGGTCGCAGACGGTATCGCCGGTCTTCCACTCCATCTTGCCGACGGCAACGATGTCGCCGCAGCAGGCTTCCTTGACCTCGGTGGCCTTTTTGCCGCAGATGGTGTAGAGTCTGCCGAGCTTGTCGGTGCTGGAGGCACGGACATTGCGCAGAGACATATCGGAGGTGATCTTGCCGGAAACTATCTTAACAAAGCTGTATTTGCCGAACTGGTCGGAAACGGTCTTGAAAATGAAGCCGCAGGTGGGCTCGGCGGACTTATCCTCGGGAGCGGGAACATAGTCGCAGATAGCCTGAAGGACGGCCTCGGTGCCGACGTTGGACATTGCCGCGCCGCACAGAACGGGAACGACGCTGCGCTCTGCAAGGCCTGCCTTGAGACCGGCCGCGATCTCGTCGTCGCTCAGCTCCATGGTGTCGAGGAACTTTTCCATGAGCTCCTCGGTAACGGCGGCAGCCTCCATAAGCTCCATGCGCATCTCCTCGACCTTGTCGGCATCGGCAGCGGGAACTGCGACCTTAGCGGTCTTGCCGCCATTGGTCTGGTATGCGGTGTTGTGAACGAGGTCGATGACGCCGGTGCCGTCGGACATGGGGATCATGACCGGGCAGATGCTTGCGCCGTACTTATCCTTAAGTGCGCTCAGAACAGCGTAGTAATCGCCGTGCTCTTCATCGATCTTGGAGATGTAGAACATAGCGGGAACGCCGGCTGCCTTGAGGTACTTCCAGCTTCTCTCTGCGCCGACGGTGATGCCGTCCTTTGCCGAGCAGAAGATGACGCCCGCCTCGACAGCGCGGATAGCGGCGAGAACGTCGCCGACGAAGTCGAAATAGCCGGGGCAGTCGAGTACATTGATCTTGCAGCCGCCGAAATTAACGGGAGCGACGGAGGTCGCGATAGTGATCTGACGCTTGATTTCCTCTGCGTCATAGTCGCAGACGGTGTTGCCGTCGGTGACCTTGCCCATACGGTCGATAGCGCCGGTAGTGAACAGAATGCTTTCAGCAAGACTGGTCTTACCGCTGTTGCCGTGACCCATGAAGCAGATGTTGCGGATGTTCTTGGTTTCGTAGCTCATGTGTTGCTTCCTCTCTAAAAAGATTATATTTAAAGATTTTATAATTCAAACTGACTGTTTAAGTATACACTAATTAAAAAGCATTATCAACAGTTTTTTACGGGGTGCTTACCGTAAATGACAGTATTACCGAAATAAGGAGCCAAACCAGAAGGTATATGAGCGCGACCGTCACTGCGGGCAGAGCCTTGAGGCTCAGAATGAACATGAGCGCGATGCCGATAACGGCACTCATGACGCTGAGCATAACGCACAGTCTTATGCGTGAAAACAGCGCCTTGCCGTGTCCCGCAAGGCTCACGAGAGAGCCCAGACCCTCGCGCGAAATGATAGCCGCGGGCTTGGAGCCCTCGCCGGGGACTGCGCCGGAAAGCTCATAGCGCTGCGCATAGGGCGGGAAGTCAAAACCGTCGGTGGGGATGTCGAATTTAACGGAGAGCATCTGCGGAGTGATGTTAAAGTCGCGCAGTGCAAATACCGCGTGCCGCCCCGAGCTCATGAGCTCGTACAGCGCGTCCTTAACGGCGTCGAATGCCTCGTACTTCACCTCGAAAACGCCGCATATGGCGCCTGCCGCCGCAACGTAAACTCCGCCGCGCACAACGTATTTTTCGGGCAGAACGACGCCCATAAGACGCATGAACGCCGCGTCGCCGCAAAAGACCTCCTTGCCGTCTACCATGGCGCGCAGACCGCCGCTCTCGTGAACGGTGAAGTCGTCCACGGACAGCGCGTGACCGCCGGCCTTGGTCATGAGCGAGGCAAACGCTCCCGCCATCGCGCAGCCGGATGCGCTTATTATGCTGCTTGCGTAGGATATGACCTCGGAGGCGTCCATATGGCTCAGAATGCAGACCTTGCCGATCTTTATGCTGCCCTTGGGGAAGAGGTCGGCATCGGTCACGATGAGGTGCTTTGCCTTGCCGATGTCATAAAGCCCCGACCAGCCCGCTATCGTCAGACCGCTTTTTATAAGCCCCTTGACCGAGACATAAAACGGCATGGGGAAGGTCAGGAGCATCGCCATGGGAGCTGCGCATACGAAAATTCCGGAGAATATGTGCGCAAAGCCCGCGAAATTCTTGCTTAATGCCGCGGCAATGATGCTCAAAACGAGCGCCAAAACGATGAAATACGGGGTCAGCACACCGAAAACGGCCTCGTCGGGTCCCTCCTCCTCGGTGCGGCGGACTATACCCGCAGTCGTGCCGCGAGCCTTGACGAGCGTTATGTCGCCGCCTGTAAGCTCGGACTCCGCCGTGAGCGTATAGGGGCTGCGCGCGGAGTGTGCGGTGTTAAAAACTATCCTGTTGCTGCGCGCGTTCAAAATGCAGCCGAGCAGCGTGCAGGCAATGGTAAGCGAGGGAATAACGCAGAAGGGGATGACCTTCTGGGTGACACTTGCCGCGGAGAGAAAGGCGTCTATCATGCACAGAAGGCAGGACACGGCGATGAGCGAGCTTGCGTGAAATTTAAAGCGTGCAAGGCTCATGATGCCGGTGGTTATTATATCAAGTCCGCATATCATGACGGCAAGCATCATGATAAGGCACACGGCGCTTCTGATGCCGGTGTCGGCAAGTGCTCCCGCGAGCGGGAGACCGAGGGATAAGTATATCATGACGGCGCACAAAACGAAGGAGATGCGCGTTCTTATCCGCAGTCCCGCGATGTGCCTGTCGTAAAATCTTGCCGCCTTATCGGGCTTTTCCTCCTCGCCGAGATCCTCGTCCTCGTAGCTTGCCGGGCCGATGGTGAGCTCACTCTGCTTGATGCGCATCGCAATGAACGCAAGCGCGGATATGACCGGCACCGCGACGGACTCGCGGAAGGAGCGGCGCGGTCTTTTTGCCTTAGGCTCACGCCTGTCCTGCGCCTCGGAATAATCGGCGTCTGCGGCGTAATCCCCGGCAGCATCGTCCGAAAGAGCCGAGTCGTCAATATCGTCATCGTCCGTGCCGCCTTCGGCCTCGGAGCCGTCTATAAGCCCCGAGCCGCCGTAAAGCTCCTCGTCCATGCCGCTTTCGGGCTTGTCGGGGCGCTCGGCGCGCTTTTTCGTGGGCTCGCGCTTAATATCGGGCTCGTCCTCTGCCTCTGCCTGCGCGGGCTTCGGCTCGATAACAGGCGCGTCTTCCGGCTCGACCTCAGGCTCATCCTCGATCTCAGGCTCAGGCTCAAATTCAGGCTCAAGCCCGGGCTGAGACTTCTCGCGGCGATACTGACTGATTATCCTGTCCACCTCGGCCATGAGAGGATCGTCCTCCGGCTCGGAGGGCTCGGACGGCTGCTTTTCGATGCTGACGATAAGTGCCGCATCGCTGCCGTCGTCCTGTGTCTCGAAGCGTATCCGCTTCTTCTCCGGCTCAAACACGGGAGGCTGCGGCACAGGCTCGTCGGGCAGGGAACCGAATTCCTTCAGAATATTGTCGAAATCAAATTCGTTGTTTCCGTAATTTTCCTTGCTCATAGAATCATCCTCGGCGTACTCAGCCTCTGCGCTGACGCAGTACCTCATACATGATAATAGAAGCGGCGGCGGATGCGTTGAGAGAGTTTATCTTTCCCGCCATGGGGATGTTCACTATAAAATCGCAGTTTTCGCGCACGAGCTTGCCCATGCCGTCGCCCTCGGAGCCGATGACGATGGCGCAGGAGCCGGTGAAGTCGGTGCCCCACAGCTCGCTTGAGCCGCCGGCTGCCGCGCCGTAGACCCAAACACCCTCGTTTTTGAGCCACTTGAGCACCGCCGGGATATTGGGCACGCGGGCAATTTTCATGTGCTCTGCCGCGCCTGCGGACGCCTTGCCGACAATGGCGGTAAGTCCCGCGCTGCGGCGCTTGGGGATAATGACGCCGTGCGCGCCCGCGCACTCCGCACTGCGGATAACGGCGCCGAGATTGCGGGGGTCGCTGACCTCATCGCAGACGATGATAAACGGCTGCTCGCCCTTTTCGCGGGCGTGCTCGAGAATGTCGGACACCGTGCAGTATTCGCTCACGCCGACGAGTGCGACAACGCCCTGATGCGCCTTCGTGACGCTCATGGAGTCGAGCTTGCGCCTGTCGGCGTCGGCGACGACGATGCCCAGTTCACGCGCCTTTGACGCGATGTGACCGAGCGTTTTATCCGTCTCGCCCTTGGCAATAAATATCTTGTCAATGTTTCTTCCGACGCGCAGCGCCTCGATAACGGCGTTTCTGCCCTCGATTATTTCGTTTTTTATTTCAAAGCTGTTTTCCTTGTTTTGCATTTTTTCACCTGTATAGATAATAATTCAAAATACAGTCTAACATATATTCGCAAAAACTTAAAGGGAAAAGTTTTTCCTTTGACAATTTTTTTGTGGACATTATTTGATATAAGATGTAAAATATGAAATAATGTATAATCAAGATAACTGTGCCCGAAAGGAAATATGCATGAAGAAGCTCAACCAAAAGATCGATTTATTCTGCTACCGTCATCCGAGATTCGGTATCCCGAATCTTATGCTGTATATAGTCGTTATAAGCCTCGGCGTATGGCTGCTGAGCACCATGGACAGCAGTCACAGCCTCATGAGCTATTTGGAATTTTCGCCCGCGCTCATCTTTAAGGGGCAGGTCTGGAGGCTCATAACCTTCATTTTCGTCCCGATGGATATGAGCATATGGGCGCTGCTGTTTTTCTATTTCTACTATTGGATAGGCAGCACGCTCGAGCACGAATGGGGCACCGCACGCTTTAATATTTTCATTTTCAGCGGCATTATCCTCACCGTCATCTACGGTCTTGTCATCTACCTCATAACGGGGCAGTCGGCAAGCGTCGGAACGTACTACATCTATCTGTCGATGTTCTTCTCCTTTGCAACGCTTTTTCCGGAGGTGCGCGTGCTTTTCATGTTCATCATTCCGATAAAGATCAAGTGGCTTGCCTATCTTGACGCGGCGTTTTTCGTGTATGCCATGCTCACGACCCGGTTCCCGTTTAACCTTCTGCCGCTTATCGCGATACTGAACTATCTCATCTTCTTCGGAGCGGACCTTATCTCCTCGCTGTCGAAAAACCGTGTGCATTACAACAAAACAACGGTCAACTTCAACCGCGAGAAGCAGAAGATAAAATACGAGCAGCGCCAGAAAAACTACACTCACAAGTGCTGCGTGTGCGGCAGAACGGACACCGATTTCCCGAACCTCGAGTTCAGATACTGCTCAAAGTGCGCGGGCTATCACTGCTTCTGCCAGGACCATATAAATAATCACGTTCACTTTACGGAATAAACATACAGGGTGGATAAAGACATGGAAGAAAAGACAAAGAGCACGGTCAAAACCGTGATACAGGCAATTATTCTCGTGTTGCTTGCGGCGGCCCTGGCGTTTGTCGTGTACTGCGGCGTGAAGGCCAATAACGAGCTTGCAAAGCCCGCACCGACGGCTGCGCCCACTGCCGCACCTACGCCTACCCCAACTCCGGAGCCGACCCCCACGCCCATAGGACTTCCGGACTTTAAGCCCCACGCGACCGAGAATACCGCGCCGGAAAAGCTCATTTCCAGCACGGCCATCATGGTTGACGGCGAGGTGGTCGAGGAGTACAAGAATAAGTATGAGATAAACTTCGACCTGCCCGAGCGCTACACCGAGCTTGAGGGCGTCGTCACATTCCGCGGAAACAACTTCCGCAACGGCGCGGCATACGGCACGGCGAGCATCAGCGGCAAGACCATGTCCAAGGCATGGGTCAAGTCTACGAGCGGCCTCAGCGATACCGATGGCATCTACTGGTCCGGCAGCGGCTGGACGGGTCAGCCCCTCATCGTCAAGTGGCCCGAGGCAACGCGCAAGAACATGAGTGCGATGTATGACTGGGCGCGCGAAAAGCAGGAGCTCGTCGAGGTCATTTACGCGACTCTTGACGGACACGTTTATTTCTATGAGCTCACTACCGGCGAATACACCCGCGATCCGCTAAACCTCGGCTTTAACTACAAGGGAGCGGGCGCACTTGACCCGCGCGGCTATCCCATTCTCTACGTCGGCTCCGGCGTTGACAGCATAAACGGCAGGTCCCGCGTCAAGGTCGTAAACCTCATGGACAACACCGTCATGTTCGAGTTCGGCCACAACGAATCGTTTGCAAACCGCGGCTGGCATATGTTTGACTCCTCGCCGCTCGTGAGCGCGGCTACCGACCAGCTCATCTATCCGGGTGAGAACGGAATTCTCTACATAATCCATCTGAACACCAAATTTAACGAGCAGACGGGCGAATTGTCCATCGATCCCGACAATATAGTTAAGTGGAAGTATAACGGCGTGCGCACCGGCAGCCGCTATTGGCTCGGCGTAGAGTCCTCCGCGGCGGCGATAAACAATTATATTTTCCTTGCCGATAACGGCGGAAACCTCATGTGCCTTGACCTCAACACGCTCAAGCTCGTGTGGGTGCAGGACGTGGTTGACGACACCAACTGCTCGCCCGTCATCGACATTGAGGACGGACATCCGTATATCTACATAAGCACCTCCTTCCACTACGGCTGGCGCTCGTACTCGACGGCGGAGATACCCATTTTCAAGATAGACGCCGAAACGGGCGAGATAGTATGGCAGACCAATTACACCTGCTACACCGTGCAGGATCTCTCCGGCGGCGTGCAGGGCACGATAGCGGTCGGCAAGAATAAGCTTTCGGATATGATATTCGTGCCCGTTGCGAGAACTCCGGGCGCAAGCTCCGGCACTCTTGCGGCGCTCAAAAAGGACACGGGCGAGGTCGTTTGGGAGAAGGAGACCTCGATGTATTCATGGAGCTCACCCGTTGACTTCTATGACGAAAACGGCAACGGCTACCTGCTCTACTGCAACTCCGGATTTAATATCTATCTTATTGACGGCAAGACCGGCGAGCAGCTTTCCTACATGAACCTCGGCGGCAATATCGAGGCATCGCCGGCAATGTACGGAAACTATGCGGTCGTGGGCACGCGCGCAATGCGTACCTACTGCATACAGGTGAGTTAATTAAACAATACACATAAGAGGAAAAAGGAAGGGAAAACAAATGAAGTACGCAATTTTCTACTTCAGTCCGTGCGGGGGGACAAAATCCGTCGCGGATGTCATAAGCAGGGAGCTGGGCGATGCACCCATGCAGGAGCTGACCACTCCGAGCATGGACACCCGCATCGACAAGGACACGCTCACGTTCTTCTGCTTCCCAGTCTACGCCGGCAGAATACCCAAGCCCATGTACGACCGCATGAAGATCATAAGAGGCGACAACAGCCCCTGCGTTCCGGTCGCCGTTTTCGGCAACCGCGCTGTTGACGATGCGCTGCTGGAGATGAGCGAGCTTGCCGAAAAGAGCGGCTTTGTGACCGTTGCGGGCTGCGCGATGGTGGCTCCGCACTCCATTGACCCCGAGTTCGGCGCGGGCAGACCCGACACGAGCGACAAGGCAAAGCTGCATGATTTTCTCGAAAAGCTCAAGGCAGCCGAGAGCTTCGGCAGAGTGAAAATGCCCGGTGATCCCGGCTATGCAAAGAAAAAGGCAGCCGGTCTTCCGCTGTACCCCGTTGCATCGAAGGAGTGCATCGGCTGCGGAATGTGCGAAAAATACTGCCCGGCGGGAGCCATCAAGGGCAAGCACATGAGAACCGTGCCCACCAAGTGCATAAGCTGCATGAGATGCGTGAGCATGTGCTCGACCGATTCACGCAGAGTGCCCGCCCCGATGCGCCTTGCGGCTCACATGACGCTCAAAAAGCTCTGCTCCGAGCGCAGAGAGCCGGAGTTTTATCTCTGATACGGGAAAATTGCAAATTTTCTGACAAGTAACTGTTGTAACACAACGCGATTTCGTGATATACTGCCATTGCATGAAAAAGATCTAATGGAAGATATATAAAAATTGAAAGGGGATACATATGGCAAGAGAAAAAATCATTGCGCTCGGCAAGAAAATGACCGACCGCATACCGCAAAAGCTCGGCCTCGAGAAAATCACCGAGAGCGATCCGGAATACTACGGTCTCGCTTCCGTGGTTTCCGACGAAGAGGCTGAGGTCGCGCTGGCAATGGACCTGCGCAAGCCCACCACTCCCGAGAAGATCGCAAAGAAAATGGGCAAGGATGTCGAATATGTGCGCAAGCACATGGACACAATGGCACGAAAGGGCGTTCTGGAGGGTAACTACGACACTCCCGACGGCAGCCTTCAGTATGTTCTGCCTATCTTCGTTCCCGGCGCGGCGGAGCTCATGAATATGCACCTCGATCAGGTCGAGGAGCATCCCGAGCTGGCCACGTTCTTCGAGCGCATGGCGTTCCTGCCGCTGACGAAGATCACCCCCATGGTACCTCCCGGAGGCAACGGCATCGGCATGCACGTTATCCCCGTCGAGAAGGCCATTCCCGCAACAAACGAGTCCGTCAGCATCGAGCACATCTCCCACTGGCTCAAGAAGTATGAGGGACAGCTCGGCGTCGGCTACTGCTCCTGCCGTAACGCGATGCGCATGATGGGCGAGGGCTGCGGCGAGCTCCAGGAGGAGCTGTGTATCGCAGTCGGCACCTTTGCAAGATACTGCGAAGAGACCGGCAAGGGCCACAGCATCACCTATGAAGAGGCAATGCGTATTCTTCAGCGTGCCGAGGATAACGGCTATGTCCACCAGATAACCAACATCGACGGCGAGAACAAGATATTCGCCATCTGCAACTGCGCACTCGGCTCCTGCTTCGCACTGCGCACCTCGCAGCTGTTCAACACCCCCAATATGTCCGCCTCCGCATACCGCGCACACGTTGACAAGGAAAAGTGCGTCGCCTGCGGCAAGTGCGTCGAGGTCTGCCCCGCAGGTGCCGCAAAGCTCGGCCAGAAGCTGTGCACCAAGGACGGCCCCGTGGTATATCCCAAGCAGCCGCTTCCCGATGACAACCATTGGGGCGAGCATATGTGGGATATGGACTACAAGAACAACAACCAGAAGAACTGCCACGAGAGCGGTACCGCTCCCTGTAAGGCAGCCTGCCCGGCACACATCGCCGTTCAGGGCTACATCAAGATGGCAGCCCAGGGCAGATACATGGATGCTCTCAAGCTCATAAAGCAGGATAACCCGTTCCCGGCAGTCTGCGGCAGCATCTGCAACCGCCGCTGCGAGGACGCCTGCACCCGCGGCCAGCTCGACCGCGCAGTTGCCATCGACGAGATCAAGAAGTTCATCGCCGAGAAAGAGCTGAGCGAAAAGACCCGCTACATTCCCGAGAAGCGCCGTCACAAGACCCCCGACGTTGACTACGAGGAGAAGATCGCAGTCATCGGCGCAGGTCCTGCCGGCATGAGCTGCGCATACTACCTTGCCGAGATGGGCTATGCAAACGTCACCGTTTTCGACCGCAACCCGACTCCCGGCGGTATGCTCACCCACGGCATCCCCTCCTTCCGCCTCGAGCGCAAGGTCATCAATGCCGAGATCGACGTTCTCAAGAAGATGGGCGTCAAGTTCAAGTGCGGCGTTGAGGTCGGCAAGGACATCACCATCGATGAGCTGCGCAAGCAGGGCTATCTTGGCTTCTTCGTCGCCATCGGCGCACAGAAGTCCGCAAAGCTCGGCATCGCGGGCGAGGAGCTCAAGGGCGTTTACGGCGGCGTTGACTTCCTGCGTGAGGTAAACCTCGGCAACAAGGTCGAACTTGGCAAGAAGGTCGCAGTCGTCGGCGGCGGCAACGTCGCAATGGACGTCGTTCGCACCGCCATCCGTCTCGGTGCAGAGGAGGCTTACATAGTCTACCGTCGCTCCGAGGACGAGATGCCCGCAGATAAGGAAGAGGTCGCCGAGGCAATGGCAGAGGGCGTCAAGTTCTGCTACCTCAATGCTCCCGTGGAGATCACCGGCACCGCAGCCGGCAAGGTCAACGGTCTCAAGGTCGAGATCATGGAGCTCGGCGAGCCCGACGAGAAGGGC
>CEAB01031668.1_pt1 | contig 15564 bp, 19 predicted proteins | sample 557651 | NCBI WGS metagenome assembly CEAB01 (sample SAMEA3182046, study PRJEB8094) | gut metagenome | biome: human; feature: gut; material: Stool; isolation source: human stools | place: Canada | collected 2011-11-15
ATGGAGGATATCCTCCGCATCGTCTGCTGCCGTCACCAGTGCCGCATAAAAGAGAAGAGCGTCACAAGCGACTGCGTGAGCGTAATAGGTGAAATATGCGCAGCGGTTCTGTACGTCCCTGAGGGCGGAGCGGGCGTGCGCAGCGCCGAAACTGTGCTTCCGTTTGAGATCTGCTTTGACGCTCAAGGCGCCGACAGCACCTGCGTGTGCGTGACAAGGATCATTTGCGTCGGCGTTGACGCAAAGGCTGCCAATCCTCGAAAAGTATCGCTCAGTGCGAGCGTGACGATGGAGCAGAGCTGCTATAAATACATTGATATCCGCAGCTATCAGATGCCGGAGAGCACGAGCGATAAGCTGTTTTTCAGGGAAAGCGAGCTCAAATTCACGGAAACAGTATTCGCGGGCGAAAAAAATCTCGGCATCGAGGACGATGTTTCGCTTCCCGACGAATTGAGCGGAGGCACACTGATAAAAGCGTTTGCTACCCTTTCCGACTGCGGCAGCGAGATCGTCGGAACTAAGCTCGTGGTAAAGGGAGATTGCAACATAGAGGCGCTTTTCACTCAAAATGATGAGCTGCGCACCTGCTCGTTTAAGCTGCCGTTTTCGCAGCTGTTCACGCTGCCGGAGGAGGCGCCGTCGCCAAATGTGTGCATAACGCCCATGCTGACGGGGCAGCACTATGAGGCGTTTGACGGCAAGCTGTCGGCTGATATTCGCGCCGCGGTACAGATCGTTTGCACGCAGGAGCAGCAGGAAAAATTTCTAAGCGACGCCTACTCATGCCGCAAAAAGCTGAGCATTGAAAAAAGCTGCGTGAGCGTTATAACGAACACCTCTCACGAGTGCCGCGAGACAAGACTCAGCCTGCCGTACAGCTCGGATCGCGGCGTGCAAAGCATTGTATCGGCGTATGCCGCGGCAGAGTGCCCCGAGTGCTCGGACGGCGCCGCTGCTGTTCCCGTGACGGCAGAGGTTATTTATATTGACGGCGAGGGTGAGCTTCGATCATGCCGCGTGCGCACGAGGGCGGAGCTTGAGGAAGCGTGCGGCGGCGTTAATGTCCGCAGCACATCCGCATCTGCCGCTTTCGAGGGCAGCACCATCACTGTCACGGTCATTTTAAGCTACACAAGCTGCGAGCATTCATGCGAGAATATTGAAATGATCGTCGGCATCACGGAGCTTGACGAGGATGCTGAAAAGCCGAGTGCAAACGCTTATATGTGCGCACCCGAGGGCGACCTTTGGGAGCTTGCAAAGCGGCATTGCTCAGACACCGAGCTTATAAAGAAAGTAAACTCCATAGAGGACGAAATACCCGACAGGCTGTTGCTCATACCGGTCATTTGAGGTAAAGAAAATGCGAGCATATGATGAAGCCGTAAAGCTGCTGCCGTCAAAAACGGCGGCGCAGCTCGGCCAAAATACGGAAAACGCGGAGGAATTCAGGCTGAGGATCGGCTTTGAGCCTACCGCACTTATAGACGGTGTGCAGGTGCGGCTCGCGGGCGGCGTTATAGACGAAAACGACATCGCCGCTGTCTTGGAAAAGGCAACGCGCGCCTCGGTCCATGCATTCAGCCAGGATATTGCCAAGGGCTTTATCGGCTGCCGCTGCGGGATACGGCTCGGATTGTGCGGCACGGGTGTGTGCAGCGGCGGCGCAGTCACCGCGCTGCGCGAGATAAGCTCGGTGTGCATCAGAATACCGCACGAGCTGCACTGCGCCTTGAGTGAGGACATTCTTATGCTTCTTTATAACAAGGTAGCCAATATCCTCATTCTCTCTCCGCCGGGAGGCGGCAAAACAACGCTTCTGCGCGAATTCGTAAGAGCTCTGTCAACAGGCGGCGTGCGCGTATCCGCAGCCGACGAGAGGGGAGAGATAGCGGCGGTTTATGGCGGAAGAGCACAGTTTGACCTCGGAGAAGGCTGCGATGTTATGACTGATGTTCCGAAGGCGCAGGCGGTCATGATGCTGCTGCGCTCGATGAGCCCGCAGGTGATAGCGATGGACGAGATATCCTCGCCGGATGATATAAATGCCGCTTTGAGTGCCGCAGGCTGCGGCGTCAGGCTCATTGCGACAATTCACGCCGCGTCTGTTCGGGATCTGTCCAAGCGTCCGGTTTACAGAGAGCTTATAAAAAGCGGAGTTTTTACCGACGCCGTCACGATACATAACGAAAACGGCCGGCGCAGCTATTCATGCGAGGTGCTGCCATGAGACTCATTGCCGCCGGAATGATAGTTTTCTCCTGCGCCGCCCTCGGGATAATGAAGGCGCACGGCTTAACGGAGCTTGACAGAATGTATTCTTCGCTCATATCGGCTCTTGAGCTTATAAAAAGCGAGATATGCACGTCCCACGCTCCGCTTGATTCGGCCTTGAGCCTTGTGATGCAAAGCTCGGACAAGTCTGTGGAGCCGTTTCTCAGCGCTGTGATTTCAGGGCTTTCCGAGCTTGGGGACAGCAGCTTCTGCGATATATGGACAGCTTCGATTCAAAGCGAGCTGACTGCATTGCCGAAAAGCTGTGTACAAAGTCTTGTATCGCTCGGAAGCTCACTCGGACGCTATGACGCGGATATGCAAAAATGCGCCATCGAGCGCTGCTCGGTGCAGCTGGAGGCGGCGCGGAGCGAGCTGCGAGCCGCTGCGGTCGCAAACAAAAGAATGTACGTCGGCACGGGCGCATCGGCAGGGCTTATCATAGCCATAATCATGCTGTGACATTACGGAGGAAAAATGGAAGTTGAGCTCATTTTCAAAATTGCCGCCGTCGGCATACTCGTCGCGGTGCTGAATATCCTTCTGACACGCTCGGGCAGGGACGAGCAGGCACTCATGACGACCATTGCGGCGCTTGTAGTCGTTCTCATTGTAGTCGTTGAGAAAATAAGCGACCTTTTCGGGCTTATTAAGACCCTGTTCCAATTATAATGGACATCGTTATCAAAGCCGCGGCAATTGCCGTCATTGCAGTCATGTGCATATTGCTTATCAGTAAAAGCAACGGCGAAATTTCGCTTGCGGCAGCTCTGACCGTAACGGCGGTAATATGCATATCGGCCGTGCAGATGCTTGCTGATATCGCCGAGTTAATTAAGTACGCAATAAGCCTTGCAGGGCTCGGCGGCGCGGTGTTCATGCCTATTTTAAAGTGCGCGGGCATAGCGATAGTAGTGCACATAGGCGCAGGACTGTGCAAGGACGCGGGACAAAGCTCGATCGCAGCTTCGCTTGAGCTTGCCGGCTCTGCCGCGGCACTGTTTACCGCGCTGCCGCTCATGCGCTCACTTTTGGATACGATAGGCGGTCTGATATGAAAAAGCTGCTGTTTATAATTATATTCTCCGTTTTGCTCACGGCACCGTGCAGAGCGGAGCCTTATGACGAGAAGGAGCTTACAGCCTCGCTGCCGGACTATGCCGAGGAGCTTGCGGGAGATACAAATTCAAGTCCCCAAGCCGCGCTCGACGGCGTTACCGAGGCTTTTACGGCGGAGCTCGGCAGCGGTATAGGCGGAGCGGTCAAACGCGCCCTCGGCATCGTCGCCGTCGCACTTATATGCGCTGTTCTGACCGTGTTCTGCAACGACTCGCCCGAATACGTGCAGCTGGGCGGGTGCGCTGCCGTTACACTGCTCAGCGTCGGTGAGGTAAATTCATTCATTTCCTCCGGCGCAAGCGTTATAACGGCGATCTCCGGCTTTTCAAAAACACTCCTGCCTGCCATGTGCGCTGCGGGAGCTGCCTGCGGTACTCTCGGCTCGGCAAGCGTAAAATACGCAGCCTCGGTTCTTTTCATGGATGCCTTCATAACACTCGCCCAAGGCGTTATTCTTCCGCTTATATATGCCTGCCTCGGAGTGGGCATAGCCGCGGCGGCGTTTAATAACAAAAGTCTCGAAGCGGTCTCAAAAACTCTCAAGCGCGTATGCTCCTTTCTTATGATCTCCTGTGCGCTTATCTTCACGATCTACATCACCATAAGCTCTGCAGTCGCATCCGGCGGCGATGCCGTAGCCTCAAAGCTTGCAAAAACGGCGATTTCGGCGGCATTGCCTGTGGTCGGAGGGATAATATCCGACGCAGCCGGAACCGTCGTTGCGGGCGCTCAGGCGATGCGCAACACGCTCGGCGTGTTCGGAATGACGGCGCTTCTTGCCATATGCGCAGCACCCTTTGCAGCCCTCGGCCTTAATTATCTTACATACAAGCTGTCGGCTGCGGCGGTGAAAATGTTCGGCTGCGACAGATTATCGGCACTTGCCGACAGCATAGGAAGCGCCATCGGAATGATACTCGGCCTTGCGGGATGCTGCGCGATAATTCTTTTTGTTTCAATGGCAACGTCAATAAAGGCGGTGAGTGGTATATGACTGATATTATTCACCAGTGGCTTCGTGCCGTAACGTTCACGGGTATAGTCTGCTCTCTTGCGTATATGCTCACGCCGGAGGGCAGGATAAAGCGTGCCATGCAGGTCATCTGCGGTATTGTCATGTGCATTGCGATCATCTCCCCCTTAGCAAAGCTTGATATGAATTCATATTCAAAGGCCCTGAGCCAATATAAAATCGACGCGGAGAGCATAGCGCGGGATGGGGAGGAGTACAGCAAAAATTTGAACAGAGCTATCATACAGGAGCGGTGCGAAGCATATATATTGGACAAAGCCGCCGAGCAGGGCGTTAAGCTTTCCGATGTGAGCGTGCTCGCACGATGGAGCGACGAGGGGTATTGGTACCCGTATGAGGCACAAATATGCGCCGATGTCCCTCAGAGCGCGCAGGCGCGGTTAAGCGATGTTATTGAGGCCACACTCGGCATAAGCTGTGAGCGGCAGATATGGAACGGTGATGCAAGTTGAGTGAAAAACTGAAGCAGCAGATAAGAAAATTCAAATACCCCTTGCTTGCGCTGGTGCTCGGGCTTGCGATAATGCTTATGCCCATCGGAGCGGGAAAAACAGCGGCATCCGATGCGCACAGTGACGAACAGCGCCTTGAGGCCGTGCTTAATAAATGCGAGGGCGTGGGCAGTGTGACGGTTTTGCTGTCCGAAAACGGAGCCGTCATCGTCTGCGCGGGCGCCGATGACCCAGTCACCCGATTTGCCGTTACCAAGGCTGCCGAAGCGTTTACGGGCTTAACAAGCGACAGGATACAGATTTTAAAAACTGCGGCGAATATAGGAGGGTAATATGAAGCATCTTAAACGAAACGTAACTATTGCGGCGGTGCTGCTGCTTGTATGCGCAGCGGTTTACCTCAACTGGTCGTATAACAACAAATGGGGCTTTGCGGATCCGGCAATGGTCAAGGCTGAGGACGCGGCAATGAAGGCCGCAAACGAGGCTTACGAGGCGGCAAACACAAAAAGCTCCTCCGGTTATTTTGCCGAGGCAAGGCTGAGCCGTCAGGTCTCACGCGACGAGGCGATGAAAATGCTTGAGGACGCAGTATCGTCAGACTCTGCCTCGCAGGAGACGATAGATTCGGCGATGAACGCCATATCCGCCATGGCAAACTACTCCATGAAGGAGTCGCAGCTTGAAAATAAGCTTCTGGCCAAGGACTTTGCCGACTGCGTGGTGTATATGAGCGAGGACTCCATAACCGTTGCGGTGCCCGCTCCGAAGGACGGATTGAGCGAGGCAGCGGTCGCAAGAATAACCGAAACGGTGACCTCGGAGACCTCATATACCGCCGCTCAACTCAATGTGATTGCGGTGCCATCATAAAAAAGACGGGTTTTCCCGTCTTTTTTGCTTTATTTTTTTGTTTCATTGTGGTACAATACTATGACAGAATTTATGTGCCCATGGGCGCAGTCAAAATGGAGGCCATATAATGAGTGAAAATTACATCAGCTGCAAGGACGAAAACGGCAGCATAAATATATCCGAAGAAGTCATCTCCGCAATGGTACGCACGGCTGTCACCGAGGTCGAGGGCGTCGCGGCGATTTCCAATTCCACGACGGGCGAGCTCGCGGAGCTTATCGGCATAAAGTCCATGTCCAAGGGCATCACCGTTCAGATAATAGACGATACCGTTAAGGTCGACGTTGTTATTCTCGTTCGCTACGGCTGCAATATCGTTAACATCGCCCGCGAGGTGCAGACCTCCGTGTGCGAGGTCGTCCAGGCCGTCACCGGCATTGAGAAGGCTGAAATCAACGTTCACGTTTCCGGCGTGGCATTTGAAAAGTAAGGTACGGAGTAGGGAATATGAAGAGAACTGCCGCAAGAGAGATAGCGGTGCAGCTCGGCTTTTGCGCAAACGCAAGCGAGAAGCCCGTTGATGAGCTGCTCAACGATTTTTTTGATAAGGAATATTACGAAACGCTTGCCGAAGAAAGCGAGCTTTTCGCGGAGTATCCCGAGAAAAAGCAGCAGGAGTATATAAAGCGCCTTGTCAGCACCATGGATGATTATCGCATCCAGATCGAAAAGTATATCGAAAAATACGCACAGGGCTGGAAAACCACGAGAATATCCAAAACCGCTATGGCTATCCTGCGCTGCGCGGTGTGCGAGATAAAGTACATGGACGATATCCCGGCGGCAGCCGCGATAAACGAGGCCGTGGAAATGGCAAAGGGCTATGACGAGCCGGAGACCGTTGCGTTTATTAACGGTGTTCTCGGCGGCTTCATGCGCGGCGAATTTCCCGAGGAGCCCGTTGAGGCGTCGTCTGCCGAAGCGGAGACGGTGCAATGAGCGAAAGCATCACCGTATCGGAGCTTAATCAAATAATCAAATCACTCGTGGACGGCGAACCGCTCCTTAACAGAGTATGTGTGCGCGGCGAATTATCTAACTACAAGATATATCCGTCGGGACATCACTATTTCACTCTGAAGGATGCGGAGAGCAGTCTGCGATGTGTCATGTTTAAAAGCAGTGCATCCAAGCTGCGTTTTCGCCCCGAAAGCGGAATGGGTGTAACTGCTTTTGGTCGTATTTCGGTGTTCCCACGCGACGGTGCGTATCAGCTTTACTGCTCCGACCTCATTCCCGAGGGGACCGGCGATCTGCAAATAGCGTACGAGCAGCTCAAGGCAAAGCTCGCGGCGGAGGGGTTGTTTGACCCTCGCCACAAAAAGCCGCTCCCGCAGTACCCGAAGAAGATAGCGATCATAACCTCGTCTGCCGGCGCTGCGGTGCACGATATGATAAGAATACTCGGCCGCCGCTGGCCTATGACAAAGGTTATGCTGCTTCCTGTCAGGGTGCAGGGTGTTGAAGCACCGCCCGAGATAGTCGGAGCGATCCGCTATGCAAACCGCCATAATGTCGCCGACCTCATAATAACCGGTCGCGGAGGTGGCTCTATAGAGGATCTGTGGGCATTTAACGATGAGCGCGTTGCAAGGGCGATATATGAGTCCGAGCTGCCCGTTATTTCCGCCGTCGGTCATGAGCCTGACGTCACGATATCGGACTATGTCGCCGATGTCAGAGCGTCAACGCCGTCAAACGCGGCAGAAATCGCCGTACCCGACGAGGCGGATATAAGAGAACTGCTTGCCAACATGAGCATTCGCCAGACGCAAGCAATGCGCAAGAGCATAACCCGTCTCAGCACGCGTCTTGATGATTTCAAGGGCCGCCGTGTGCTCAGAGATCCGATGGCGTATGTTGACACCAAGCGCTCGGAGCTTGACCACGTTCAGGACAGGCTCGTTGCCGCAGCGGAAAAGCTGTGCTCCGCAAACAGGCACAAATTTGTGGCGCTGGCGTCCGCACTTGACGCCATGAGCCCGCTCAAGGTCCTCTCGCGCGGCTATGCCATAGCATCCGACTCCGAGGGAAAACTCGTAAAAAGCGTCGGAGACGTCGCCGGCGGCGATGTGCTCAGCCTCAGCGTCAGCGACGGAACGATAAAATGCACTGTAGAAGAAAGCGAGGCATTTTCACATGGATAATAAAGATATGAGCTTTGAAGCGTCTATAAAAAGACTTGACGAAATAGTGAAGCTGCTTGAAAAGGGCGATGCGCCCTTGAGCGAGTCGCTCAAGCTCTTCGAGGAGGGCACCGAGCTCATCGGTAATTGCGACAAGCTCCTTAACGAAGCGGAGCAGAAGGTCGTTAAGCTCAGAAAAGGTCAGGACGGCGAGCCGGAAGAGCTCCCGTTTGAGGAATAAAAGATGACGGCTAAAGAATATAAAAATCTCATAGACGAAAAGCTCGGGAAGCTTTTTACTCCCGCAGGTCTTCCGTATGACGGACTGCTCGAGTCCATGCATTACAGTCTTACTGCCGGCGGCAAGCGCATCAGACCGACCCTCGTTTTGGAATTTTGCCGCATTTCTGGCGGAGATACCGAAAAAGCGCTCACCGTTGCCTGCGCGATCGAGATGCTGCACACATACAGCCTTATCCATGACGATCTGCCGTGCATGGATAACGACGAGCTGCGCCGCGGCAAGCCCACTAACCACGTCGTTTACGGCGAATGCACCGCGACCCTTGCAGGAGATGCTTTGCAGGCGGAGGCCTTCGGCACGATCGCACGCTCCGAGCTTTGTGCTCAGGCAAAGGCCGATTGCGTGCGTATCCTTGCCGACGCCGTCGGCTGTGACGGAATGTGCGCGGGGCAGTACCTCGACATGGTAGGGGAGAATAAGCAGCTCAGCGAGGCTGACCTTAACGAGATTAACTCCCGTAAGACCGGCGCTCTCTTAATAGGTGCGTGCTGCATGGGCGTTGCGGCGGCAGGCGGCAGCGGAGAAATGCTCAACGCCGCTGCTGCTTACGGCGCCGCGATAGGTGCCGCATTCCAGATACGCGACGATATTCTCGACGTTATAAGCACGAGCGAGCAGCTCGGCAAGCCCATAGGCTCCGATGCAGACGAGCATAAAAACACCTATATGGCGCTGCTGGGCGAGGAAAAGTGCATGGAAATGGTCGAAAAGCTCACCGAAACGGCGAAAAGCGAGCTGAAAAAGGTATTTAATGACACCGATTTTCTTTGCAGACTTGCAGATTCCATGGTAACAAGAGTAAACTGAAAGTGAATAAACCGTAAAACCGCGGCAAATGTCTATTGTAATATTTGCCGCGGTTTGTTATTATATATAATAGCATTTTATGCGAATAAACAGCTAATAACGAGGTATTGTTTTGAATATTCTGAATAAAGTCAATTCCTCTAACGATATTAAGAGGCTCAGCCCGCAGGAGCTTCCGGAGCTTTGTGAGGAGCTCAGAGAGTTTATAATTGACAGTGTTTCCAAAACAGGCGGTCATCTCGCGTCCAATCTCGGCACGGTCGAGCTCACCGTCGCGCTGCACAGAGTATATGACAGCTCGGTCGATCGCATCGTGTTTGACGTCGGTCACCAGAGCTATGCGCACAAGATAATAACCGGCAGACGCGATAAATTTGACACCCTGCGCTGCTACGGCGGACTGTCGGGCTTTCCGAAGCCGTATGAAGCGGACGACGATGCATTTATAGCGGGGCACGCGTCTAATTCCGTCTCGGTCGCACTCGGCATGGCGCGGGCGCGCACGGTGCGGCATGAGGACTATAACGTCGTTGCCGTAATAGGCGACGGCGCGCTCACGGGCGGTCTTGCGTATGAGGGACTTGCAAACGTCGGCGGCAGCAACGAGCCGATGGTCATTATCCTCAACGATAACGGAATGAGCATAAACGGCAACGTCGGCGGCATGGCAAAGCTCCTGTCAAAGGAGCGCGTCAAGCCCGGCTATATTAACTTTAAGCGCTGGTATCGCAGCACCTTCAGCGGCATGAAGGGTGTTTACAACGCCAATCACAAGCTCAAGGAGATACTCAAAAAGTCCATATTGCCGACAAATATGTTCGACTCCATGGGCATTTACTATCTCGGTCCCGTTGACGGGCATGACGTTGAGCAGCTTGAGACGGTCATTCGCTGGGCAAAGGAAATGGACACGCCCGTGCTCGTGCACGTTATAAGCAAAAAGGGCAAGGGCTGCAAATATGCCGAGGAGCACCCGGACAAGTACCACGGTGTCGGTAAATTTGATCCCAAGACGGGAGCAATGCCGGACTCCGGCCCGTGTTTTTCCTCTGTTTTCGGTCAAAAGCTCACACAGCTTGCCGAAATCAACCACAACATCGTCGCTATTACTGCGGCAATGTGTGCAGGCACGGGGCTGACGGAGTTTTCCGAACGCTTCCCGCAGCGGTTTTTCGACGTCGGCATAGCCGAGGGGCACGCAGTCTCCATGGCGTCGGGTATGGCAAAGCAGGGGCTTGTACCTGTCGTTGCAATATACTCGGGCTTTCTCCAGCGCGCGTATGATATGCTCATACACGACGTTTCGCTGCAAAATCTGCACGTTGTATTCTGCGTTGACAGAGCGGGTCTTGTCGGTACGGACGGCGAAACACACCATGGCGCGTTCGATGTAAGCTATCTGCGCTCCGTTCCGCATATGCAGATATTGTGCCCTGCAAGCTTTGCCGAGCTCGAAAAGATGCTCGATGAGGCGGTCAACAAAATGGACGGCCCTGTTGCGATCCGCTATCCGCGCGGCGGAGAGGGAAGATACGCCGTTTGCGATACAAGCCCTTGCGTTAAGCTGCGCAGCGGCACGGATATGACCATCTGCGCATACGGAACGACCGTAAATATCGCTCTTGACGCGGCGGCTATACTTGCCGAGCGTGGGATACACTCGGATGTATTCAAGCTCTCAAGGCTCGATACGCAGCCGTATGACGATATAATCGCGTCCATCTCAAAGACCGGTGTTTTCATGATGAGCGAGGAGGTCTGCAAGGCCTCGTGCATTGCCGATGACATACTTGCCGCAGCGGAAAGAGCCGGAGTCGGGCTCAGAGCGGCGTACACACCGAATCTCGGCAGCGGCATTGTCGTTCAGGGCACCGTGCCCGAGCTTTTAAAGCACTGCGGTCTTGATGCGCATAGCCTTGCCGACAAGGCTGAGGAGATCGTGAGGGGTGGCAAATGAAAAAAATAAGATTGGACCAGCTCGTGTTTGACCTCGGCTTGACCGAGAGCCGCGAGAGGGCCAAGACTACGATAATGAGCGGGCTGGTCTTTGTTGACGGGCAGCGCGCCGATAAGCCCGGAATGCAGGTCAGCCCCGACGCAAGCGTCGAGATCAAGGGCGCAGCGCTTCCGTATGTGAGCCGCGGCGGTCTGAAGCTCGAAAAAGCGCTCAAGGTCTTTCCCATTGACCCGAACGGCCTTACCTGCATCGACTGCGGCGCCTCCACCGGCGGATTTACGGACGTTCTGCTCAAGAACGGAGCCGCAAAGGTATATTCCGTTGACGTCGGCTACGGGCAGCTTGCGTGGAGCCTCCGTCAGGATGAGCGCGTTATAAATATGGAGCGCACAAATATCAGATATATAAGCTCCGAGCAGATTCCCGAGCCTATTGACCTTGCGGTAATGGATCTTTCCTTTATTTCCATTAAGCTCGTTCTGCCCGCGGTTTGCTCGCTCTTAAAGGACGGAGGCAAGCTTATGTGCCTTATTAAGCCGCAGTTTGAAGCCGGCAGGGAAGAGGTCGGTAAGAAGGGCGTCGTGCGCGATAAAGCGGTGCATCTTGCCGTTATCGAGAGCATACTCGAATTTGCACCGAGCGTCGGCATGGCCGTGCGCGGTCTGGATTTTTCACCTATAAAGGGTCCCGAGGGAAACAGGGAATACTTGTGCTACATGAAAAAGGGCGGCGAAGCCGCGCCTGATATTGACGCTGCGGCAGTGGTCGAGGCGTCGCATGAATGCTTGTGAGGTCAAAATGTCAAGACTTATTGTACTGTGTCCGAATCCGTACAGGGATATCGGCCTTGAGCTGACAAAGAAGATAAAAAATATGCTTCAAACCAACGGCTATAGCACCGCAGTGTGTCCGGTTTTCGGCTCGCGCGATGAAGCGGCAATTCCCGATGACGTTGAGCTCACGCCGTGGAGCGCCGCCATGAACGATGCCGCTCTTTATATAGTCATCGGCGGCGACGGGACTATACTGCACACCGCGCGTTATCTCAATCACCCTCAAACGCCCATGCTCGGCGTTAACCTCGGCACGAAGGGCTTTATGGCGTCTGTTGAGCCGGAGGAATTGGGGCTCATTCTTGAGGCGGCGGCCGGAAGCTATTCATCGAGCTACCGCATGATGATCGACGTCAAGCTCATCCGCGGCGGCGAGGTCATTTATTCCGACGTCGCGCTTAACGACGCCGTTATTCACGGCATGGGCGACTGCATTAAGCTCACCGCCTTCTGCGATAAGGAGCGCATTATGAGTTATTCCGGCGACGGTATAATCATTGCAACTCCGACGGGCTCAACTGGCTATTCCATGTCCGCCGGCGGTCCGATAGTCGAGCCGGAGGCCAAAAACTTCATCGTTTCGCCCATTTGCGCGCATTATATCGGCGCACGCAGCTTTGTTCTCTCGCCCAATCACGAGATAACGGTAAAAACCGACATGATGCACAACCGCCGTGCATATGTATCCGTTGACGGCACCGACGGCTTTGAGCTTGCAAACGAGGATATCGTCGTTATCAGCAAATCATCAAAGCAGGCAGACCTCATTTACCTCGGCGACCGCAGCTTTTACGATTCGACATTTGACAAATTGCAATATAAAATTCAGTAAAAGGAGGAGAATAGTTGAAATCATCAAGACAGAGCATTATCCTTCAGATAATTGCCGAACAGGAGATAGAAACGCAGAGCCAGCTCATTGATGCCCTTGCCGAGCGCGGCGTTACCAGCACTCAGGCTACGCTATCGCGTGACATAAAGCAGCTGCACCTCATAAAGGAGCTCGGGAATAACGGGCGCTACCACTATGTCGTCAGCGGAAAATCCAAGAGCAACGACCACGATATTCGCCTTCGCAAAATATTCAGAGAGAGTGTCACGTCGTATGCCATCGCGCAGAATATTATCGTAATAAAAACTCTGCCCGGGCTCGCCTCGGCTGCGTGCTCAACACTTGATTCCATGCATATTGACACCCTTGTCGGCACCCTCGCCGGAGACGATACCGCATTTCTCGCCATGAGGGATTACGAGGCGGCAGTCGAGCTGTGCCGCGAGATAGAAGAGATGTTCTGAGAAGGAGCGCCATGCTTACTGAGCTGCATATTGAAAACATTGCCGTAATTGAAAAAGCCGATATTGAATTCGGCAGAGGTCTCACCGTTCTGACAGGTGAAACAGGCGCAGGCAAGTCGATAATCGTCGACTCGCTCGGTGCTGTCCTTGGTGCGCGCACAAGCAGGGAGATAGTGCGCTCGGGCGCGGAGTACGGCACTGTTTCGGCGGTGTTTGAGTCCGAAAATGCACGGCAGTGGTTTCTTGACAATGACATCGATCCCGAGGACGAAATAATAATAAGGCGCAGAATTTCCGCCGACGGTAAGAATAACTGCCGCGTCTGCGGAAATCCCGTGACCGTTTCTCAGCTTCGTCAGCTCGGTGCGCTGCTTTTGGATATTCACGGTCAGAATGACGGCCGCCAGCTTATGGACGAGGCCTCACACCGCGCATATCTTGACGGCTTCGGCGGCACCGATAAGGAGCTTTCCGATTTTCGGAATGCTTACGGCGAATACACCGCCTGCAAGAAGGAAATTGAGAAGCTTTCAATGGATGAGGCGGAAAAAGAGCGCCTTGCCGACAGCCTCAGATACAAGATAGACGAGCTCGAAAAAGCCGAGCTCAAGATAGGCGAGGAGGACGAGCTGCTCGCACGGCGCGACCTGCTCCGAAATTCCGAAAAGCTCACGGAGGCTCTTGACGGAGCGTACAGCGCATTGTATGCCTGCGATGAAAACGCCGGCTCTCTTGTGGACGAAGCGGCGGCACTCATGTCAAAGGCGGCGCTCATTTCCGATGACCTGCGCGAAACGGCGGACATAATAAGCAACGCCTCGTCGCTCATATACGATGCATCGGAGCGTATCCGCGATTTCCGCGATTCACTTGAGTTTTCGCCCGACGAGTATGACAGGCTCGAGACCCGCGCTGCGCTGCTGCGCCGCTTGCAGAGAAAATACGGCGCCGACGAAGCGGGGCTTATTCAGCTTCTCGACGACAGCCGTCAGCAGCTTTCGATGCTTGAATATTCTGACGATATGCTCAAAAAGCTGGAAAAGCAGCTTCTTGAGCGCACCGACACCTGCCGCAAAAAAGCAGCCATGCTCACTGCCTGCCGTAAAAAGGCCGCGGAGAAGCTGGAGGACAGGATCTGCTCCGAGCTTAAGGATCTCAGCATGCCCTCGGTGAGATTCAAGGTCGCCGTTGAGCCGCTCGAAAACGCTATTGGCTTTGACCGCAACGGCGCCGACGATGTGCGTTTTCTCATCTCCGCAAACGCGGGCATGGAGCTTGGGCGCATATCCAAAATCGCGTCAGGCGGCGAGCTCAGCCGCATAATGCTTGCAATGAAAACGGCATTTTCGGATAACGACCCCATCGAGACCATGGTGTTTGACGAGATCGACACCGGAGTGTCCGGAATCGCGGCTCAGCGTGTCGGAGAGAAGATGTCCGATCTTTCTCGCGGAAAGCAGGTCTTGTGCATTACGCATCTGCCGCAGATAGCGGCTCTTGCCGACAGTCACGATAAGATAGAAAAGGCCGAGCGCGGCGGTAAAACCTACACGGTCGTCAAGGAACTTGACCGCCAAGGACGCAGAATGGAGCTTGCAAGACTGTACGGCGGCGACGTTATCACCGAAACAACGCTTGCCGGAGCGGAGGAGCAGCTTTCGGCAGCGGATAAATATAAGTTGACAAGAAACGATTAGTTTAGTATAATCCGAAACGATAACGCTATGAAGAGCGCAAGTAATTTGCCCTTCGCTGCACAGAGAGACCCTGTTTGCTGAAAAGGGGAGAGCGGCGGCAAATGAATACGGCTCCGAGCGGCCCGCTGAATCGAGTAGGCGGCGACGGGTGCGCCCGATACAGCGCCGAGTCTTGAACTCACCAAGGCTTGTCGCCGCGAGGCGGCAGCGCATAGAGGTGGTACCGCGTATTTAACGCCCTCTGTCTTAACGACAGGGGGCTTTATTTTTTTGGAGGTCAACATGGATATCGGCAAAAGAGCTTTGGAATTTCACGAAAAAGGCTATAACTGTGCGCAGTCGGTGCTTGCCGCCTGCGGTGAATATACCGGCATGGACGAAAAAACGGCGCTTGCCGTTTCTGCCGGCTTCGGCGGCGGAGCTCGCAGCGGTGAGCTTTGCGGAGCAATATCGGGCGCAATAATGGCAAACGGTCTTGCATTCCCGTTTAACGACGCCTCCGATGACGAGGCAAAGCAGAAGATTGCTCAGATAGCAACGCGCTGCGTTGCTATAGCCCGGGAAAAGTACGGCAGCGTAAGATGCGCCGAGCTCAAGGGCAATATTAATTGCTCGGAAATCATAACAATAATGGCAGAAGCTGCCGAGGAAATAATCAATAAGGAGAAATAAGATGCAGATCTACGAAGAACTGGTCGCGCGCGGCCTCATTGCGCAGGTAACAAACGAAGATGAAATAAAAGAGATG
>CEAB01059104.1_pt1 | contig 15512 bp, 10 predicted proteins | sample 557651 | NCBI WGS metagenome assembly CEAB01 (sample SAMEA3182046, study PRJEB8094) | gut metagenome | biome: human; feature: gut; material: Stool; isolation source: human stools | place: Canada | collected 2011-11-15
ATCTCGCCGGACATGAGCTTCGGCAGAAGATTATCTCTCAATGTCGCAAGCGATTGATTCTGCTCTTCCAAAATACGTTGCTGCGCAAAGATAGGAGCGCAAAAGTCGCTGAATTTGGCAAGAGTTTCAGCGTCAGGAATAACCGCCGGGACATTTTTCATAGTGCTGCCAGATACTTCTTTGAATGTTGACCCGGATGCCATGCCCTCAATAACCGGGAGAGTGTTTTTCAAGAAGAAGTAAACAAATGGTGTTCCAATTTCCGGCTTAGGCACAACTGATTTGAAGCCTTGATTTGTTGTTACTTCACCAGCGGCGATAGCAATATAACCTATTGGCGCACGAGATGAGAACAACACTGTTCCTTCTGGCATGATTGCTGCGCTGCTGTTCTTCAAACCAAGTTCAGTTATGTCATTCTCACCATGAGAAACGAACTTCGACTTGTTGATAGATAAATCTTTCGGGGTTATCCATGCTATACCGGACTCCGTGTAATACTCAGGTTTAGCTTTTGAAGGTGTACTGCCTCCAACAACAGTACCAAGATCGCTAATTGTTCCGATAGCCCATTCTGGATCAGCATTATCAACAAATAATTCTTGAAAATAGGATTGAGCTTGCTGCTCTAAATTATCGTTTACCGTCTGAATAACTCTCACCAGTGGCGAGAGTTTTACAAAAGGGACTGCCACTGAATGTCGTTCTCTTACCTCGAAAGGAGACACGACAATGACAGAACAACTCATCACAGAGATACAGCGAAAAATGCTTCCGTATCTCAACAACGAACAGCTCATGCACCTTCGGGATGCAATGACTGAGACATTAGTTGGGGCAACGATCACCTATGATAGTGGCTCAATCCCAGCAGAAGAAACAGATGCAGTCGAAGCATTTATCACGGCAAAGCGGATCGAAGGCTGTTCGGAGAAAACCCTGAGCTACTACCGGAAGACGATTGAGGCTCTGATTTCCAGAGTTGGAAAGGCTGTGCAACAGATCACCACAGATGATTTGCGCCGCTATTTGACCAACTATCAGGTTCAGCGCAGGTCGAGCAAAGTAACCATAGACAACATTCGTCGGATTCTGTCCAGCTTCTTCTCTTGGCTTGAGGATGAGGACTTTATCGTGAAAAGCCCGGTACGTCGGATTCACAAAGTCAAGACTGCAAAGGTGGTCAAGGACACCTACACTGATGAAGCATTAGAGCTGATGCGTGACAACTGCACAACAGCACGGGACTTGGCGATGATTGATCTTCTGGCTTCCTCTGGAATGCGTGTTGGAGAATTGGTCACGCTAAACCGCGAAGACATCAACTTCAATGAGCGCGAATGTGTGGTTGTCGGCAAGGGTAATAAAGAACGATTGGTCTACTTTGACGCAAGGACGAAGATCCACCTTCAAAACTACCTTGAGGGCAGATCGGATGAAAACCCGGCTTTGTTTGTTTCCCTGAAATCTCCCTTTGACCGGCTGATGATCGGCGGAGTGGAGACACGACTTCGGGAATTGGGAAAGCGTCTGAATATCCCGAAGGTTCACCCTCACAAGTTCAGGCGTACACTGGCTACAACTGCCATAGACAAAGGAATGCCCATAGAGCAAGTCCAGCAGCTCTTAGGGCATCAGAAAATCGACACCACCATGCACTATGCAATGGTGAAACAGCAGAATGTGAAGCTGGCACATAGAAAATACATCGGTTAGGATGGTGGGTAGTATGAATGGAACAATATATATGCCCGTTGGTGAAGCTTGTTCGTCTATTTCGGACACTTATCGCGAAAAAAAGAATATGGTGACGCTTATCAATACCTCGGACGTTTTAGAGGGTAGAGTTCTCAACCACGAACGAGTTCCAAACTCCAATTTGAAAGGGCAGTTCAAGAAGACTTTTCAGCGAGACGATATTTTATATAGCGAGATCCGTCCACAGAACAGGCGGTTTGCCTATGTGGATTTTTCGCCCATAGACTATATCGCTTCAACTAAACTGATGGTAATTCGTGCAAAAAAGGATGTGGTATCTCCTAAGTACCTATACTATTTCTTGAAGAATACTTCCACAGTTGCAGAACTTCAACTGTTAGCTGAAACGCGATCTGGCACATTCCCTCAGATTACATTTTCCGAAGTTGCCAATTTGACCATACCCGTTCCTTCGCTTGCTGTACAAGAAGTTATCGTACAAACGATGCAATGCCTCGAAGATAAGATCACCTGCAACGAGCAGATAAACGATAATTTACAGCAGCAAGCAGCCGCATTGTTTTCGAGCCTCTATGATCGGTCAAACACCGAGGTTGGATTCACCGATTTGATACAGATACTCGGCGGTGGGACACCAAAAACAGGCGAAAACACTTATTGGAACGGTAATATTGCCTTCTTTACCCCAAAAGATGTTGGCACACCATACACACTTATCACAGAAAAGACTATCTCAAAAGAAGGTCTTTCACATTGTAACAGCCGACTGTATCCTGTGAACACCGTTTTCGTCACTGCAAGAGGCACTGTTGGTAAAGTTGGTATGTCCGGAGTTCCGATGGCTATGAACCAATCCTGCTATGCGCTTGTCGGTAAAGAGACGCATCAGCTTCTTGTATATTTCTACACACTCAAAGCTGTTGATAGGCTCAAGCACAAAGCAAGTGGAGCCGTATTTGATGCGATTACCACCAGAGATTTTGAATCAGAGCAAATTATGAAACTCTCTGATGATGATGCTACGGCGTTTCTCCGTGTTGCAGAGCCCATGTTTCAGGAGGTACTTAACAACAACATCGAAAACTTGCGACTTTCAACACTACGGGATTCATTGCTGCCTAAGCTCATGTCCGGCGAGATTGATGTCTCCGCCGTCCAACTCTAAGCCGCAAAATTATCGTTTACCTGATATGGAGGATATACCATGTTTAATAAAGTTCAGGAGAGCTTGAAAAGAAGTAAAGATGAGCGTCAGAAAAAGCGGCTTGAAAAGGAACGGCTTCGTCTTGAGAAAGCCGCAGCAGAAGCAGTTCGCGAGAAAGAGCGGCTTCAACATGAGGCGGAAAAGATACAGGCTGAAAAAGATCGCCTTCTCTCCCTTGATGACAAAGGGCTGATGGTAGAACTGATTCTGGCAGTGCGCGGCTTATACTCACAGATAGAGTACATTCAGAGTCAGCAGGAGTCTTTATCCGAGCGGATTGACGATATTGAGTCAGACATCTCTTCCATCCGCAGCGACATTTCGGATTTGGAGAGCAGAATGAGTTCGTCCGATCAATAAAAGCCAATGAAGGAGGCGCAGACGTGATTATTTCCCCGCAATCTCTTGATACAAACCTCAGTCAGCTTTTAGCGGAGGTTAAGTCCGGCTCAATGCAGTTGCCGGAGTTTCAGCGTGACTGGACATGGGATGATAACCGAATTAGAGGCATCATCGCCAGTTTATCACAGGGTTATCCTATGGGTGCCATCATGCGGCTGCAATACGGCAATCCGGACATCCAATTCAAATACCGTACAATTACGGGTGTAAAAGGCGTTTCTGTGAAGCCGGAGCATTTGATTCTCGATGGTCAGCAGCGGCTTACTTCAATTTATCAGGCAACATCCTCTAAAGAGCCGGTCTCGACCAAAACAGAAAAAGGCAAGGCTATTAAGCGTTATTACTATCTCTCAATGGAGAAGTGCCTTGACGATGATGAGGATCGTTTTGATGCTGTCCTCTCCATCCCCGAAGACCGCAAGATAAAAGAGAACTTTGACCGAGACGTGAAGCTCGACCTCTCCACCAGAGAGTATGAATATGAGAACAAGCTGTTTCCGGTCAATATTGTGTTCGACAGCAACGCTGTTATGGACTGGTTCATGGGCTACATGACGCACTACGGAATGAAGCCGGAGGCGATGGATGAGTTTAAGCGTTTTCAAGCTGATGTACTAAATACGATTTCTGGCTACAAGTTGCCTGTTATTACGCTGGACAAGTCCACGCCGCGAGAGGCAGTGTGCAAGGTGTTTGAGAACGTCAATACCGGTGGTGTTCCTCTCACGGTGTTTGAGCTTGTTACCGCAACTTATGCCACAAGGGACTTTGACCTGAGAAAAGACTGGGTGCAGTGTCGAAATACAATTTGCGGTTTCGGTGACACGCTGAGAACAGACCTGTTCGATGGGATTGATGAGACTACCTTCCTGACAACGGTTTGTCTCTATACAAGCTATTTGAACAAGCAGTCTGGAAAGACAAACACAATCTCCTGCAAAAAGAAAGATGTTCTGGGACTTCCTTATGAATCGTACATAGCGAACCGGGATGCAGTGCTGTCTGGGTTCAAAATCGCAAAGGAGTTTCTTCTTCGGGATCAGTGCGTTTTCCGTCAAAGAGATTTGCCCTATACAACGCAGTTGATTCCACTTGCGGCAATCTGCGCTGTTCTCGGAAAATCCAAATGCAATGAGCCAAACACAATCAAAACTCTTTCTCGGTGGTATTGGTGCGGGATTCTGGGTGAGATGTATGGCGGTGCGAACGAAACCCGCTATGCCTATGACATTGAGGACATGGTTGAAGAGGTCAATGGACGTCCGAATGCAATGCACACGATTAACAGCGCAGTCTTTTCTTCTACGCGGCTGCTAACCCTTCAAACTCGCTTGAGCGCGGCATATAAAGGTATAATGGCTCTTCTTTACAAGGAGAAGTGTCGTGACTTTATGAACAACACGACGATTGACATTGTAAACAGTATGCTTGAGTCTCCGGATATTCACCACATATTCCCCGAAGCATATTGCGAGAAAATGGGCATCAAGCGCGAACGGTATAATTCCATCATTAACAAGACGCCGATTCTTCCAGCCACCAACCGCTCGATTGGCGGAAATGCGCCGAGTGAGTATCTGGGGGCAATTCTAAAAAAGGTTGATGGACTGACTGAGAATGAGTTGCAAGCACGGGTGGAATCGCACTTTATCAACTATGCAGAATTGAAGGCAGATAACTTCAATGGCTACTTCATAGACAGAGCAAAGAGTCTTCTCAATCTGATTGAAAAGGCAATGAATAAGCCTGTCACTGACAGAGATGCAGAAAATACGCTGGATCAGTTTGGGGCGAGTCTGGCGTAAAAGGGAGTGACAAAACTATGGCAGGATATTTTACAGAATCAAATTACGAGAACGCTGTCTTGCAGCTTCTCAATGAAGAACTGGGCTATAACTATATCTATGGACCGGACGTGGAGCGCGATTATCACTCGCCGCTTTATGAGGATGTTCTGCTACCTTCCTTGCAGCGGATCAACAAGAGCCTGCCTATGGACGCTCTGACGGAGGCAATCTATAAGCTCAAGAACTTTGAAACCGGAACGCTTTTGCAGAAGAACATGGTCTTTATGGACTACCTCCAAAACGGAGTCCCGGTAAAATACTATGACAAGGGTGAAGAACGCTCTACCCTTGTTTACCTTGTAGACTTCAAAAATCCTGCCAGTAACGAGTTCACAGTTGCGAATCAATGGACTTTCATTGAGAACTCCGAAAAAAGACCAGATGTGATTCTCTTTGTCAATGGTCTCCCACTCGTCATTGTGGAGTTGAAGTCTCCGTCCCGCGAAGAAACCGATGCTTCCGCAGCATACCGCCAGCTCCGGAACTATATGTATGAGATCCCCTCTATGTTCATTTATAATGCGGTATGTGTCATGAGCGACTTGACCACTTCAAAGGCTGGTACAATCACGTCCGGCGAAGACCGCTTTATGGAGTGGAAAACAACAGACGGCAGCTATGAGAATACGCAACACGCATCATTTGACACATTCTTTGTAGGACTGTTTGAGAAGAACCGCTTCCTTGACATCGTGAAGAACTTCATCTGCTTTAATGTGGATGGACAGAATACATTCAAGATACTCGCTGGGTATCATCAGTATTTTGCAGTCAAAAAGGCGATTGAGTCTACAAAGCACGCGACTGTGACAGACGGCAAGGGCGGTGTCTTCTGGCATACACAGGGCAGCGGAAAATCGCTGTCTATGGTCTTCTATGCTCATTATCTGCAAGAAGCGTTAGAAAGCCCCACTATCGTTGTCATTACCGACCGTAACGATCTGGACGACCAGCTTTACGGACAATTCGCCCGCTGCAAGGACTTCCTCCGGCAAACGCCGCAGCACGCTGAGAGCCGCAAGAATCTGAAAGAACTGCTTGCAAACAGACAGGCAAACGGCATAATCTTCACGACCATGCAGAAGTTTGAAGAAAGCAACGAAGCTCTTTCGGAGCGTCGGAACATTATCGTGATGGCTGATGAAGCGCATCGTGGGCAATATGGTCTCAATGAGAAGGTTGTGGTCAAGCAGAAGGACAACGGCGAAGTCGAGGCGAAAACCGTTATCGGCACTGCCCGCATTATAAGAGACACGCTTCCTAATGCGACCTACATTGGATTCACCGGAACACCGATCTCCACAAAAGACCGGAGTACACGAGAGGTCTTCGGTGATTACATCGACATCTATGATATGACACAGGCAGTTGAAGACGGCGCGACCAGACCCGTCTACTACGAGAGCCGTGTGATTCACCTGAAACTCGACGAGAACACCCTCCATCTGATCGATAATGAGTATGACATTATGGCTGACAACGCCGATCCGTATGTCATTGAAAAGAGCAAAAAGGAACTTGGTCAGATGGAAGCAATCCTCGGTGCCGACCAGACGATCAATTCCTTGGTAAATGACATTCTTGATCATTACGAGAATTACCGTGAGAATATCCTAACCGGCAAGGCGATGATCGTTGCTTATTCGCGTCCCATAGCAATGAAGATTTATAAGCGCATTCTTGAGCTACGCCCAGCGTGGACGGAAAAGATTGCAGTGGTCATGACGCAAGGCAATAACGATCCCGAAGAATGGCGTGAGATTATCGGCAACAAAGCTCATAAGGACGATATGGCGCGGAAATTCAAAGACAACAACTCTCCGCTGAAAATCGCCATCGTCGTGGATATGTGGCTGACCGGCTTTGATGTTCCCTCCCTCGCTACGATGTATGTCTATAAGCCGATGGCTGGACACAACCTGATGCAAGCTATCGCCCGTGTCAATCGTGTCTTCAAAGATAAAGAAGGCGGTTTGGTTGTCGATTACGTCGGTATTGCGGCTGCACTGAAACAGGCAATGAACGACTATACTGCCAGAGACAAGAAGAACTATGGTGATACAGATGTAAGCAAGGCTGCATATCCGAAGTTCCTTGAAAAGCTCTCTATTTGCAGAGATTTGTTCCACGGATTCAGTTATGAGAAATTCATGACCGGAAGCGACCTCGACAGGGCGAAGCTCATCAGCGGCGGAGTGAACTTCATACTCGGCAAGAGTGTTGCAGAGTACGAGCTTCCCGACCATGAGAAGACACAGAATGTGTTTATCAAAGAAGCCCTGCTTCTCAAGCAGGCACTTTCGCTGTGCAGCAGCTTGGTAGACGAGCAAACTCGCATGGAGGCAGCTTTCTTCGAGTCCGTAAGAACAATGACCGTGCGCTTGGTTTCAGGCGGTACCGGAAAGAAGTTTACGCTTCCGGAAGTAAATGAGCGCATTAACGAGCTTTTGAAGCACAGCATCAAGAGCGAAGGTGTTATCAACCTCTTCTCCGATGTCCAGACTGAGTTTTCGTTGTTCGATCCGAAGTTTCTTGAAGAAGTGGCAAACATGAAGGAGAAGAATCTTGCAGTCGAACTCCTGAAAAAACTGATTTCCGAACAGGTCTCTGTTTACCGTCGAACAAATATTGTCAAGTCTGAAAAGTTCTCCGAAATCATTCAGAGCGCAATGAACCGCTATTTGAACGGAATGCTGACCAACGAGGAAGTCATTCAAGAATTACTCAAGCTGGCGAAAGACATTGCCGCTGCTGCCGCCGAGGGTGAAAAACTCGGATTGACAGCGGACGAGCTTGCTTTCTATGATGCCCTCACAAAGCCGCAAGCAATCAAGGACTTTTACGAGCATGACGAGCTTATTGCTATCACGAAAGAACTGACAGATTTGCTTCGCAAAAACCAGACAATAGACTGGCAAAAGAAAGAGAGCGCAAGAGCTGGAATGCGCCGCCTGGTCAAAAGGTTGCTGAAAAAACACAAATATCCGCCAGAGGGTATGGATGATGCTGTCCAGACTGTCATGAGCCAGTGTGAGATGTGGACGGACAATGTAATGACCGCTTAACTCCCCTACGAGAAAGGAGTAGATCATGGGCAATTCAGTCATGTTGAATGGCATCGAATATGCCGGAGAACAGATTGCTTACAAAGACAGCACCTATGAGCTTGTGTCAAAGGTTGCATACCTGATCGGCGTCCCGCTCCGTATTTTCCAAAATGAACACGAGCCGCCGAAGATAGAGATATACGACCGGCTTGAGCAGGATAAAAATGCCCGCATCATCCGAAATCTATGTATCATCCGCACCGCCATTGAGCGCAATTACCGGAAAATAAATGACATCATGCGGATGGAATACCGTGGGCTTCTTTCGATGCCTGAGATCCTTCCGATGTCCAGTATGCAGCAGCTTTCAAATGACGGAATCAGCTTTATCAAAAAGTCGAGTACAAAGCTCTGCCACCACATTATCGAGATCAACCGGCTGATTTCAGACCGCATTAACAACTGCAAAAGCCTCTTTCCAATCTGGATTAACTGGGCGTACATAAAAGAGCTGTTCATTATGCCAAACGGCTTGACAGAGGACGGAACGAAAGATGCTGCGGACATCTATTACGCAAGTCTCTCCTACTACCCCTATCAAATGTACATCAACTGGGTACCGATGGACGAGGGCAATGTCCTCTATAATGACAAGAAGTTTGCAACGCTGCTCTATCAATGGCACAATGACGCATTTACAGAATACAGTAAAGTCTCGGATGCCGGTGCTTTTGTAAAGAACAATATCTACGACTTCATAGATGACAGTGAGAAGACCGTATTGGTAGTGGACTGCGAAAACTCTGACCCGTACAAGCTGTGCGCCACGCTCAAAAACCTTGATTATGAGGTCATGCAGAAAATTACGGCGATCATTCTCTTTGATGACGTACATACCGCTACGGCATGGCGGATTCTTGAAAACTACACCCGCATTCCCGTTGAGCATATCATGATTGAGCGGATCAAGCAGAACAAATCACTGGTAGACATCAGGCTCACCGCAAGAGCCTGTCAGGAACACTACCAGAAGCAAGTGGATTCCTTTGTCATCGTCTCAAGCGATTCCGACTACTGGGGGCTAATTTCTTCCTTACCGGACGCCAGATTCCTTGTCATGATTGAGCGGGAAAAATGCGGACCGGATATGAAGGCAGCACTTGCAGAATCCGGGATATTCTACTGCTATCTGGATGACTTCTACTCCGGCAACAGCGAGGACATCAAGAAAAACGCACTGTTCAAGGAGATGTACCGCTGGATTGACAACTCCGTTCACCTGAATGTCAACGATATGTTTGATGCAGCTCTGCGAAACACGAGGATCGAAATGTCTCCCGCAGAGCGGCGGCAGTTCTATGAGAAGCACATCAGGCACATGACGCTGACCATCGACGAGAACGGAAACGTCAGCATTGAACTGAAACGCGGATAGCCTTGGTTTCTATTCCGGGAGGAATGTGGATGGATAACAGATTCTATTTTGGATTCAATACATCGGAGGAACGGAAAAAGCGCAGAAAAGCAGAGCTGTACTCCATGAGTGAGCAAGTCAGCACCTTCTTTTGGGATGAAGCCCCGCAGCATGGATTGGAAATGCGTGAAGGGCAGCAGGATATGTCCTTTGAGATTGTGGACGCCCTCATAAACGATCAGCACTTTGCGATTGAAGCTGGCGTGGGCATTGGCAAGTCCTTTGGCTATCTTGTGCCGGTGCTGCTGTACAGCAAACGCATGAACAAGCCGGTCATCATCGCAACCTCGACCATTGCGCTTCAAGAACAGCTCTGGCGCGATGTCCACGCGGTAATGCCCCTTCTTGGTCTGAACAGAGATGTCATCCTCGCAAAAGGACAGACCCATTATCTCTGCAACAAACGCGCAGATGAGTATATGTGTGACCCGAAGGCTGACCCACCGGACGCGCTCAAAGAAGGAATCCAGCAGGGCTATGAGGAACGCAAGGATTTCCCGGAGGTTTTGCCGCAAGGCGTCTGGGATAAGGTAAACGTGCAGCGGTTCAGCATGAAGAGTTGCGGCTCCTGTGAAAAGAAGTGCAAGTATTACAAGGTCCGCGCAGCGTTAAAGCTCACAGATGGTGTTGTTCTGTGCAATCAGGACTTTCTCACCCAACATCTCATGAAGCTCCGGCGCGGTCAGGACGGGCTGATTAACGCCGCCGCTGATCTGCTTGTCGTGGACGAAGCGCACAACTTGGATGATAAAGTGCGTAGTGCCACAACGGAACGTTTCGGACAGGGTATGCTCTTTGGTATGATCAAGAGTGCATTCTATGAGCTGCGATCCTCCGATCAAAGCAGCGTGTCCAGAGAAAAGCGAGAGGCAGAGAGCGCAATCATCGCCTTCTATAACTGCCTGAAAGCACAAGTCCAAAAGCAGATCAACGATGCAGAGCAGGATATGCGCTATGCTGACCGCTTTTTCTTTGACCAAAACGGCAGCGCAGTTGAGCTGCTTACTGAAATGAACGCCGCCATACATAACCTTTCGTCCAGCATTCAGATTTATTCCAGCATGGATTTCAGAAACAACCGTTCCTTTGCTGCCTCTGACGATCTGGATGCCGTCAGCGAGTCCCTTTCGGAGCTTCTTGACCAGATAGACGATATGCTGATCTGGATCGAGCAGCACGGCAGCAACACGGAACTTGTCTATTGCCCTAAAAACACAAAAGAAATTGTGAGCCGCCTATACTTCAATGGTGATGAAAGAACCATCTTGACCTCTGCCACGCTGACGAACGCCACGAGCGGGTCTCTGGAAGAGCAGTATTCTTATTTTATCTGCAATACCGGCTTTCCCGCTGGTGATCGCGGCTGCTTGTCCGAACCAAAGCCTTCCCCATATCCATACGATGAACACGCCATGATCTACTATTGCGACGATCTCCCACACCCGACCAGAGAACATGAAGCCTTCATTGAAAAGGGCGTGGAGCGGCTGCTTGAGATCCTGAGCATTTCCAATGGAAAGGCACTCGTGCTGTTTACGGCAAAGACCGACATGGAAGAGGTCTACTCCATTCTCAGTGAGAAAAATCTTCCGTACAAAATCCTGATGCAGCAGCCGGGATCGTCGCAGGACAAGGTGCTGAATGAGTTTAAGGAAGATACGAACTCCGTGCTTCTGGGGACGGGCGCATATTGGGAAGGTATCAGCATTGAAGGAAAAAGCCTTTCCAATGTCATCATTTTCCGGCTTCCGTTTCCTGTCCCCGATCCAATTATCGAGTATAAGTGTTCCGTCGCAAAGGATGCCCTGATGGATGTCCGCGTTCCCGAAATGATTATCAAGCTCAAGCAGGGCATCGGTCGATTGATCCGCAATTTCACAGACACCGGCATTGTCTGCATTATCGACCGAAGACTGCGGGACGAGCCGCCGGAACGCTATCATGACATTACATGGGACTCCCTGCCTATCAAGAATCGTACAAGCAGTCTGGACGAACTGAGGAAGTTTTACGAAGGTCTGCCCTCAGCCAAGGAATGATGATACAAACGGCAGTCTCTTCGGAAACATAAAGCAACCCACAAAAAACGAGAATCAGAAAATGGAGGTGTATCATGATGTACAATGAAAATCTGCACGAAGAAGAACAACATCTGATCCAGCAGATTGCCGAGCAAACAGAGAGAGGAAAAATCAACTGGGAACTGACGGAGTACAATCCGCTGTCCTTTCTGAATGAGGACAAGATAGACAAGAACCCAGCAGTAATCTGTCAGTCCTTCTCCTTTGAAGCGATCATCGGCGGCTCCCGTTTCGAGCTTGATGTCATGGAGAATATTGATGTGCCGTCCGGTATGGGAGACTACACCATAACCTTGACGCGGGATGAAACCGAAAATTATCTTAAAATTGAGGATGCGCTTTCCTTTGACTGTGACCGCTATGAATGCACACCGGAGGAAGTCGCGGAGCGATTTGCGGACAGCCCCATTGTCCGTCTCTGCAACGCCATCATTCCTGCCACGCTTGGGCAGGAGGATTTAGAAGAGGTCTTCACATGGGCAAGGTTTTTCAACGAGACTGGCATTTCTGCAAAGCTGATGAATCATCCGCTGACCAAGCTCTGTGAAAAGCTGTTCGACGAACACCGTCTGATGGACTTCCATCGCTGCATCTTGGATGTGGACTATCGAAAGCTGCTCCTAAATGAACTGGCTCATAACTAAGACACGGAAAAACGCCCCCGGCACTGTGCCAGACGCACAGTGCCGGGGGCGTTCCCGTTTCCAGCGATTTATTTTTCTCTCGGCAAGGGACTGTTCATAAGGTGACACTTCACGTTTTACGAAGCCGCGAAAATTCAAAGTGTTCTGTGGAGATATTCACTGGGTAGCATACGCCGTACACGTTTCCAATAATCACTGAGCAGTGCAATGTGTATTCGCTATCGGGAAATACTTCACGGTTTTCACAACGCATGATTCAGGAGTGGGATTTTTGCCTTATTCCTGCGTGACTTCAAGGGAAGCCGGATTGATGACGATGATGGACTTGCTCATTTTGTGGGCATACCTCACGGTATTTCCGGTTCCGCTGGGGCATCCATTCCATACTGCGAGAATATAATCGGCGTGATCGACCATGTACCGATTTCTCTTGTCCATGCAGTCCGGCGTGTACTCCCGTTGCAGCATGGTCTCCTTGTCACACTTTGCCGCGATATTATAATACCGTTCCCGTGAAGCCACAGACCATTTGATCGCTTGTGTCTCACAAGGGATTGCGCTTTCCAGAGTAATGTGAGGGTATTTTGATTTCAAATCAAGTACAATTTCCGCAGCATACATATCAACACCAAGAGCCATGCCGGTAATAAAATGCGTGACACCCTCGTTCTCGATGAGTGCTACAATCTGATCCCGCATAACAGACTTCAAAGAAGTACAACGCTTATCGGATTCATCAAAGCCGAACGGAAGACTCTGCGGTCTGTGACCGGTAAACGCACAAGTCTTGCCTTGAACGGATTGCTTTGCAGCTTTTTGAGCTGACTTTCTAAACTCAATAATGCGCAACATGACACCCCTTCTTTCACACTTTTGGTAGGTAACTCCATTCTATCACCCTCATCACGGACGGTCAACGCATTGTCGTTAGTAAAATCAACGACGGCGTACCGTGGATAATGACACCGCCGTTAGGTACACTAAATGCAAAGGTGGTGAGGCTATGCGAGAGAAGAAGGACATCAACATTGAAATCGGCGGCAATATTCAAGTGGCAAGAGAACAGGCGGGCTATACGCAGGACACGCTCTCAGAAATGCTTGGCATGACGCCGAATCACCTGAGCGCTATTGAGCGTGGTGCTTCCGGTATTTCTCTTGAAGCCTTGCAGCGTCTTTGCCGTTTGCTGGGCGTCAGTGCGGACCGAATTATCTTTGGGACCGATGAGCCAGAAGCGGAAGCCCTTGCGCTTGCCAGACGTATTTCGGATATAAAGCCGGAATACCGGCAACAGGTTCAAGAGCTGCTGTCCGCTATTTTGAATATGTCATAAAAAAGAGCCTCTGCCAATACCCAAATTGGGCATCGACAGAGGCTCTTGATTCGTTTTCCGGGCATTCAAACAAGTGCCGAAATCGACACTTATTCTTGCTCTATTGATGGAACTGCGCAGGGAATACAATCACTTAGGTTGGTCAATTTGCGTCGCTCTGAGGCTTGCAATCATGGGCTTTTTCGCCCCCTAACTGTCTACACCGCGATGCCTTGCGGGAGAAGTGCGGACAGGCGATGAGATCCGCACGGAAGCTCTGCTTGCAGCTATGGACGCAGCGGACGCAGAAGCGGTTATACTTCCTCCGTCCGCTGTCCCCGATGAAGAACGACCACTCCTGCCGCCATTTCTGACTTCTGCTCACAGCTCAATCTCTCCTTTGTGCTTTTTTGGAGGGCAGCATTCCTTCTGCTTTTCAGCCTTTGCGGACTTGAGCCTGTCCATGATGGAGGACTTTTCGCCCCTTTCGGGGGCTTTGACCTCTGCGGTCTTGTCCTCCTTCGGACCGTTGTTGATGATCCCATCAATCATGCCGTAGTCATCCTCCATCGACATCTCCGCCGCCTTGAGGTAGTTTTCCTTCTCAAGAGCCGCCATCCAGCTTTCCTTGCTGATACCGAGCATTCCGCCCTTTGCTGCATGATCGGCAATCTCCTTGGCATCTACGCACAAGCCCTCGGTGTTATCGGAATAGAGGCGGTAAACCTCGCAGCCCTTCTCCAAAGCCTTCTCTGCCGCCTCCTGCCCAGCGGGAAGAACGCCAGCCCATGCGTAGCCATAGTCCTTCATATCCTGAATGGAGAGAGTGGGATCCGGCATTTCCGGCACTTCCTTGACCTCAAGGTCGAGAAGGCGGAGCGTGTCATCGTCAAAGCCGTTGTAGACATCATCAAGAACGAGCTTGCCGCGCTCATCGACAATGATGCAGGCAGCCTCATCGCCGTAGGTGTCATGCTCCATCAAATAAAAGCTGTGACCGCCGACCTCGTGCTGATCAATGGTGTGCCACGTCCCGATGTGACCGGCAACCGTCAGACCGGAGGTATCGGCATTCATCTCAAAGTCCTTCTGCTCGGTAGCTTCCTGCTTCTGCTGCTCCTTCGAGATCATGGGGATTGCAACAATCTTATCTCCCAACTTAACAAACTGCTCCGGCACTTTGAAGTGGTCAGAGAACTTCTGCATCTGCTCTACGGTCAGAGAACCGAAGCTATCATCCGTCAAGCCAACTACCAAGAATACTCCGGCAACAACGTCGTAGATGTCACCGTCCTCATCCCGCAGAGCGCGGTTCAGGGGCAGACCTTCCAGCTTGCCTTCCTCGTTGCAGACTAAGGCAACCGGGTCTTCGTAGGGATAAACTGCCTCGATGCAGCCGCCGACCTCATGCTGCAAAGACTCCAGACCGGAGTCAATCTCCTTCACATAAGGCTCCTTGCCCGGCTCAACAATGAGAACGGCGATGGTGCTGTCACGCTCGGCGGCTTCCCCTGAGCCGGTGATCCGGTATTCATCGGGAATATCATCAATCTCCCCGTTGAACTGTCTGTCCCAGCGTTCGCTTGCAACGCGGACATAGCCTTCATCGGTGAAGCGTCCCTGCTCATCCATCGCAATGTCACGCCCATAGCGTTCATAATCGATGTAATTTGCCAGAGGACCGAGATCCTTTTCAGAGTAGATACCGGCTTCGTGGGCGTAATAGTAGCCGAGATCGGATTCGTCGTTGATACCGGGCATGATGTCGTAGCAGTCCAGATT
>CEAB01034416.1_pt1 | contig 15482 bp, 15 predicted proteins | sample 557651 | NCBI WGS metagenome assembly CEAB01 (sample SAMEA3182046, study PRJEB8094) | gut metagenome | biome: human; feature: gut; material: Stool; isolation source: human stools | place: Canada | collected 2011-11-15
CTTGAAATCCTGACCAACATTGACCATCTCTCGCAGGCAAATTATATCCTAGAGCAGATGGGATACCAGCCCAGACAGTTGGAGGACGCGCAGCCAAAAAAAGAGCAGACCCCTGCCCGACCAGAACCATCCTTGCAAAAGCAAAGGAGTGGCTTGACGCAGGGGACGACTTTGACCAGTAATGAGGAAAAACAGCCGGTTCGCGGACGGCTGGCGGCCTTGCGTGCCGCCGCAGAGCGGACGCGGCCAGAACCCCAGCGCGAGCTGGAGCATATCAGGTAATAGGAGTGAGTATTATCTTAAATTTAGCAGATTTAGTAAATGAAAAGAATCAGAGCAGCGAACTCTGGCAGGCGCAGCGGCAGGCTGACCGCGAAAACACAAACGCCATGCAGGACGCAGGTATTGTTCAGATCACCAGCGACCCGGACGCTTATTTGCGGTACTTGAATTGTCAAGCCGACAATCCGAGTTATAGTGCAGGCAATGTCGCGCTCGTCATGGTGCAGGATCAGGATGCAACCATTTTCGGAACAAAAGACCGCTGGAAAAGTCTGATGCGCAGCGTATCTCCAACCGAGGAAAAGAATGGCGTGAAAATTTACACCCGTTTCTCTTTCGGCAAAGGGTATTTACTGACGGACGTTTACGACGTGCGGCAGACAAGCGGGCGCGACCTGAAGCACACCGCATTGCAGCCGGACAGCAAGGAAATGACGGAAGCCCTCAAAACGCTCCTGAATTATTGTGTTGTGCCGCTGGTGAGTGATGAGAGTATCCCCATGCCTGCGCTCTACGACCCAAACCAGATGAAAATGGCGGTCAATCCGAAATATAACGATGCAGAAGCGTTCGCAGGCATCGCAACAGAGATCGCCCACGTCCGTTTTCATGCCAAAGGCTATAATCAGAACTATTCGCGGGATGATTATGAGCTGGATGCGCAGAGCGTCGGCTACATGATCTGTCGTCGCTTTGGTGTTCCGTGTGAAGCGCCCGACGTATCAAATCTGGTGGCATTTTATGACGGCTTTGAACCGCAGGATCGGCGTCAGGCGCTTGGACAGATTCAGGACATGGCGCAGAAGATTGGCGGCAGCATTGAACGTGCAATCACACCGCAGGTCCGGTCACGGAATGTGAATCGAAACGCACGTTAAAGAAGTTTGCTCCCCTCCGGGGGAATATCTTCCGCTGGCTGTCCGCAGTCAAGGCCGGTCGATGCTGACGCATCGGCCGCAGAGCCAGCCAGTGTGCGCACTGGCTGGGCCTTGACAGCTGCCACCCAGCGGAAGTGTGGCAGCCAAGGGGAGCAAACCAGAGAAGCCCGCTTGCGCGGGCTTCTCGATCATGGGGAGACGTGCGCGCCCGACCGGAAATACGTCTCACCGTGAGATTTATTTTATGGAAAATGGAGGTATGGTGCGAGGGCGACGGTGTGATCTGGCATGGCGTGTCATGGACGCCCAGTATTGGTTGAAGCCCAAACTCGCGCGCCGAGAAAGAATCTTTGTTGTGGCAGATTTTACAGGACAGCGTGCCGCAGAGATATTATTTAACACCCGGTCAATGCAAACGGATTCTCGGCTTTGCAGCGCGAGTGGGCTGTCCGCCGCCGAAGATCGTAGAGATGCTTCTTTTGAAGCAGGGCGGCAGATACCCGTTATCCTACCCTTTTACGGATTCAAAATGCGCGGAGCAGCCGCAAACCGAAATCGACAACACTTCATCCGGAGCTTTGGAAAACGGACAGATGTGTTTCCAACTATTCTAGCGTCCGAGCAAACTGCGTTCACGTATTATTATGAGGACGATCCGCTTGCCGGCTGCATTCGCTACCCGACCGAAGCGGAAAGCGAGCGCCTGATGGGTTTGCCGCCAGACTGGACGAAGTATGGCGCAGACGGTGAGGAAATCCGAAGCTCCAGCCGCTATATGGCGCTCGGCAATTCTATCGCGCTGCCTTGCGCCGAGTATATCATGGCCGGAATTGCAGAAGCACTGCAAAAATAAATCTCACTGTGAGACGCATTTCCGGAAACGAAATGAATCTCACGGTGAGACGTAATTCCTATTTTAATCGGTCGATATAAGGATTCGGACGCTCATTGGAAACAGCAGAACGATCATATTCTTCGCGCATATCGTCCTGATCTTTCGGCTGCTTTGGCGTCAGCCGGTCATACTGAACGATAATATCCCCGGTTTCAAGATTCCGCTTTTCCTTGCGCAGCAGCGTGTAGCGCGGCTGCCCTTCGGCATAGTCTGTACCGGACTTCGGGAAAAACGTGCGGCAGACCTGCGTATCATCGTTATTCCACTTGGCAAGAAACAGATAGACCGGATTGCCCTCAAAATCATTTTGCAGCAAATAATCCGCCTGGATCAGAGAAAAAGCGTGTGCCTTTGCGTTATACCGGAAGATGATGTCGTTGCTGTCCAAAAACTGTTCCAGCATAGAAAGCGGACGCAGGCGCGGCTCCATTTCTCCATAGAACGCACTTTTCTGAATTTGCGGCAGCGTTATTTTACCTGCAAGAACGTCCAGCATAACAGCTTCGCGCTGTCCGGTTTGAATACGGGCATTGTCTTTTAACTTATGTAAACCGGCGAGATGGTGAAAATCTGCTCGGTCAAAAGAGATCGTAAACTCGATGGTCTTTCCTTTGCGTCCGGCAATCATGTGATATTGCCAGCTTGTCAGGCGTTCAAAGCCCTGTGCGCACTTCTGTAATAGATCGATCTTTCTCAACTCTCTTTCTATACGACGAAAGGCCCCGCAAATGCGGGACCTTTCGGAGCATTTTCTTTCGGTCTGAGCCTACGCCGGTTTGAGGTTTCATTGCACAACCCCTCCTGAAAGCTCCATAAGGCAATGCGTACCGGCACACTCCCCTATTTCAACGCTCTGGCAGACACACGCCGTTGCCTACCTTGTACTATTATTATATGCGCGGGAAGAAACTATGTCAATGAAGTTTTTGAAAACAAATATCGACGAAATGCGTCTCATGGTGAGACGCATTTGTATTCTGTATTTGCCTGGATGAATCCAACACATCATCCACAGACAGTTTTTTAATCAGGCTTTGAGGTTGTTCATTTCCTTTACCATTATCAAAACCGCCTGTTTCTGCGACGGTGTTAGCGTGACCCATCGCTCAATCAGGGGCTTCAAATCAGGCGTCAACTCGATCATTTCACCCTCTGCAAAAAACTGCGAAAGCGTAATGCCGAAGCCAGCGCAAAGCGCTTCCAATGTGGCGATCGACGGCGTAGCATTTCGTTTTAGAATATTCGCAATCGTGGATTCAGACAGCCCACATTCTTTTGAGAGCCGATATGCGCTCCAACCGCGATTTTGCATGAGCTGATCGAGTTTCTGGTGAACATCCATAGTATCTCTAACGCCTTTCTGTAACGATTTTACCGTTTCGGACGATATTTTAGTACAGTATACTTGTACAGAAAATACCGTTATGTTAAACTGTATTTACTGTGCAAAAAGGAGGTAGGCAAAATGGATTACGCAGCAAAATCATGCTTTTTTATCGGGCACCGGCACGCGGAGGATCGCATCTATAAAAGATTATTGGCAGCGGTTGAAACCCATATTTCGGCATATGGCGTGACAGATTTTCTTGTGGGTCATTATGGAGATTTTGACCGGATGGCAGCGCAGGCGGTAGCTGAAGCGCGGCGCACCCATCCGGGTATTTCTTTGACGATGCTGCTGCCATACTATCCAGAAGACCGCATAATTTCTGTGCCGCCCATTTTTGATGGCACCTTTTATCCACCCGATATGGAGTTCTGTCCGAAGCGTTATGCAATCGTGCGGGCAAATCAATATGCCATTGAGCATAGCGACTATCTGATTGCCTATGCGTCACAGCGTAGAACGCCCCGCCATAAGCATGGAGGGAGGTAAGAGCCTATGGAGCAGCTTTGCCAGCTGCCGTCTGCGAAGCCTTTGAAAAAATTAAAAAATGATAAAAGTTCTTACAGATTCGCGCAGAATGTTCCGTGCGAATTTTGACGAAATGCGTCTCACCATGAGACGCATTTGTGGAGGTGTTCCATGAACAGAAAAACCGTACCATTTCCGCAGAAAAAGAAATCCGAACAGAGAAACAGCTGGGAAATACGCACTACGTTGTGATAGGCTGCTGTAACAATCAGGGCAAAACCGTCTCCGAAAAAGTCAAAAATCTTATCCGATTAGAAGCCAGAAATGTAGCTGCGGATCGTGAGGAAATTTGACGAAAACCTTGACATTTGATATAATATTAATGTCAGTAAGGAGACGGTAACTGCCGGAACGGAGGAACACATGATTAGGCAGTCTTATAAAATTACGGCGCTTTATTGCCGCATCGATCACGGCGCGCATAGCGCAATGTCTGCGTTCTGTGCGCAGAACCAGCAAAAACGTCTGATGTTTTACGCAAGAGAGCATGGGCTTCAAAACCCGCAAATCTTCAGCGACTGCGGATACTCCGGGAACAATACAAGCCGCCCGGCGTACCAAAAGCTGCTTGCCGCGATCCACGCAGACGAGGTTAGCGATGTTGTGATCTACGAGCTGTCACGGCTGAATCGTGACCGTGAAAATCAGCGTCGGCTGCTGCTGGAACTGAAAGCGCATAACGTTACGCTTCACAGTATTCAGGAACAGATCATCGGCTTGGACGAGCCTGTATTCCGCGCTTTTTTGAAAGAGGGGTGCGAGTGATGGCTGAGATTCTGAAAGCGCTGATGGAAAAGTGGGCAGCCCTCTATGTCCGCCTTTCGCGCGACGATGACAACGAGGGCGACAGCAACAGCATTGCGCATCAAATTGAAATCCTCAGCAAGTACGCGCGCGATCATGGAATTGCGAACTTCAAAACCTACAAAGATGACGGTTATTCCGGAACGAACTTCAACCGCCCGGGCTTTCAGGAAATGCTTGCGGATATTGAAGCCGGGCGCGTCAACATGGTCATTGTGAAGGATATGTCGCGGTTCGGTCGTAACTATCTGGAAATCGGTATGTATACGGAAATCCGCTTTCCGGAGCTGGACGTTCGCTTCATTGCCATCAACGACAGTGTAGACTCGAACAGCGCAATAGACAATGACTTCACGCCGTTTCGGAACATCATCAACGAATGGTATGCAAAGGACACCAGCAAAAAGGTTCGCGCTTATATGTTGGCGAAAGGGCAATCCGGAAAGAGTCTGAACGCGCTGCCGATTTATGGCTACAAGTACGCCGACGATGGCTCCAAACAGTGGGTCATTGACCCGGACGCTGCGGAGGTCGTTTATCAAATCGGTATGGATGTTCTGAACGGTTATGGTCCAAACCAAATTGCTACCCGGCTCGAACGAGCGAAGATTTTAGCGCCCAACGCCTATTTCGCAAGCAAGGGCATGAGTTATCATGGCAAAGACGCTGTAGATTCTTACCACTGGTCGTCCGCCACGGTAGCACGAATGATGGACCACTATCTGGAATACAGTGGACACACGGTAAACTTCCGAACGCACCGCAAATCCTAATAAGATCAAGAAAAAGGTCAACAATCCACCGGAGCAATGGATGGTGTTTGAAAACACACATGAAGCGATCTGGACAGAGGAAATGGCAAACGAAGCAAAGCGTGCCAGAGAATCCCGCCGCCGCGTCACACGCCTTGGCGACACAGGCATCTTCTCCGGGCTTATCTACTGCGCAGACTGCGGACAAAAGCTGTATCTGGGCAGAAGCGTCAAGTGGGAATACCGGCAAGAGAACTACACCTGTTCCACCTATCGCAGCCGAAGAGGATGCAGCGCCCATTACATACGTACCGTTGTGCTGGAACAGCTGGTTCTGGAGAATCTGCAAAAGGTCATTTCCTTTGCGCAGTTCAATGAGGACGCCTTTTTAGAGATGCTGATGGACGGGCGGAAAAAGGCGCTTGACGTGAAACAGGCAAGTACGAAGCGTGCGCTCATTAAACAGGAGCGCCGTATCACCGAGCTTGACACGATCATTCAAAAGCTCTATGAGGACAACGTATGCGGAAAGCTCACAGACGAGCGGTTTGCGAAGCTCTCAGCCGGTTATGAGCAGGAGCAGGCGGATTTAACAGCCAGTGTCCAAACGCTGCGGAAAGAGCTTGCAGCGGCGCAGGAGAGTACCGGCAATGCGGAAGAGTTTTTAAGGCTTGTTCGCAAATACACCGAGCCGAAAGAGTTGACCACTGTGATGGTGCATGAACTGATTGACAAAATCATTGTCCACGCACCGGATAAATCCAGCGGAGAACGCATACAACAAATTGACATCCGCTATAATTTCATCGGAGAGGTGGATTTTTCCGCGGTGTACGCAACAAGAACAACAGCATGACACCAAAGCGTCATGTTATTGCACAGGGAGTGTTGAAAACTTCTTTATTAAACACTACCCTGCGAGGCGATAGGTATTTTTCCGGTCGGCAAAGCCGCCGGATAAAATGATTTCTATTTTATTTTGCGCCTGCGGGCGCAAAACTCTACGAGGTTTCTCAGGTTTTTTCGCTGACGAATGCCGCGCCGAGAATCAGGACCGAGCCGACGGCGCTCAGAATGCTGAACGGCTCGTGCAGGACGGTCACGGAGAGGATAATTGCAATCACGGGGTCGATGTAGCTGAAAATTGCAATCGTCTGCGCGCGCAGCGCCTTCATGCTGCCAAAGTACAGGGCGTAAGCAAAGCCCGTGTGGAACATGCCGAGAACGAGCAGGCAGGCAAGCGAGACCGGCTGGAAGGTTCCCGCCGTGAAGCGCTCGCCCGTAAGCGCGCAGTAGGGCACCATCACGAGCGCCGCAGCGAGCAGCTGGACAATCGTTTTATCGTAGGCGCCGATCTCCTTGAGCTTTTTGTTGCAGAGGATGACGCCTGCATACAGGCAGGCAGCGCCGAGTCCCAGCGCAATGCCGGTCAGCTCCCGCGCTTCCGGGATTCCCCCGCCGATGACGCCTGAGATCAGAATCATGCCGCAGAGCGCGGCAAGAATGCAGATTCCCTTTTTGACACTCAGCTTTTCGCCGAGAAGCACTGCCGCTGCCAGCGTCAGGAACACCGGCTGCATGTAATAGCAAAGCGTTGCCACGGCAACCGTCGTGTACCGGTATGCCTCAAACAGCAGCGCCCAGTTGAGCCCCATGATGCCGCCGGAGAGCAGCAGAATTCCGAGGTTTTTCCGGATGGCAGGAAGATCCAGGTTCTGACGGCGCACGGCAAGAAACAGCAGCAGAAACACCGTTCCGAGCAAGCCTCTCGACAGCGCAATCAGCCCGGAGCCGAGCGCGATGTTCCGCACGAACAGGCTGATCGTACCGAAAATGCAAAGCGATGCCATCAGCTTGAGCTTCGATTGCATTTCAACACTTTTCACAAACAATCCCCTCACAATTTGTCAATTTGCCGGTTTTTCCTATCATATCGTATCAGGTTGCAGATTGCAAGTATGATCTATGGCAAAGACCGGAGTCCATAAAGGAGGAACCCACATGAAGGAAGTCAAAAGTCCCAAGAAGCCGCTGATCTATTACTATGGCGTTGTGCTTCTGGTGCTGCTCGTCTTCAATCTCGTTATCACACCGCTGCTTCTGAAGCAGGAGGTCACGGAGGTGGACTACGGCACGTTCATGTCCATGACCGAAAGCAAGAACATCGGGCAGGTGCAGGTCGAAGACCAGCAGATCGTCTTTACCGACAAGGACGAAAAGAACGTCTATCAGACAAACGTCATGGACGACCCGAACCTTACCGAACGGCTGTATGAATCGGGTGCGAAATTTTCCAAGGACGTCGATGCGTCGACCTCGCCGCTTCTGAGTCTTCTCATCACCGGTCTTCTGCCGATGCTGATTTTCATCGGACTCGGGCAGTATATGGCAAAGAAGCTGCGCGAGCAGATGGGCGGCAAGGACTCGCTGATGTTCGGCGGCATGGGAAAATCAAATGCAAAGATCTACGTGCAGTCCACCAAGGGCATCCGCTTTGACGACGTTGCCGGTGAGGATGAGGCGAAGGAATCGCTTGCCGAAATCGTCGATTATCTCCACAACCCGCAGAAATACACCGATGTCGGTGCATCCATGCCGAAGGGCGTTTTGTTAGTTGGCCCTCCGGGAACCGGCAAAACAATGCTTGCCAAGGCAGTTGCGGGCGAGGCAAACGTGCCGTTCTTCTCGATCTCCGGCTCGGAGTTCGTCGAGATGTTCGTCGGCATGGGTGCGAGCAAGGTAAGAGATCTCTTCAAGCAGGCAAAGGAAAAAGCGCCCTGCATCGTCTTCATCGATGAAATTGATGCCATCGGCAAAAAGCGCGACAATCAGCTATCTTCCAACGACGAGCGCGAGCAGACCTTAAACCAGCTGCTGACTGAAATGGACGGCTTTGACGATAACAATGGCGTCATCATTCTCGCCGCGACGAACCGCCCCGAATCTCTGGACCCGGCGCTCACGCGCCCCGGCAGATTTGACCGGCGCGTGCCAGTCGAGCTTCCCGACCTTGCCGGACGCGAGGCAATTTTGAAGGTTCACGCAAAGAAGATCAAAACGAGCGACGATGTGGATTTCCACACGATCGCGCGTATGGCGTCCGGCGCATCCGGCGCAGAGCTGGCAAACATGATCAACGAAGCAGCCCTGCGCGCCGTGCGCAACAACCGGACCGTGGTCACGGAGGCAGATCTGGAAGAATCCATCGAGGTCGTCATCGCGGGCTACCAGAAAAAGAGCGCCGTGCTGTCCGATCAGGAAAAGAAGACGGTTGCATACCACGAGATCGGTCACGCGCTGGTCGCCGCGATGCAGTCGCACTCCGCGCCCGTGCAGAAAATCACGATCATCCCCAGAACCTCCGGCGCGCTCGGCTACACGATGCAGGTAGAAACCGGCGACAAGTATCTGATGTCGAAAGACGAGCTGGCAAACAAGATCTGCACCTTCACGGGCGGCAGAGCGGCAGAAGAGGTCGTCTTCGGCGAAATAACGACGGGCGCGTCGAACGATATCGAGCAGGCGACGAAGCTGGCACGCGCCATGATCACCCGCTACGGCATGAGTGAGGAGTTCGACATGGTCGCGCTGGAAACCGTCAATAACCAGTATCTCGGCGGCGATACGTCTCTTGCCTGTTCCACTGCCACGCAGCAGGAGATCGACAAAATGGTCGTCTCGCTCGTCAAGAGCCAGCACGAAAAGGCAATTCAGATTCTCAAGGCCAACCGCAAGGCGCTCGATGCGCTGGCAAAATACCTCTATGAAAAGGAAACCATCACCGGTGAAGAGTTTATGCATGTTCTGAAGCAGGAAACGGAGGCGGAAAAACAATGAGACAGCGTTCTTCCTATGGCTGGCTGGAGCTGATCATCGGTATCTTGCTGTCGGCACTCGGCATTTACAGCTTTTTCAGACCCGTCGATTATCTCACAACCCTGATTGTGGTCTACGGCGTCGCCGCGTTTGTAACCGGCATTGCCGACATTGTGTTCTACTGCAAAATGGAGCGCCACATCGGCTTTGCTCCGACGGTATCACTCGTCACGGGCGTTCTCGGCGTAATGGCAGGTCTGGTTCTCATGGTCCATCCGGGTGCCGGGCGCTGGGCAATCGGGCTGTTCTTCCCGCTCTGGTTCATCGCGCACTGCATCTCCAGGCTCACACACCTGTCTGTCGTGCGCTTCATCGCGGGTACCGCGTTCTATGTGATCGAACTGATCGTCAACATCCTCGGCATCCTGCTCGGCATTTCGATGCTCCTGACGCCGCAGGTGACGTTCCTGTCGATGAACCTCGTCATCGGCTTCTATCTGCTGCTGCTCGGCATCGACTGCATCATCGAAGCATGCAGCAAGCTCGGCGCGCGATAATCCGGCGCAAATGACCAAAAACAAAACGCCCTGCCGTTTGCTCTTGCAGCACGCGGCAGGGCGCTTTTTGTCTGCTGTTTTCTTATTTTCCGGGAATTTCGGCGGTGAACTGAAACCAGCCGTCCTTGTAATCGTATACGTACTCCGCGTGAAGGCGCTCCAGTATCCGGCAGACGCCGGGCAGCCCATAGCCGTGTTCGCCTGCGGAAGGTTTTGTTGTGGCAATGCCGTGTTCTGTGATAAGAACCGGCGGGCTGGTGTTCCGGACGGAAAGAAAGAAGCCGTCTCGTTCCAGGATGGTGCATCGAATCAGGCGTTCCGTATTCGTCCCAGCGTTTTGCGGCAGATGCAGAAAAAAGGCGGCATCTACCGCCTGCCGCTTACCTACATCATGCTGACCTATGCCGCCGACCCAGAACAGCTTTCAGACAATAAGCCGGAGACGGTGTTGCGGGCGTGTGAGCAGGGCGGCGAGGAGCTGTATCCGTTTGCTCGTAACGCAGATTATTCCTCGCTGCTGGCTGCGCGCTGCGCGGTCGACTATGTGGACGCGGCGCAGAGAACGTGCAATTTCGAGTGTGATTCGTTCTACGCGCAGCTTGCGCTTCTGCGGCGGCAGAAGGCGGCGCTGGACACGCTGCCGGACGATGTTGATGCAGTCGGCATCTGCTACGGACTTTTGTATCATTATGTGATCAGCTCCGCAGACAGCATCGTCTATCAGCCGGGACGCTATGGCTACCCGGAGCTGAAGCAATCTGTGTATTATGCGTACCCCAGCGACTACGACGGCGGCTGCCAGCTGGAATTTGGCAGTCTGCTTTCCATCAACACCCAGAGCGAACAGAAATCTGGCGCGTGGGCGTTTTTGAGCTACCTGCTATCAGACGCCTGTCAGCAGAGCGTGAATTATCTGCCGGTCAGCGATACGGTGTTACAGGAGCAGTTTGCGCAGCTTCTGGCAGAGGAAACAGTCACGCAGGAGGATATTGATACATTTTATACGCTCGTCGATCATGCGCAGAAGCTAGATTATCCGACAGAGCCCATCGAGCAGATCATCGAAGAGGAGATGGCAGCGTATCTCGATGGCGCGATTGACGAAAAGGCCACCGCCGAACGCATCCAGTCGCGCGCGGGATTGTATCTCATGGAGCAGAAGGTGGAGCGAGCACGCTCTGGCGATCGGGTTGGCGCATCGTCTCCTGCATGGGCACCAGCGAAGTATTTTGCAGCAGCGAGGCGATGCACGCAGCATTCTATGAGCGAGGCACAGAAAAGAAGCGGCGCATATTATTTCGTTTTTCAGATACAGCTATGCAGAATTCAGCATATAATATTAGAAAATGGTATTGGCAATTGTGCGCTTCTATGTTATAATGATAAAAAATGAATATCGGGTAGTTCGCGTAAGCCATGTGCTTGCAGGTGGAATGGGGTGAGAAGCCCCGCGAGTCGGTCACTGTGATGTCTGCTTGGTCAGAATAAGTCAGGTCTTCCGAGAGCTGCCCTGCGTCCTGCCACGACCGGGACCGAAATGCTGCGTTCCCTTCCCGATCCGGGTCAGGGCTTCGTTTTCGTGCGGTCATGCTGGCTGCGCGGATTTTTGTTTTTATATGCATGCAACCCCTGCACAGGTGGGATGATAGTTTCATCCCTGCCTCTCTTTCTAACGGCGGTCCCAATCCGCCCATCCTCCCGCCGGGCGTCCGTACCCCTCTTACCGGACGCCCGGCACTCCAAAACTATTTACGCCCCGGAGGTCTTTTTCTTATGCGCGGCATCCCTTCCCTGATCACCGATATCCGAAAAACCGTCTTTGCGGAGGTCGCCCGAATGGCATATTCCGGCGATTGCAGCCAGATGGAGGATATCCCATACCGCATTGTCCCCGGCGACAGCCCCCTACACCGGGAGTCGGTCTTTCTGGAGCGCGCCATCGCGGGCGAGCGCGTGCGCCTGGCGATGGGACTATCGCTTCAGCCCGTGCAGACGCGGACGCTTCTCACCGAAGGAATGGATCACGCCGCCATCGCAGAGCAATACTACGAGCCGCCGCTGGTCAATATCATTCCCTATGCCTGTCACGCCTGTCCGACGAAGCGTTACAGCGTGACCAATATCTGTCAGGGCTGTCTGGCCGCATCGTGCCAGAGCGTGTGCCCCAAGGGGGCAATTTCCTTTGCAAACGGCAAGAGCGTCATTGACGAAACCGTCTGCATTCGCTGCGGCAAATGTGCCAGCGCCTGCTCGTATCACGCCATCGCGTTCATCGAGCGCCCTTGTCAGGCGGCGTGCGGCATGGACGCCATTGGACTCGACGAAAACGGCAAGGCACAGATTGACTACGACCGCTGCGTTTCCTGCGGGCAGTGTCTCGTAAGCTGTCCGTTTGGAGCCATCGTCGATAAGAGCCAGATCTTTCAGGTCGTCCGTTCTATTGCAGAAGGCAACAACGTCGTCGCCATCGTCGCGCCGTCGTTTGTGGGGCAGTTTGGAAAAAATGTGACCGTGCCGAAATTCGTCGCAGCAATGAAGCAGCTCGGCTTTTCCGATGTGGTCGAGGTTGCTGCGGGCGCGGACGTGTGCGCGATCGAAGAAGCGCGCGATTTTGTCGAAAAGGTGCCCGCGCAGCAAAAATTTCTGGCAACCTCGTGCTGCCCGTCGTGGCGCATGATGGCGCGCAGGCTCTTTCCAAACGAATCCGGCAATATTTCTATGACCTATACGCCGATGATCTACACGGCAAGGCTTGTCAAGCACACCCACCCGGGCAGCAAGGTCGTGTTCATTGGCCCGTGTGCGGCAAAAAAGCTCGAAGCGATGCAGCAGGAGCTGCGAAGCGACGTAGATTTCGTCCTGACCTATGAAGAGCTGATGGGCATTTTCGAGGCGAAGGCTATCGATTTTTCGCAGCTGCCCGACACGGATGATTTGCATGATGCATCCGGGCTCGGGCGGGGCTTTGCTGCAGCAGGCGGCGTCGCTGCGGCAGTAGAAGAAGTTCTGCGCCGCACGCAGCCGGACATGGAAGTCAAAATTCAGCGCGCCGACGGTCTTCGCGAGTGCCGGCGGCTTCTGACGCTTGCAAAGGCAGGAAAGTTCGACGGGTATTTACTTGAGGGCATGGCGTGCCCGGGCGGCTGCGTCGCAGGCGCGGGGACGATCATTCCGGCGGAGGCGGCAAAGAAGCAGCTGGACGCGCATGTGAAGCAGGCAACTGTTTTCTCGTGCGCCGAAAGTCCGTACCGGGCATTTGCCGGGCTGCTGGAAGAACCGGCGGCACGCGAAGAAGAAACGAAACGATGAAAGGAGCTCCCTGACACGATGCTAAGTCTGAACGACGCGATGCTGAAAAAGAGACAGGAGCCGGCGTTTGCGGCGCCGTGGGATGCCCTGGAGCCGGCGGAACAGTCGTCCGTGCCATCATTGAAGGGCGCGAGGAAAACCATCTGACGCTGGAACAGCTGGCGGATGTCACGGGCATTCACCAGACAAACATCAGCAAGCTCGAAAGCGGAACCGCAAATCCGTCGCTTCGCACGCTCAAGCGCCTTGCCGCGGGGATGGGGATGAAGCTCAAACTGGAATTTGTTCCCGCGCAGCCCGATTCCAGCGTAAGATAACCGAATTGTTTCCGCGTTGCCGGACGTCCGTGTCTTTCTCTGGACGTCCGGCGCTTTTTCTGTGATTTAGACGAAAAACAACTCCCGGCTAAGAAGACTCAGCTGGGAGCTATGATCTCCGCTTTTTCAGCTTGCAGTTTCAGCGCCACCGGTAAGCGTTGCTTGTGTAATGCTAAGCTGATACGCTTGCATAGAATTGCAAATTTACAAACTTGCCATGGTATCCAAATATAATCCACGGGTATGACACACAGAAAAGCGGCAGAAAAGCGCCATGCGGATGCAATCCTTTTCTTAAACTTTCTAATGCATAATACAAAATACAAAAGAAAATAGCCAGTAATTGAAACAATTACTGGCTATCCGCTGTGTGAGCTGAACACTATGGATCAACAGATATTTCGTTGCGCCAATCTCGCTTTTTTGCAAATATGATACCGGCACAAGTGGAAAATTGCAATCAGTTCTCTGATGGATTTTCCTCCAGCCGCAAAATCCGATGATCCTCCGTCAGTACACGCATTTGCTGAATGGCAATTGCGTTGAGCTTTGCCAGACGCTCCGCTTGCGAAAGACCGTCGTTAATAAATACAGCATTCAGGTTTTCCAGATTTGAAAGGCACACAAGCTGTGACACGTTTGCGTAGTCGCGGATGTTTCCTTTCAGCCCCGGATTCTCATCGCGCCACTGCTTTGCAGTCTTGCCGAACAGCGCCATATTCAGCACATCGGCTTCACTGGCATATACCAGCGACATCTGCCGCGCCGACAACTCCGGCGGGATAAGATTTTCTTTGATTGCATCCGTATGGATACGGTAATTGATTTTTGCAAGATTACGTTTGATGTCCCAGCCGAGGAGCTGCTGCTCCTGTTCTTTCAGCCGTTCAAATTCCTTGATCAGATAGATCTTGAATTCCGGGCTGATCCACATTCCAAATTCAAACGCGATGTCCTTATAGGCGTATGTACCGCCATATCGCCCGGCACGCGCCTTCAGGCCGATGGCATTGGTTTTTTCGACCCATTCCTTTACACTGAGCTTATAGCTGTTGAGTCCTGCCTGACTTCTAATTATGGCGAATTCGCCATAATTAAAATCCGGGTTGTGGATCTGCTCCCAAATGCCAAGAAATTCAACGGTATTCCGATTCCGAAGCCAATCAGAGATGAAGAAGTCGCCATCCTTTGCTTTCAGCATATCGGTCAGGGAAATAAAATCCTTATCATCAATCGTGGTCACAGAAATCTCCGCTCCATTGACAATGAGTTTGTTGTTCATTGACGTACCTCTCTAACATCGTGCATGAAGGCTTCTTCGTTTTTGCCTACGGATAAAGCGAATCAGCACATCGTACAACGGAACTACAGGTATGTAAAATAGTGATTGAACCGGTTGCTGCCGAGACACAATGGCAGTGAGTCTGTGCAGCGCGGAATCTTTTTTCTTTTTATCAGTATAGCAGCTATCCGGCGCTATGTCGAGAGATTTTTCCAAATGTGCGGCAGATTCTATCATTTCCAGAAGCTCTGCCTTGGATAGAACGCCTGCGTTGGATTTCCGGAGATACCAATGTCTTGCATCTCTTGTCAGCTCTGACTCCATAATGACCACGTTCAGTGTCCAGCCGATTTTCATCGCCAGCCGGAGGAGCGTTTGGTCATTTTCATAGGTCTTGTAAAAGTCGCGCATTCGGCGCACGTTGCGCGGGGAAAAGCCTGTGTGGTCAGGGAAATTCGCCTGCATGAACTCTGCGGCTTCGACTGCCGCGCCCTTCTCCGGACGCTGGCTGATGGTCTTGCCGATGGCATAGATTTCGTCCATCTGCGAGAGATTTTGCGCGAGAATCACGGTCAATTCCCGGTACATTGTGCCATAATCCACAGGTTTTCTGACGTTCATAGCTTTTCCTTTCCGCGCTGGCGCGCATCGTATATTTCGTCGTTTTGCGAATAG
>CEAB01001729.1_pt1 | contig 15414 bp, 28 predicted proteins | sample 557651 | NCBI WGS metagenome assembly CEAB01 (sample SAMEA3182046, study PRJEB8094) | gut metagenome | biome: human; feature: gut; material: Stool; isolation source: human stools | place: Canada | collected 2011-11-15
AAGGAGATCAGCTACATCCACTCCGAGGCCTACGCCTCCGGCGAGCTCAAGCACGGCACCATCTCTCTCATCGAGGACGGCACGCTCGTCATCGCGCTGGGCACCTACGGCCCGCTCTTTGATAAGGCGATGAGCAACGTCGTTGAGGTCAAGGCCCGCGGCGCGGATGTGCTGGCGCTCACCACGGAGAGCCACCGCGGCGAAATGGCAAAGACCGTCGATCACGTCCTCACCATTCCCGATACGGCGGCGATGCTGCTGCCCTCGCTCGGCGTCGTGCCGCTCCAGCTCTTCTCGTACTACATCGCGCTCCAGCGCGGCTGCGACATTGATAAGCCCCGCAACCTCGCCAAATCCGTCACCGTGGAATAAAAAAAGGGAAGCTCCGGCAGCCGCCGGAGCTTCCCTTTTTGCGGGGAAAAGGCCCCACAACACTTACACTATATCATTTCGCGGTTTACCGTGTCAACACAAAACTGCACGAAAGCGAAAAGTTCAGAGCCATGCACAGTTTTTTCCACGCCTTTTTCGTGCGTTCGGCGGCTTGTGCGGGGCGCGGAGATGTGCTATAGTAAAAGCACCTCAAGAAAGGGTGAGTCCAATGTACAGCTGATCCCGAAGGCACCGACGACCGGTCCCGGCACTCTCGAATGTTGAAACGTCATAAACGGAGTTCACCGCCTCCTGCGGTGTTGATATAGAGCGAGAGTGACACCATGTGCAAGCGTTATCCGGTGCCGCCGACTTTGCAGAAAGAGAGGTAACCAAGGATGTTAGATAATAAGAGCGCAGAGAAATAGCCCTTGACCGCGCGAGAGGAAAAGCGGTCAAGGGCTGTTTCTTTTTTGCCGTAAAGCTGCCGGAGGGCGGCTTATTTTTTTACATAATAGGCGTAGTATTCCTCGAACGTGAGATCGTTTTCATAGATGAACGTCGCGGCGTCGACGCCGACGTAGCGGTAGTGCCATGGCTCGAACTTGTAGCCGGTGATGTACTCCATGCCGTCGCCGTAGCGCAGGATGAAGCCGAAGCGGTGGGCGTTGTCGCGCATCCAGATGAACTGCTGCGTGTTCTTGAAGCCGTTGAGCGTGCCGCCGGGAGCGATGACGTCCAGCGCAAGACCGGTCTGATGCTCGCTGTAGCCCGCGCGGGCGGAGAAGCGGTCGGTCGTTGCCTCGCTGTACTGTGTGCGGTAGCGGGCGTAGAGGTTCTTCTGCGTCTGGTAGCTGCGGTAGGGCGAGGCGTTGACAAGGTGCAGTCCCGTTTCCGCCCACATGGCCTCGACCAGGTCGCAGAAAGCGTCGTTGGCCTCGCTCTTGAGCTTGCCACCATTGGAGTAGGCGGGCTCGACCGTCACAAGGTCCTCCGGCACATAGTCGCTCGCGAGACGGCTGTACTTGTTGACCAGAATGAGATCGCCGTCGTCCGGGTCCGCGTCCACCGCGGCGGTAAAGCGCGGCAGATCGTTGTCCGTGTTCACGATGCGCAGCACCTGCTCGAGCGTCCAGGCACCGCCGGTGCGATAGGCAAGGTAACGCTGCGCGCGGGTCTCATCGTAGTGCGGCAGCTTCGACAGCGCGTCCAGCAACGCCGGCTCGTCGAACCACGAGGCGGGCGTCTGCGCGAGCGCGGCGAGCTGCTCCGCGCTGAGGGCGGGCTGCTCCTCAACGACGCGGGCGGGCTCCTCCTCGGGCGCGGACTTTTCCGCCGCCGTCGGCAGAAAGGGGGCAAGACTGATGAGCAGGCTCAGCGCAAGCGCGATCAAGGGTTCGGAGGGCATGGTAAGGTCATCTCCTGATTTATTTTTATTCCAAAGTAAAATTTGCGGGGGAGAGCTTGTCCCCCTCGACCGTCAGCACCCCGTAGGACGGGCGGCGATGGTCGCCGATGCTGCCGGGATTGACGAGCCACAGCCCATCGTGGTAGTCGATGTGCGGGATGTGCGTGTGCCCGTAAAGCAGCGCCTGCGCGCCGCGCTCTCGCGCCTCGTAGGACGCGCGCAGCAGCGAGGACTTCACGCCCAGCGTGTGCCCGTGGCAGAGCAGCACGCGGCAGTCGCCGAAAAAGACGACGCGCTCGCGCTCCTCAAAGCGGCCGAGGTCGCAGTTGCCCGGCACCTGCTCGAGCGGGATGCGGGGATACAGGCGGTGCAGCGCCTCCGCGTCGCGCCAGCCGTCGCCGAGGTGTACGATGGCGTCGAGCGTAGAGGGACGCTCCCGCTCCACGGCGCGGACCATGTTGTCCTCATTGCCATGGGAGTCGGAAAAAACGAGAATTTTCATAGCAGCGCAGCAGCTCCGTAGGTGAGAAGTGAAATGATGATGCCCGCGAGGAACACGCCGGCGGTGATGGCGGGCACGGCGAGCTTGAGCCGCAGATCGAGCAGCGCCGCGATCAGCGCGCCGGTCCACGCGCCCGTGCCGGGCAGCGGCACGGCGACAAAGAGCAGCAGCCCCCACGCCTGATAGCGCACGACCTTGTCGCTCTTGCTCCAGGCCTTCCGCTCGATCCGGTCGACCCAGCGCCCGAGGCGCGGGATATGGGCGCGGACCCACGCAAAGCCCCTGCGCGCGAAGAGAATGATGAACGGAACGGGAAGCAGGTTGCCGAGCAGCGCCGCGAAAAAGGCCTCGCGGAGCGGAAGCCCCATTGCCACGCCGGCGGGCAGCCCGCCGCGCAGCTCGATGACCGGCAGCATCGAAATGAGCACGGTCGCAAGGAATTTTCCCTCACCCGCCGAGAGCAGCCATTGCACGATCGCGTCTGTCATGCGCCGCTTCCTTTCCTGAATGATAACGCATCTATTATATAAAACCTCACCGGAAAATACAAGAAAAGATTTGCGGGAAGAAACGCGGGAAGGGGACGGCCTCGTGCCGTCCCCTTCCCATTCTTATGCAAGCTCAGCGCTGGTTGGTGTTCTGGTTCTGCTCCTGGTTCTGATTGGTGTTCTGCTCCTTGTTCTGGTTCTTCTCCTTCATGTGCCCGCCTCCTTTCCTTTGTTCTGCTACGGCAGATAGTTTTTCCGCGCGGCGGAAAAACTATACACGGCGCGCAAAAATCCGCATCGCGGCCGAAAAATGGAATAATTTCTTCTTCACGGCATTTTTCCGCAAATGTCAATAGTAAATGCGAAAAAAATATAAAAAAATATAATCAGGCTTCCCGCGCCAATTCTTCAAGGCATTCTGCGAACACGATTTCAGAGGTTTTCCAGCCCAATATTTCACGCGGATAATTGTTTATCCACGCTTCCGTTTCCTTGATGTTCGCCCGGCTTACCTTGTTGAAGTCGGTCCCTTTCGGGTACTTCCGCCGAATCATTTTGTTTGCACACTCATTTGACCCGCGTTCGCAACTTGTGTACGGGTGGCAATAATACATTTTGGTTCGTCTGCCTTTCCGCAAGATAGACCGTTCAAGGCTCTTCACGTCGGAGAACTCCCCGCCGTTGTCTACGGTGATTGTCTGGAACACGCGCGGAAATAGCGCCCCAAACCTCCGTTCAATACGGTTCAGGGCGCGAACTGTGCTGATTGCGGTTCGGTCGCGCATTTTCTCTATAATTTCTTTTCGCGTCAGGCGTTCTGTCAGGACCAACAGGGCGCACGAACCCTCTTTGCTTGAATATACGGTGTCCATTTCCCAATGCCCGAAAGTGATTCGCTGGTTAATCACTTCCGGGCGTTTTTCTATGCTCTCACCCCGCGGGGCGCGTTTCGTCGTCTTTACCCGGTGATAGGGCCGCTTGCGCTTCGGCTTCTCCGGCAAGTCCTTGTTCGTTAGGTTCAAGAAAACGCCCTTTTCAATGTAACTGTAAAACGTGCTGACGCAAATAGAGGTTTTGAACGTCCGGCCCTCTAACTCTATGTCGGCAAGGGCCGCGGCGGGCGAACGGTCTTCTTCAATGACCTTGCGTTCCAAATAGTCGGCAAGCTCGCGGTCATTTCCGATTTTCAGCGGTGCGCCCTTTGCCGCGAGGTTTTCGCGGTATCTCCGTTCTGCTCCGTCCGGGTTGTATCGGTCTTCCGTAATCCATGTTGCACCGTCCAGCCACTCCCAACGGGAACGCTTGATTTCTCTGTAAATCGTGCTGACGTGAACGTGAAGTTCCGCCGCAATCTGCTTCGGCGTATCGCCGCGGTTCAAGCCGTATTCGATTTTCCGCCGATCTGTAAGCTGTAAATGACTGAAACAATGCCCCATGCTATAACCTCCCAAAATGCGAAACCCGCCCAAGCTATCAAGCCGGGCGGGTTTTGTTCCTCTTTTCAGCGGTTCCCCCGCAAAAAGATTATAACAATCTTTTTATACTAACGCAAGTATAAAAAGCTACTATTCATTTTCTGTCAGCCATTCCATAGACACACCAAGTATCTTCGCAAGCACCGCAAGTTCATAATCGGTCACAAAGCGGGTCCCGATTTCTATTCTGCTTACGCTGTCCCGCTCCATTGTAATTCCTGCAACTTGCAGACGCGCCGCAAGGTCTGTTTGCGTAATATTCAGCCGGGCCGGGCTTCTTTGACGCGATTTCCGCAAAGGTTCTTTCGTCCCTTGTAGTCGTATATCTTCAACCGCCGATTCCTCCTTTTGTGTTAAAGGTCTGCATTTTTCTTGACTTTAACACAATAAGCATTGATAATTGTGTTAAAGGTCAGAATCCAGAAAAAGCAATGGTCCGGCCTTTGAAAATAACGCAAGCCGCCCGGACGCTGGGCGGCAGAACGGAGGATTCCACATGAAAAAGGTTCTATCTCTTGTCCTTGCGGCGACGCTTGCCGTGTCCCTCTCCGCCTGCGGCGGCGCTCTTGTCGATCTGGACACGCCCAAATCGGAGGAACTGACGGCGCAGTATGATTTTTACCCCGATGCCATGAACACCATTCGGGCAGATATGAAAATCACTCCCGAACAGGCCGATGAAGTCTTTATCATTCTGACTTCCTGCGGCCTTGATGGGAAGATTACAAGCATTTCCGAAAGCAATGGCGCGTATACCGTCTATTACGGCGGTTCGTCCCTCGACGTTGCACTTTCTGACGGTGCGGTTGAAGCCGTCTATTCCGGGCGTGATATGCTGTACCCCGAATATCACAAGCACAATGTCTTGATGGACTATGACTTGACCGTAAAGGACGTGAAAACGGGTTCCGGCGATAAAATCGGTGAATACGCCTATATCCGCATTACGAAAGCACAGCTTCAAGCCATTACGGAAGAAAACTACAAAGAATTCGTTGAAACCGTCGTCAAGGACAGCGGCTACAACTGGGTTGCAATTCTTTGTGATGACGGCACGGGTATTTGTTTCCCCGGTTCTATGTACTATGTCGGTACATACGGGAAGCAAGATACCGACGGTTCTATTCTTGAAGATTACGGCGCTATCACGCTGGACGAAAACGGCGGCTATACATACGAACAGTTCTGAACAGCAGGAAAGCAAAAGCGACGGGCGCAACGCCCGCCGCTTTCTTTATGCCTTTTCCTGCTCCGCGTCTGCCGCGGCCTGAACCTCTGCCGCGAACTGCTCCGGCGACAGTCCCAACACCACCGCCGCCCGTTCGTCCATCAGCGATTCGATCATGTCGTTTATGCTGTCAAACCCGCTTGCCTTTGCCGCTCTCTGATATACGGACTTCTTGCCTTTCTTTACATACGGGTAAATCCTGTCATAGTTTTTGCTGTTGTATTTCCGCTTCGCGTCTGTTGCGGCTTTCCCGCGTGGGTTTCCATATTTGCTTGCCATTGTCACCACTCCTTTACTTGTCCATTTTATCACGCTGTTTATACTAACGCAAGTATAAAAAACATACAATCTATCGTTAGTATATTTGTGCATCATTCCAGCTTGTATTTATACTAACGTTAGTATATAATCATAATCAGAAAGGGAAACCAAAGCCGCCCGGTTGTCGGGGCGTAGAGTTCGACAACAGCCAACCTTACGGGCTGACACGAAAAGGGAACCGACACGGCATACAACAACACTTTAACTTCTGGTTTTTATATGGGGGTAATCAATATGAAAAAGTTCGAGATCGGCAAGGAATATTTTGACCGTAGCGCCTGCAATCACGATTGCATTTTCACCATCAAGATTATCAAGCGCACCGAAAAGACGGTGACGTTCGAGCGTAACGGCAAGACCCGCCGCGCAAAGCTGTTCTTCGATGAACACGGCGAATATATCATTCCCGAACGTTATTCTATGGCCCCGGTCTTCCGTGCTGAAAACGAGGTTCAGCCGGAAGAGGAACCCAGCGTCGAGGAAGCCGCCGAAACGTCCTGCGGCGTTGAAATCGCCCAGCCCGCCGACGTGAACACCGTTGTTGTTATGGTGGGTCAGCGCGTCGAACGTGTCTGCGGTGCTTGCTATCCTCCGCAGGGCGGAACCGTCATCGGCTTTGTTAGCCTACCTGATACCCGTTTCTTTCACGGCGGCGTTTTCGCTATGGTCCTGTATGATGGCGCAAAGGTTCCTGAACGTGTCCGCCTGTCCGACATTCACCGCCGCGGGTGGCGCTCTCCCGGCGGTTCTCCGTTGGGTGTGTTCGTCGCTTGACGCTTTACCGGGGCGGCGGTTTCCGCCGCTCCGCTTTTCGCGCCGCTGTATCTACCGCAACGGCGCAAAATTTTTCTGCTTTTTCGCATTTTCCCTATTGACTTTATACTAACGTTAGTATATAATAGGAGCATAAAGAAAGGGGGTGACAAGGTGAAGAAGAAAAAGAAAAAGCCCACGAAATCGCGGATCGATGTTCGGACCATCGTGATAACCGCAATCGTGGACTTTCTGGTAGGGCTTGCGTTACTGATAATTGATAAGCTGACGTAAGCCGAAACCCCGTATTCTATGGGCGGGTTCACCGCCCACCCATAGAATACACTTTTTCTTCTGAACTGTCAATCATGCTTGCGAAAATCGGAATTTTTTTGATTGCCGTTGCTGTTGTAAAAATCATTGTTTCTGCTATAATCCACTTTAGGCAGAGAAAGGACAAGTGAGTATGGAACACACGATCAAACTTCACACCCGCGAAAACGGGCGCTTCGTTGTGAAGACAGTTGCGACGGATAAATACTTCACCGTCTGCCCGTATCAGGTCGGGGACGACGATTTGGAGGAAGTCGAGGTTCTTTCCGTTTCTGATTTATACCTCATGTGGCAGGAACTCAAAGCGGGTGACAAGTCCTGCGGTGAAAACTGTTGGAAATATCATTTCTACCGCCACGAAATCAAGCCCGAACACGACGAACGCACAGGAAAGCCTATCTTCATTGACTATGTTACCCCCGGCAAGGTATACCGCCGCGGGAATAAAGTTTTCTTCAAGGCAATTTCAGAATAAGGAGGAATAAACGTGAACAGAATCCGCCGCAAGGCTCTTCAAGAAACGCCTATTATAATCCCCCGACGAGTGAAAAACAAAATATCAGCGATTTATGAACATCCAAACGAGATTTATTCGGTTTATATGAAAGAAACAGGTGAAGCCGTGTGGATTGACAGAAAGATTTGCCTTTATAGGTTTCTGTCCTCCTTATCCGCTAAACTGTAAAACAAAAAGCCCGCCGGGGAATGACCCCCGACGGGCTTTCGTTTTTGTCCGAATCGGACGTGTTTAGTTTTCTGCGGGTTCTGTCTGGACGGCCTGCTCTTCGATGCCGACAAGCAGGCTTTCCACGGATGGGGTTTCGATGTAGCCTTTCAAATTCTCATTCGCGCCCCATGCTTTCTTCGCTTCCTCCAAAGCGGCTTCGATCATTTTTTCAATATCGCTGGACGTGAAAAGCAGTTTCAGCACCGCCGGGATTCGCTGATAAATCCAGTCCGCGACGGCGGCATATTTCAGGGAACCCGTACCGCTTCCGAACTGCTTTTCGGCCTGCGTTACAAGGTTGAAAAGGATTTGCTTCAAAATCTTTGTTTCGCCGCGCTTGATAAGCGCGACAACCAGCGCAATGAAAGCGACGACGACAAGCACGCTGTCCCAATTCGCCGCGAGGAATGCAAGAACGTTCATTTCCGTTTCTCCTTTCGATCTGTCAGCTGATGACGGTACAGCCGGATTCAGGGACCCAGCCCAAACCGTCGATGTGTACGCCGCACTTGCGGCCCGAATAGTAATACTTCACTGTGTACGTCCCGTTCACAGTCTTACCTTGTCCGCCGCCGTTGCTGTCACGGTACAGCGGGCCGGAATACTTCTCTTCAATGTCCTGTGCCTGCGCGTCGTTGCCGACGTGGAACACGGGTGCGCTGTGAATGACGACGGACGTTCTGCCGCCGCCTGCGTTCAGGGTCGGTGCGGCAACGCTGGGCGCTCCCGCATAGGCCAGTTGATACGGCGCGGCCCCTGCGGTGCGAATAGCGTTTACCGTGTCCGCAAGATTGCGGAAGATGCTTCCCGTCTGCGCCGCGGTGAATACGCTTCGGTTCTTTGCGTTGGTGATAAGTTCCGCGCCCTGCTCACCAGCTATGAACGTGTCCGGCGTGCTGTCTGTACCTGTTGCAAACCGCGGTATCAACGGAATGTTGATGCCCTTTCCGCCGATGCCGGGGACCCAATCAGGGATTTTCAGCTTGTTCAAGCCGGAAATCACGCCGTTTACAAGGCTGATAATGCCGTTCAGTACGCCGCTTGCAATGCTCTTTAGAGAATTCCAAACGCCGCTGAATATGCTTTTCACGCCCTCCCAAACACGGGTCCAATCTCCCGTGAAGATGCCTGCGAAAACGTCTACAAGGCCCTTTATCGCTGTCAGCGCACCAGATACAACGCCCTTGATGGTTTCAAGTGCAACGCCGATGATGCTTTGTATCGTCGGCATAAGGAATTGAATAACTGCCATGATTGCCGTTGCAATGGTGGAAACCACTTCCGCAAGTCCTTGCAGGATAGAAGCGATAGTCGGTGCCCACTCTGCGAACGCCTGCGCGATCTGCGGAAGCACGGTCCCGACGATGAAAGAAAAGATTTGTAAAGGTGTCATGCGTTCAACCTCCGTACCCGTTCAGAATGCGGGTGATTTCGTGTTCAACGCGCTTGTTGATGACCTCTTGTGCCTTTTCCTCCACGTCAGCAAGAACAATACTGTTTCCTGCCATCTGTGCCGTAGACGGCCCCATGAACTCGCTGATAGGCAGGCGCTTTGAACCGTCGCGCTCGAACATACCTGTATGTCCGCTTTGCATTCTCGCAATGAACGCGTCTTGAAACGGCGTGCGCCCGTTTCCGGCAAGCACCGCCGCCGACACGGTAGCCCGTTGGATAGGAATTGTCGGCGATACGTTGAAGCGGTATAGAGGTATCTTGTGGCCCGCAAACAGAACAGTTCCAACAATTCCGCCGTCGCTGGACTGTGTGCGGACCTTGATTGTCGTTTCCGCCCGGACGTTCTGCCGCGTGATTGCATAAACGGTCGTGATGCCCTTTAGGGTTTCAGAACGAACAGTGTTGTTCGCCCGGCGGATAGTGCTTGACAGCGCCTTTTCTATGCCGCCGGGAACGCCCGATAAAATCAGGTTGACCCGCTCGATCTGTTCGGCTGTAATAGTAATCATTCGGTCAGCATCTCCAAATAAAGAACGATTTCCCCGGCTTCCGGGTGAACCTTTGTGATTTGGTAAATGTGGTCGCCGATTTCCATATTCAGGCCCTTTTGTGGAATTGTCTTCAACATGGATAGCGGGACATATACAACAAGGTCAACAAGAACCAAGCCGTCTACATGGTCCGTAGACGGCTTTTTCCTGTCCTGTGCGCCGCCGTCATCAATGATGACAGGGCCTTTGAAGAACTTTCCCGGCAATTTCGATTGCCGCTTTCAGTTCCCCAATTTCACGCATGGAATAGAAATTGTCTTCCGACGGCACAAGGTCAAATACGCTCAATTTCTCATAGCGGCTTTCGGAGGGGCGGGGCTTTGCGCTCCCGCCGCCCGCCGCCGCCTTTGATGTGTCACTCAAAATCTGGTTCAAATTAAATCTTCCCATAGATAGCCCCTTTCCGTCCGAATCGGACATTTTAGCGGTGAACGCCGATGCGCCCGCGGCCTGTTATCGGTTTGAATGCTTCCCGGCAACCGTCAGGGTCGCCGCAACCGGGCCAATACCCGGCGCGGCAGAACCGTTTGTCGGAAACGTCGTCAATGTCCAGTCGGTCACAAATCCCGCATTGATACGCGCGGATTTTCTTTCCGCCCCGGCAGTATTCCGGGACCGCCGTTTTCTCCGTCATCGTTTACCCCTCCGCAAGTATTCCTGAACGAATGCGATATAGTCCATCGCGGTTCCGCTCCGTCGGCTGTACTCCACGATAGGGATTTCCGAAAAGGTGCTTTCGGTGACTTTATCCGAATAGCGAATGCGGGTGTCAAAGACGGGGTATTCCGGGCGGGACCGCAACCACGCTTCGCCCTGCTTCTCTGCGTCGGCGCGGATAAAGCAGGTAATCAAGCACCCGGCAAGGCGCAAGCGCGGGTTCAGGTCGTCCCGTGTGTCTTCGATCTGTTCTTTCAGTTCTTCCAGCCCGTCAAAGGCGTACTTGTCAATCTTTATGGGAATAATCACGTCATCGGACGCGACAAGGGCATTTATCGTTGAAATGTTGATGTCCGGGGCGTTGTCGATGATGCAGAAATCATAAAGGTTCTCTGCCGCAATCGTGTTCAGCGCGGACCGCAGGCGCGTTTGCTGGGGGCGGGTGCTGTCCATCAGGACTTCCATATTCGCCCGAATCAAGGTCATATTTGCAGGCATTACGTCGATATTCTCGAACCGGGTCTTCTTGATGACCTCCCGCGGGTCCAGCCGCCGGGCAGTCAGCACGTCCGAAATGCTCTTGTCGTCGTAGGAATGGACCCCGAATGCCTTTGACGTGTTGCCCTGCTTGTCGTTGTCCACAAGCAAAACACGCTTGTTGTGGAGCGTTGCGAGGACGTGGGCCATGCTGTCAGCGGTCAGCGTCTTTGCAACGCCGCCTTTTAGGTTGATAATTGATATGGTCTTCACCGTCTAAACCTCCTTTTGTGGTTCTCCCGCTCGAAAGCGGGTCAACGAACGATTTCTACCAAACGCCCGTCGTCGTCCAGTTCGTACAGGAACTTCACCGTTCCGGCTTTGACGGAGTGCATACACACAATGTCGGTGATAGTCCGTTCAACGATAACGTCAAGCGTTCTGCCGCCCCCCGCGCAGGCGTTCTTCCTCATGCCGATTTTGTCGCCAATCTCAAAGGGGCAAACGGCGTTGAATGCCGCAAGTTTCATTTTCTTTTACCTCCGTTTCGTTTGTCAGCGGCTCCCGGTCTTACTTCCGCCGCCGCTTATGCTTTTTCCGCTTTGGAGCGGGAGTGGCGGGCGGTTCCGGCTCCGGCTCCGCCGCTTCCTCACAGAGAACTTCCAGTTCCTCCACGTCCGCCGGGGCGAACGTCAGGGACGCGCCGCCGGGGTCGTATGCCTGCGCCGCCCAATCCGCCTTGAATTTTGCAAGGTCGTTTTTGTAGCGCGGGAACGGGTGTACCTGTTCGGCGTAGTAAATCGCCATCATCATTTTTTCGTCGTCCGCCGGGTCCCAATTATGCAGGTGATAGCTTGCGTGGTTGTCGTAGGCCCACAGGGAAAGCAGGACAACCAGCCCGTCGAACTCTTCGTTCGATCTCTGGATATTCTCAAAGTCCCGGTAGGTCAAGCCTTGCCCTCTGCATTCCTCCCGGATTTGCGGAATGCTCTTGCCGCCCGTTTTCAGACGGCAACGAACAACTTTCGGTCGATAGTTCATGTATTTTCACCTTTCTTTCTCAACGGGCAGTAGCGCGGGGCCGTCTTCCCGTAGAACAGTAGCGGACCCGGCGGCGGGCATTGTGGGTGATTGCAGTAAGACGCTTCCTGCCCGAAATGCCCGACGTGGGCGCTGTTGCTGTTTCCGTTGCGTGGGTATTTGTGGACCGATGCAAATTCACATTCACGGCACTTCATGTCGGTTCCTCCCAATTCCACCAGCCTTGTTTCCCACAGGCGGGAATGGGTGTTTTGAACATGACCGGGTTTTGAAGCACCCACGCGAACCGCCCCGGCGAATAATCACCTAACAGGCGTTCCCGGTTATCCAAACTGTCCACAAGTTCTTCCACAGGCACGCAATCGACGATTTCAACTGTCCCGATGACTGCGCCCCGCGGCAGGTTTCCGCCGCCGCCTGCGGCTTCCAGCACGGCCCAAAACTCACCATTCGTCAGGTGCTTTGTCGCTTGCACTTCGTCCAACCGTCCGGCGTGGACAGCGACACGGCCCCGAATATGCGTCCGTCGCGGGCGGGTTTCATAATGCTTGACCCCTGCGACGATTGCGTGGGCGTAGGGCTGATACACAGTAAAGGCTTTCATTCTGTGTCCTCCGCCGCTTCCGCGTCAAACGTGGTCGTCTGGTTTTCGTCCGGCTCTTCTTCGTCCTCCGCCGCCGGGGTGGTGAATGCGCTCCGGGTGTTCAGAAAGTGGCGGCATTGATAGGACAGTTCTTCCAGTTCGTCGGCGAATTTCTTACTAATGGCATACGGCATAATGACCGCCGCCGTCAGGAACCCCGCCTTTGCGACGATGTGCGAACCGCCGTCCGGCGTGGTCCGCTCGTAGAATTGCACCATGTCGATAACGTCTTCCAGCGGCGACAGGTACAGGCTCCGAATGAACGTAACGCCGTTGTTCGTTTTCAGCGGCTTCAAGCGCAACCCGCCGTTGATAAAGGTCGTTTCATACTCCCGAACCAGCTTGTCGCCCGCCGCTACGTCCTCGACGTTCAGGTGTTCCGGCAAGCGCTCATGCCGGAAAAGGATTTTTTCGCGTTGCTTCCCGGTAATGTCGAACACGGCGCAGAAACTTTCTTCGTCCAGAATAGGCAGTCCGTCCAGAGGATAGAGGGCGTAGCCGTCGCCCAGCCATTGCGTGATTTCTCCCGATCTGTCGATACGGTCATACAGGTAATACAGCCCGTTCGTCTTGCAGATAGAAAGAACCTTTTTCAGCTTCATTCGTCTACCTCCGCCGCCCGCTCGTTCAACAACTCGTTTATAGCCCATCGCCCGCGCCGCTCTCCATGCCGCGGCGTAAAGCATTGAACAGGCGTTGCGGGTTCCGTCCGTGCAAAGTCGGTTGACCTCCAATGTCCAACCGTCGTCAAGGTGGCGCGATACAGGACGGCCCACAATGGCAACCCCTACGATTTTTTCGCCGTCAGATAGCCCAATGGAAAACTTATGCCCCACGGTTGCCCCGTGGTGTCGGTGGTTTTGCTCGGCAAACGCGTTTGCTTCTCTAAGCGTCATCGGTACGATTTCAAGCACGTTGCGTTCCCTCGCTCTCCTGTGACAGCCACCAAAGCGGATTGTTCCGCTTGTCCTCATACGGGCAAGGGCTACCATCGTCACAACTGACTTTCCCGCACCCGGCGCAATACTTCCGCTGGAATTCTTCGTCCCACGGCGCTTCAATGACGGGCAGGCCCCGTAAGAAAGCGCCCAGCGTTTCCGGGTTCTTCGTGATTTCTTCAAAATTGTTCACCGCGAAACCTCCTTTACGAATTGACCGCGGATTTGCCGCGGCGTTTGAAGTTTTCTTGTACGCGCTGTTGTGCAAGAACGGGGTTGTATGCTTTCCGTAGGTTGCGGTCAAGCCCGCCCGTTTCTCCGCGCTTCAACTCCCGGTAGACGGTAGCCGTTGTCACGCCCAGCCCGTCGGCGATGTCCGCCACCCGGTCGCCGTTCAGGTATCGCGTGGAAATCTCCTTGCGGTCCTGAAAGTCTATATATCTGTACTGCCGCACCATTTCACCCCGCTTCCATTGCGTTTTAGCGCTGTTTATGGTAAAAAAATAAATGCGATAGAACGCGTACCCGTCATTCGACGTGGTATTTGTTCTTTCGCATTTAATATTACAAGCCGCCTCACGGCATTTTTCCGCAAATTATCGTTGACAAACGGCGGCGGAGGTGGTATCATACCTACGCAAAACAAAGAAGAACGGCAGCATCCGTTCTCACCTTTAGCGAAAGCGAGAAGGTCAATGATCGAAAAAGCGCGTGGGCGCTTTGCGTTTGTTGTACGGGTGCGGCATGGCTGCGCTCGTTTTTGTTTGGTCAAATCATTTAATGGAGGTGCTTCGGTATTAGCAAGGATGTGCATCAGCTCAATGAGGACATTCGAGACAGCGAGATCCGTCTGATCGGTTCCACCGGTGAGCAGCTCGGCATCATGTCTGCCGCCCAGGCGCAGCGGATCGCCGATGAGCAGGGGCTTGACCTCGTCAAGATCTCCCCGCAGGCTACGCCCCCCGTGTGCAAGCTCATGGACTACGGCAAGTTCCGCTTTGAACAGGGCAAGCGCGAAAAGGAAGCGAAGAAGAACCAGCACGTGGTCGAGATCAAAGAGATCCGTATGTCGCCCGGCATCGATGTCGGCGATTTCAACACAAAGCTCAAGAATGCCCAGAAGTTCCTTGCCGACGGCAACCGCGTCAAGGTCTCGGTTCGCTTCCGCGGCCGCGAGATGGCGCATACCGACATCGGCAAAGACCTGTTGGTGCGCTTCGCCGAGCAGTGTGCCGAGGTGGCGACATTGGATAAAGAGCCCAAGCTGGAAGGACGCAGTATGTCCATATTCCTTTCCCCCAAGACCGGGAAGTAACACAATATACGAAAAGGAGAAACTACCATGCCCAAGCTGAAGACCCACAGCGGTTCCAAGAAAAGATTCAACCTGACCAAGACCGGCAAGGTCAAGATGGCCAAGGCCTTCAAGAGCCACATCCTGACCAAGAAGCCCACCAAGCGTACCCGTCACCTGCGTGCGGGCGGCTATGCCGACGCTACCGTTGCCGGCACCATCCGCAAGATGATCCCCTACAAATAAGATAATTACGATACGCTTTAAGGAGGCTTACTGATATGGCACGTGTTAAGGGCGCGATGATGACGCGCAAAAGAAGAAACAAGACTCTGAAGCTCGCGAAGGGCTATTGGGGCAACAAATCCCGCCACTTCAAGATGGCCAACCAGGCCGTGATGAAGTCCCTGACCTACGCTTATACCGGCCGCAAGCTCAAGAAGAGAGATTTCCGCAGCCTGTGGATCACCCGCATCTCCGCCGCCTGCAAGATGAACGGCATGAACTACTCCACCTTCATGCACGGTCTGAAGGTCAAGGGCATCGAGATCAACCGCAAGATGCTCAGCGAGATGGCGATCAACGACGCTGTCGCGTTCACCGCTCTTTGCGACCTCGCGAAGAACGCGTAAAAAGTGCAAACGAAAAGAGACGCTGTAAGGCGTCTCTTTTTTTATAACAAAGGGGTCATTCTCTACCGTAGAGAATGACCCCTTTGAAACCCCAAGAGAGCGCAAGGGCTGCGCCCTTG
>CEAB01022745.1_pt1 | contig 15361 bp, 11 predicted proteins | sample 557651 | NCBI WGS metagenome assembly CEAB01 (sample SAMEA3182046, study PRJEB8094) | gut metagenome | biome: human; feature: gut; material: Stool; isolation source: human stools | place: Canada | collected 2011-11-15
ACGGGCACCCAGCCGCACTTCGGGCAGTTTACCATGGGAATAGGCTCTCCCCAATAGCGCTGGCGGGAGAATACCCAGTCGCGCAGCTTGTAGTTGACCTTTTCCTTGCCTATGCCCTGCTCCACGACGTATTTTTTCATCGCGGGAATGGCTTCTTTAACGGTCATGCCGTTGAGGAAGCCGGAATTGACCATGACGGCGCTGTCGTCCTTTGCGACGAACGCCTCCTTGGTGATATCGCCGCCGGCAACGACCTCGACGATGGGCAGACCGAACTTGGTCGCAAACTCCCAGTCGCGCTGGTCATGACCGGGGACGCCCATGACGATACCGGTGCCGTAGCCCATGAGGACGTAGTCGGAAACGAACATCGGCAGCATATTATGCGTTACGGGATTTTCGCCCTCAACGCCGACAATACGCACGCCGGTTTTGTCTTTATTGAGCTCGCCGCGCTCGAAATCGGACTTCTTCGCGGCCGCCTTGCGGTATGCCTCGACCTCGTCCCAGTTTTCTATCTTGTCCTTCCACTCGTCAAGCAGAGGGTGCTCGGGGGAAATGACCATGTAGGTCGTGCCGAAGAGCGTGTCGGCGCGGGTCGTGTAGACGGTGACCTCGGTGCCGATATTGGTCTTAAAGGTGATCTCGGCGCCGGTGGAGCGGCCTATCCAGTTGCGCTGCTGGATCTTGACGCGCTCAAGGTAATCAACGTCGTCAAGATCGTCGATAAGGCGCTGTGCATACTCGGTTATCTTGAGCATCCACTGGCTCTTTTCCTTGCGGATGACCTCACTGCCGCAGCGCTCGCACACGCCCTCAACGACCTCCTCGTTTGCAAGAACGCACTTGCAGGAGGTGCACCAGTTGACAGGCATGGTGGTCTTATACGCAAGACCATGCTTGTACATCTGAAGGAATATCCACTGCGTCCACTTGTAGTACTTGGGGTCGGTGGTGTCTATGACACGATCCCAATCAAAGCCGTAGCCGAGCATTTTGAGCTGCGAGGTGAAGGTGCTTATGTTCTGCGCAGTGACCTTTGCCGGGTGGATGTGGGTCTTGATGGCGTAGTTTTCCGTCGGCAGACCGAAAGCGTCAAAGCCGATGGGATACAGAACGTTGTAGCCGTCCATTCTCTTCTTGCGGCAAACGATATCCAGCGCGGTGAAGGGTCTGGGGTGACCGACGTGCAGTCCCTGACCGGAGGGGTACGGGAACTCGATAAGACCGTAGAACTTGGGGCGGGTCGTGTCGCCGGTAATGGCTGCGTAGGGCTTTTTCTCCTCCCAGATGGCCTGCCACTTCTTTTCAATTGCTGCGAAATCGTATTTCATTTTAATTAACTCCCTTATAGTTAAGATAATATTTTTGGTCGGAATGCCCCTTAGCAGGGGCCTATAAGGGATGAGAGCTCGACCTCCTGAGCGTCGGACCACAGGTGCTCGAGGTTATAGAATTCTCTGGCTTCCTCGGTGAACACGTGTGCCACGACACAGCCGAAATCGAGAAGGACCCAGCTTCCGCTGCGATAGCCCTCGCGGCGGATGGGAGGCTCGCCTGCCTCGCTCATTTCCTTGTCGATCGCGTCCGTAAGAGATTTTATATGCGTGGAGGACGTGCCTGTGCAGATAACGAAATAATCGCACAGAGTGGTGAGTTTTTCGGTTTTCAGGACCTTGATGTCCTTACCTTTTTTGTCGCTGAGCGCCTTTGCGGCGATCTTTACGACTTCATCGGGTGTCATCATGAAATTATATCATCCTTATCGTTAACTTAAATTGCTGCTTTTAAAGCTGTATACGGGGGCATTTGCCATTGCCGAGGAGGAGCTGTAATTGAGGAAGGAGCTCACGCCGCCTTTCAATTCGCCCGTCGTCGAATAGAAGCTGCCGTCCTTGTAGGTGACGATATCGACGTTCTTGCTCGTGACCTCGGTCTCCCAGGGGTTGAGATGCTCATTTACCATGTCGAGCCATGCGTCAATGTCGCAGAATACATAGCTTGCGCCGAATATGCTGCCGTTGGTGTTGCCGGGCATAGTCATGAACTTTATGCCGTCCTTATTGAGCTTCATGAACTCCTTTGCGTAGAAGAGCATATCCTCGGTGGAAAGGTTCGTTTTCATGTTGCCGGTAACTATGCTGATGACCTCGGTAAGATTGGGGATGTTCTTGAGGCTGAGCATCTGGCTCGCAACAGCCATAAGAAGCTCGTGCTGCATATCTATGCGCTGGATATCGCCGCCGGCATAGCCGCTTCTGAAGCGCATGAGCTGGACGAACTGCTCACCGCTGAGCTTCTGCTGACCTGCCGCAATGTGGATATGCAGATCCTGAGTCGGATCGTCGTAATCCATTCCGGGAGGCACGTCAAACTGCACGCCGCCTATCGTATCGACGACCTTCTCGGCCGCCTCCATATTGACGAGGATATATCCGTCAACGTCGAAGCCGAGGAATGACTGAATGAGCTCCTCGCGCATCTTCGCGATCGGGTCGCAATCGTAATAGGAGCTGCTCTTTACGCCGGAGTAGTATGCGGCATAGTGATACGCCGAGTTAGCCTTCTTGACCTCGTGCTTGAGGTTCGTGAGCGTATCGCGGGGGATGCTGACAACGTCGAGAGTGTGGTTTACGGTGTCGAGCTTACCTATCATGATGGTGTCGGTATTATTACTGACAACGTCAACGCCCGCAACCAGCACCGTATATACTCCCGGCTTTCTGCCCTCAACGGTTGCCGTCGGTGTGGGCTCATCGTCGCCGCCGTTTACTATTCCGCCGTTATTCTTCGTAGGTCCATCCATGAAAAATTCAATGTAGACAAACGCCGCTGCAAGCAGCACCACAATGGATAAAAGGACTATAAGAATGACCTTTATCGCCTTGCCCGCACCGCTCTTTTTCTTTGGCGGCTTGCCCTGAGCCTTGGGAGCGCTCGCCGTCTTAGCGGGTGCGCTGCTCTTATTTGCATACTCATAATCATCCCTACGGGTATCGTTTTTTGCCTTGTGCGAGCTGCTGTGCTTCCCGCCCTTTTTGCCTCCGAATAGCTGCATATCACTTTTTCCCTTCTCTGTCGGCACCCCGGCCGTTATTGCTGCTGCGATGCGTAGCGCGAATACCACTCATACGCATCCTTTGTCGCATAATACGGTTCCTGACCATAGCTTTTTATATCTTCAAGGCTCATTTCAAGTCCGAGAGTCATCGCCTTGTCAAGGTCTTCATAGGCAAGTCTTCTGAGCTTGTCAACGCCCTCAAAGTCGCGGTTTGGCTCGATGTAATCAGCCATGTAGATTATTTTTTCCAAAAGATTCATATCGGGCTTGCCGGTGGTGTGCCAGCGTATGGCGTCATAGACCTCGTCGCTGATATTAAAAAGATCCCTTGCGAGCGCCGCTCCCGTTTTTGCGTGCAGGAGTTTTACATTTTCTTCTTCCGAAGTATCGTTTATGATACCATATTTTCTGCACAATATCAATTGGTCGGATAATACAAGTTTTTTTGTAATATCATGCAGAATTCCGGCTTCCGCGGCATTTTCGGGGTCCTCGCCCCATTTCATGGCAAGACTCACCGCCTCCGCCTCGCAGCCGACAACGTGCGCGACACGATTTGGCTTGAGCATGGCATACGCCTTTTCGCGCAGCCAATACAGCTCCGGTCTTGCGTCATAGTCGCCGTTTCTTATTATTCTCGCATAGACCTCCTCGGGAATATACGAGGCGCCGCGGCGCTCCGGCAGCATTTGGCGGATATCCGACGAGGACATGGGCTTGGGCTCGTGGTTAATAAACACGCACCGTGCGCCGTAGGTCTTCGTGAGATACTCCGCGTGCTGCATGATGCTCGCATCCTCGCCCTCGTTGCGGCTGAATACGCCGAGCGTCATGTTTTCAAGAAGGAAGCGGAATCGGTACCACTCCTCAAAGCTCAGGAGCATATCGCAGCCCATGACGAAGGTAAACTCCGCGCCGGGGTACAGCTGCATGAGTCTTTCGAGGGTATCCGCGGAATAGCTCTTGCCCTCGCGCGTTATCTCGATATCCGAGACCTCCGCGCCGGGAATATCGGCAAAGGCAAGACGCACGAGCTCCAGGCGCTCCCGAGCGTCGGGGCTTCCGTCGGCAAGCTCCTTATGCGGAGGTATGCTTGCAGGTATTATCAGAAATTTATCCGGCTGCAAAAACTCCTGCGCCGTGCGCGCGGCCTCGACATGACCGCAGTGCGGAGGGTTGAAGCTGCCGCCGTAGATGGCAATTTTCATTTCTTCTTTTCTTTCACAAGAGCTATTTTCGGCTCTTTTTCGTTACGCTTATACAGAACGAACTTGCTTCCTATCGTCTGGACGGTCTCGGCCGCGCATTTTTCCGCAAGCTCATCGGCGGCCTCGCGCGCGGAAAGCAGGCTGTTCTCCAGCACTCTGCCCTTTATGAGCTCGCGCGCCTTGAGAGCATCCTTCACCTGCGTGACGGTGTTTTCGGTTATGCCGCCCTTGCCTATCTGGATTATCGTATCCTCGTTCATTGCTATGCCGCGAAGCTGTGCCCGCTGCTTACTTGTCAGTGCCATTGTGTATCCTCAGTTCTTCCTTAAATTTTGCGAGCGCTCTGGCTCTGTGAGATATGGTGTTTTTAAAATCGGTGCCGAGCTGCGCCATGCTCTTGTCATAGCCGTCGGGCATGAATACGGGGTCGTAGCCGAAGCCGCCCTCGCCGCGAGGTGCGGGGAGAATGCTGCCGTTACACTCGCCCTCGGTGCGGATTACCGCGCCGTCGGGCAGCAGGCAGCAAATGCTCGAAACGAATTTTGCTTTTCTGTTTTCGGCATCGCCCATCTTTTTGAGCAGATACTCATAGCGCTCTTTATCGGTTGCGTCGTGACCGCCGGGGGCGTAGCGCGCCGAGTAAACGCCCGGCTCGCCGCCGAGTGCCTCGACCATGAGCCCCGAATCGTCGGCAACGGTCGCCTCGCCGGTCGCGTCGAAAACTGCCTTAGCCTTGAGATAGGCATTTTCCGCAAACGTGGTGCCGGTCTCATCGACCTCGAAGTCGCAGCCTGCCTCGCGCTGGGAAAGGATCTCAACGTCCATGTCGGAGAGTATCGCCTTGAGCTCCTTGAGCTTTTTTGCGTTGTTGCTTGCAAGTATGAGCTTCATCATTTGAACAGCGCCTCCACAAATTCCTTTGAGTTGAACGGGATGAGGTCGTCGATACCCTCACCGACGCCGATGTATTTAACGGGCAGACCCAGCTCGTGCTCAATAGCAAAAACGATGCCGCCCTTTGCCGTGCCGTCAAGCTTCGTGAGGACTATGCCGGTGATGCCGGCGGTCTCAAGAAACTGCTTTGCCTGAATGAGTCCGTTCTGTCCGGTGGTGGCGTCGAGCACCATGAGCGTTTCGACGTCTGCCTCGGGCAGCTCGCGCTTTACTACGCGGGTTATTTTGTTAAGCTCATTCATAAGATTTGCCTTATTGTGCAGTCTGCCGGCGGTGTCAATGATGATAACGTCCGCCTGTCTCGACTTTGCCGCGCAAATGCCGTCATACACGACGGAGGCGGGGTCGCTGCCCTCCTCGTGGCGGACTATATCCGAGCCCGAGCGCTCTGCCCATATGCCGAGCTGCTCCGCGGCGGCGGCACGGAAGGTATCTCCCGCGCACAGCAGGACCTTCTTGCCATCGGCCTTCATGCTCGCGGCAAGCTTGCCGATGGTCGTGGTCTTGCCGACACCGTTTACGCCGACCATGAGTACAACGGACGGCTTCGTCTCGAGTTTCAGACTCGTATCAAGACCTCCGAGCATGTCCTGCATATACTCCACGAACGCTGCCTTCGCGTCTCTGCCGCGGTTCACTCTGCCGCGATAGAGCAGGCGCTTATAATCCTTCATTATCTGCTCCGTGGTCTCGCCGCCTATATCGGCCATGATGAGCATTTCCTCAAGCTCATCGTAAAAATCCTCGCTGTCGATATCGTAATTGCGGAATATCTCCTCGAGGTCTTCGATATTTTTGCGGGTCTTGGTCAGACCGGAAAACATTTTATCAAAAAAGCCCATTGTTACACTCCTCAGTCGTTTTCGATGGTGCGCTGCGCCTGGTCAAGATCGAGCTCTATGACCTTGGAGACGCCCTTTTCCTGCATGGTGACGCCGTACAGGTGGTCTGCCTCCTCCATGGTGCCGCGGCGGTGGGTTATGACTATAAACTGCGTCTTGTCGCACATCTTGCGCATATAATCGGCGTAGCGGATAACGTTTGCCTCGTCCAGCGCCGCTTCTATCTCGTCCATGACGCAGAACGGTGTCGGGCGCACCTTGAGTATCGCAAAATACAGCGCGATCGCAACGAACGCCTTTTCGCCGCCGGACAGCAGGCTTATATTCGAAACTGCCTTTCCGGGCGGCTGCACCTTTATCTCTATGCCGCATTCGAGCGGGTCTGATTCGTCCTCGAGCATAACCGAGGCCTTGCCGCCCCCGAAAAGCTCAAGAAAGGTCTCGCGGAAGTTCTCGTCAATGAGCTTAAACTGGCCGAGGAACACTTCTTTCATCTCGTTTGTGACGTCGTTTATTATACCCAGCAGGTCATTTTTCGCCTTCTCTATATCGCTGCGCTGTCCGGTCAGATATTCATAGCGGGTGTTGACGCGCTCGAACTCCTCGATAGCACCGATATTCGGCGTGCCGAGGGCGGATATCTGACGGCGCAGGTCGTTGATGCCGCGGGTCTCCTTCTGGAGATTTTCGATGGGCTGGCGCACAGACTCGGCAGCGGTGAAGCTCAGCTCGTAGTTATCCCAGAGCTTATCGAGTATCTGCTTTTCCTCCATATCGGCGGCAAGCTTCTTCTGCTCGAGCCTTGCACAGCTTCGCTCAAGCTCAAGCAGGCGGCGGTTTGACTCCTGGCTGTCCTTGTCGGCCTTTGTCCTGCGCCCCTCAAGCTCAAGCCGCTTTGCGTTTATCTCGGCTATCTCGGCTTTGATCTTTTCCGCTTGAGCGAGAATATCATCACGCTGCTTCAAAACGGCATCAAGCTGCTTTGCGATATCGCCGCAGGCACTCTTAGCCCGCTCGATCGCTGCTGCGCGAAGCTCACTGTCGCCGGAAAGGCTCTGTGCGAGCACCCTGAGCTGCTCGACCGAGGCGAGAGTTGCGCGTCTCTCGGCATCTGCCGAGGCCTTGTCGCGCAGTATCTCACCGCGCTCCTCAACAGCGGCGTCAAGCTCATATCTCAGACCCGAAAGCGCGTTTACGGCTCTTTCGAGCTCACGCTCGGAGTTATCGTATTCCCTGCCGAGACCGACTCTGCGCTTTTTGAGATCCTCCAGCTCGTTTGCTCTGGACAGTATGCCCGTGCCGCGGGCGGCGCTGCCGCCTGTCATCGAGCCGCCTGCGTTTATGAGCTGACCGTCAAGGCTCACTATGCGCAAACGGTTGCCGTTTGCCTTGGACATACGCACGGCGTCGGCAAGAGTTTCGGCAACGACCGTCCTGCCGAGGAGGTTTGCGAATATACCGTCGTATTTTTTGTCAAAGCTCACAAGGTCATACGCAACGCCGACAAAGCCGGGGTCGTTGACAGGAGCATCGCGCATCACGCTTCCGCGCACGGTGTCCACCGGCAGGAAGGTCGCACGGCCGGAGTCGGAGCGCTTTAGCATCTCGATGGCGCTGCGGCCGTCGTTTTGCGTGTCGATGACTATGTTCTGCATCGCCGCGCCCAGCGCCGTTTCAACGGCGAGCGCGTATTCGTTATCCGTCTTAATAAGATTGGCGACGGGGCCGTGCACTCCGCGCAGGTTTCCCCTGCCCGCTTCGCGCATGACGGTCTTGACCGCCTTGGAAAAGCCCTCGTACTCCTTTTCCATTTCCGCGAGCATATGTATGCGCGCATCCATGCTGCGGCAGTCTACCGACAGGCGGTTGACCTTTTCTCTGAGCGCGGCGGCTGCGTTTTCACGGCTTTGCAGCTTCATGCGGCAGCCCTCGATGACGTTATCGCTGCTACTCTGCTTGCGCTCAAGCTCCGCTATCGTATCGGAAAGGCTCTTCGCCTTTTCGCTGTTTTCGTTTATCTGCTTTTCTATCTCAAGCAGGCGGCTTTGGGCTCCGGCGATGTCGCTTTTCATGCGCTCGACGGATTCCTCGCTGCTTTTGATATTCGCTCTCAGAACGGCGGCGCGGGAGTCACATTCTGCGGCTCTGCCCTCCGTCTGCGAAAGACGCTCGCGCGCCTTGTCCGCCTCCATCTCCTTTTCGTGCATACGCTCGGAGATGCTGTCCGTCGAGGCATACAGAGCCTCAAGGCTGCGGTGAGCCTCGTCAAGCTCGGCCTTGGCGCTTTCGTAGTCGGCACCTATCACCTGAGCCTGCGAGCGCAGCTTATCGAGCGTCGCCATCCAAACGGAGATCTCACGCACACGCAGCTCATCGCGCAGCACAAGGAATTTCTTCGCCGTCTCCGACTGCTTTCGCAGCGGCTCGACCTGAAGCTCAAGCTCGTCTATCTTGTCATTTATGCGCAGGAGGTTTTCCTCGGTTTTCGCAAGCTTGCGCTCGGATTCCTCCTTGCGGCTGCGATAGCGCGATATGCCGGCGGCCTCCTCGAAGACCTCGCGGCGGTCGGTGCTCTTATTCGACACGATCTCCGCTATCTTGCCCTGACCGATGATGGAGTAGCCGTCGCGGCCGAGTCCGGTGTCCATAAGAAGGCTGTTTATGTCCTTAAGGCGCACCGCCTCGCGGTTTATGTAATACTCGCTGTCGCCGCTGCGGTAATAGCGTCGGGTGAGCATGAGTTCGGTGTTGTCGCAATCGAAAATATGCTCGGTGTTGTCGATAATAAGCGTGACCTGCGCAAAGCCGAGAGCGCCGCGCTTTTCCGTGCCGCCGAAGATGACGTCTTCCATTTTGCCGCCGCGCAGGGTCTTGGAACGCTGCTCGCCCATGACCCAAAGTATCGCGTCGGATATATTCGATTTGCCCGAGCCGTTCGGTCCGACTATTGCCGTTACATCTTTTTCAAACGTTATTCGGGTCTTGTCCGGAAAGGACTTGAACCCCTGAAGTTCCAAAGCTTTAAGATACAAATGCTCTACCTCAAAAAATTAATGTTTCAGATTATTTTATAATAAACGGCGGCCTTAATCAATAGTACCGACGATGATTTGACCACTTTTTACATTTGCTTCATGAATTTTCAGTGATGCAAGCCCGAATTCCTCGGTCAGTGCCGCAATATTGCATCGGTGCTGCCCCGTCATTTTGGAAACGTCCGAGCGGTTTACGCCGATGGTAACTCTGCTGCCGCGGGCAACGCCGTCAAGACCTGCGCGCGCTTTTTCGAGCATCATGCGCGAGCGCACGAGCTCACCGAGGGCAGGATGATACGCCCCGCCGAGAGCGTCGCCGCCGGAGAGGTCCTCCGTGGGGTTGAGCCCCATGCGGATTATGGGTATCCCCGCCTCGTCAAACAGCGGCACTATCTTGGCGCACACGCGCACGGCGTCCTCGACGCTGTGCTCCTTATACGTCCCTGCGCGCCACATATCGCACAGCACCGTGTCGCGCACGATGACGGTCGGATATATACGCACGCCGTCGGGTGCAAGGGCTATTATTTTTTTCGCGGTCTCGATGCAGCTTTCGTCCGTATCGCCCGGAAGCCCCGTCATCATTTGCAGGATAAGCCCGAAGCCGCGGCTCTTTATAAGCCGTGACGCATTTTCGACGTCTGCGCTGTCGTGACCGCGCCCCGTCAGCAGCAGGACCTTATCACACATGGACTGCGCGCCGAGCTCAATGACCTCGACACCGTATTTTTTGAGCCTTTTCAGCACGGTCTCGTCGATGGCGTCCGGACGGGTGGAGAGCCTTATTGAGCTTATGACGCCGCTCTCAAGATATGGCTGCGCCGCCTCAAGAAGCTCCGTCTGCGCACCCTCGGGTATTGCCGTGAAGCTGCCTCCATAAAACGCCAATTGCCGCTTTGTCCCCTGCGGGGTCAAGGCGGCTGCTTCTTCTATCGCATTTTTGACGGTCTGCGCCGTGGCTGACTCGGTATGACCGGATATTCTGCGCTGATTGCAGAAAACGCAGTCATTCGGGCAGCCCAAATGCGGCACAAACACGGGGATAATACTGTTTCTTGCTGTCATTTGCTCAGTCTCTCAAGTGCGCGGCAAGCGGCGGCCTGCTCGGCTTCTTTCTTCGTTCTTCCGCTGCCGGAGCCGACGAGCTTTTCGTCGAGATACACCTCCGCCATGAACACCTTGTCGTGGTCGGGGCCGGATTCGCCGGCGGCCTTATACTGAAGAACATGGCCGGGCTTCTGCTGAACAAGCTCCTGAAGCTCAGTCTTGTAATCCGTTGCGTGGTGAGCCTTAATGCTCTCGGGGCTGAGAACCATGCGCTTTATAAAGCTTGCGGCAGGCTCGATGCCGCCGTCAAGAAACATTGCGGCGATGACTGCCTCCACCGCGTCGGCAAGAATGGACGCGCGGGCTCTGCCGCCGCTTTTTTCCTCGCCTTTGCCCATGCGCAGGCAGTCACCGAGGTTGAGCTCACGCGCGACCTCATAAAGGCTGTGCTCGCACACGAGCTCCGCGCGCACCCTCGTCATCTTGCCCTCAGGCAGCGCGGGGGTCATATCATACAGGTGCCTTGCCGTGACAAAGCCGAGCACCGAGTCGCCCAAAAACTCAAGGCGCTCGTTGCTGGGTATGCCCTCGGCTCTGTTTTCGTTTGCATATGAGCTGTGAGTCAGAGCGTTTTTGAGAAGCTCCTTGTTTTTGAACTCATAGCCCAGTTTTTCTTCAAGCTTTTTCACTTGCTTACACTTCTTCCGAAATCTTCATGTAGTCTATATTCTTCTCGATATCGCCGACTATATCCGCCTCGGCAAACGCCATCGCCTGGCGGATCGCGGCGAAGAACGCCTCGTCGCCGGACGAGCCGTGAGCTTTGATAACGGGCTTGGATATACCGAGGAATGCCGTGCCGCCGACCTCGTTGGGGTCTATGCGCTTCGCGATGCCCTTGACGTCCTTTTTAACGACGGCTGCTGCGAGCTTATTCTTAGTGCTGGACATGAATACGCCCTTGAGCTCGCCGAATAGCCACTTTGCGACGCCCTCAGCAGTCTTGAGCGCAATGTTGCCGGAAAAGCCGTCGGTCACGACGACGTCAACGCCGCCGAGAAGCATGGTGCTCGCCTCGACATTTCCTACGAAGTTTATACGCCCATCTTCCTTTGCCTTGGTGAGGAGCTTATAGCTCTCGTGCTGCAATGCGCCGCCCTTGGTGGGCTCGACGCCGATGTTTAAAAGTCCGACTCGGGGGTCGGAAAGTCCCATCATGCGGCGGGCATAGAAGCTGCCCATATAAGCAAATTGCAGCAGGTACTCTGGAGTGCACTCGGCATTTGCGCCGCAGTCGATGAGCATGATGCCGTTTTCGCTGCTCGGGAGCACGGGCGCCATCGCAGCACGGCGAACGCCCTTGACGCGCTTGACGATAAGCGTTGCGCCGGTGAGCAAGGCGCCGGTGGAACCTGCGGATACCATTGCGTCGCCGCCGCCGTTTTTGAGAAGATTGAGTGCAACGGTCATGGATGAATCCTTCTTGCGGCGGGTGGCGGTGCTCGGATCGTCCTCCATGCTGACTACCTCGCGCGCATCGACTATCTCGATGCCGTGTCTGTCCTCGCCGAGATATTTTTCTATCTCTTCCTGTCTTCCGACGAGCACAAGCTCTGCGCCGAGCCTGTCGCGGGCATAAACGGAGCCCTTTACTATGGCCTCGGGGGCGTTGTCGCCGCCCATTGCGTCAACGATTATCTTCACTGCCGAAAATCTCCTTTTTCATAAGTTCATCTATAATAGCCAGACTCCTTGCAGAGATCTCGGCGTTTTTGTTGCGCTTGCCCTTGACTCGGTAGCCCAGAGGCGAAATGATGCCGAAGTTAATGTTCATGGGCTGGAAATCGCCGACGCTGCCGCCGGATATGTAAAGGCTCAGTGCGCCTATCGCGGTCTCCTGTGGGAAATCGACCGGCTCAAGTCCGAGAATTCGTGCCGCGGTCTCGATGCCGACGAGCATTCCGGATGCTGCGGACTCAACATAGCCCTCAACGCCGGTCATCTGTCCTGCAAAGCTCAGGCGCGGCTGCTCTTTAAGGCGATAGTAGCGATCCAGCAGCGTGGGGCTGTTAAGATACGTATTGCGGTGCATGACACCGTAGCGCACGAAGTTTGCATCCCTGAGCGCGGGTATCATGGAAAACACACGCTTCTGTTCGCCCCATGTCAAATGGGTCTGGAAGCCAACTATGTTATAGAGCGTTCCGTCGGCGTTATCCCGTCTGAGCTGCACGACGGCATAGTTTTCGCGTCCCGTCCTCGGATCGCGCAGTCCGACGGGCTTCATCGGGCCGTAGCGCAGGGTATCCTCCCCGCGCCGCGCCATGACCTCGACCGGCATGCAGCCTTCAAATACGCCGCCGTCGTCAAAGCCGTGCACCGCCGCTTCCTTTGCACTGCAAAGCTCGCGGATAAACGCCTTGTACTCGTCCTCGTTCATGGGGCAGTTTACATAATCCGCCGTTCCCTTATCATAGCGCGAGGCGAAAAACGCACTTTCCATGTCAACGCTCTCAAGCGTCACGATGGGTGCGACGGCATCGTAAAAATGCAGTCCCTCGCCGCCGCACAAGGCAACGATCTTATCGGCAAGCGCATCGCTCGTGAGAGGTCCCGTGGCAACTATAACCTCGCCCTCGGGAAAGTCCGCGGCCTCCTCGGCAACGATCTCGATATTCTCGCAGGCGCGGAGCTTTTCGGTTACATACCGTGCAAAGCCGTCGCGGTCAACGGCAAGAGCACCGCCCGCGGCAACGCGGTTTGCGTCCGCGCTTTCCATGATGAGCGATCCCATTTTCCGCATTTCCGCCTTGAGAAGTCCAACGGCGTTTGAAAGCTCGTCACTGCGCAGCGAGTTTGAGCACACGAGCTCGGAAAAATACTTCGATTTGTGCGCCGGGGACATCTTATTCGGCTTCATTTCGACGAGCCGCACCTTTATACCCCTGCGAGCGAGCTGCCATGCGCATTCGCTGCCGGCAAGCCCCGCTCCGAGGACAGTAACATTACTCATAAATTATTTTTCCTTGGTCTTTTTCGCCGCAGTCTTCTTTGCCGCGGGCTTTTTTGCCGATGACTTTTTCTCGGTTTTCTTGCCGGACTTCTTTTCGTCCATCTTGTCCTCCGTGGCCTCGGCCGCGGGCTTTTTCTTATAGCCGCGCTTATCCTCAGGCACGAACTCAGGGCAATCCTCGTTTATGCAGAATGCCTTCATGCGGCCTCTGCCGCTGGGCTTAAAGAGCGTTTTTCCGCAGCTCGGGCAGTTGTCCTTCGTCGGGACGTACCATGTCATGAAGCCCTTTATCTCGCTGCCGTCCGCCGCAGTGCCGCGCCACGGGCAATCCGCGCCGCGCTCACAGGCGTAGTAGGTGTTGCCCTTTTTCGAGGTGCGCTTGAGTATACGGCTGCCGCACTTGGGGCACTTGCCGGGCATCTCGATGACGATGGGCTTGGTGAAGCTGCACTCGGGGTAAGCCGGGCAGGCGAGAAATCTTCCGAAGCGGCCGGATTTGACGACCATCTGCCGTCCGCAGACGTCGCAGTACTCGTCGCTCAATTCGTCCGGGACCTTTATTCTCACGCCGTCGAGCGCCTTCTCCGCGTTCTCCAGCTCGGCGCTGAAGTCGCCGTAGAAATCGCGCAGAAGCTGCTTCCAGTAGAGCTTTCCGCTCTCGACCTCGTCAAGCTCCTCCTCCATGTGGTTGGTGAACTTGAGATCGACGATGTCGGGGAAGCGCTCCTCCATGAGCTGCGTTACTATTTCACCGAGGTTTGTGGGCTTTAAATACTTGCCGTCCTTGACGACGTACTCATGGGAGGTGATGGTGGATATCGTCGGCGCGTAGGTGGACGGGCGGCCTATGCCCTTTTCCTCCATTGCGCGGATAAGCGTTGCCTCGGTGTAGCGTGCGGGCGGCTGAGTAAACTGCTGCTCGGGCAGCATTTTCTCAAGGAACACCTGCTCGCCCTCCTCAAGCGTGGGCAGCTTGCTGCGCGGCTCGTCGCTCTCCTCGTCCTTGCCCTCCTCGTACACGGCGGTGTAGCCGGCAAAGCGCATCTCGGAGTAATTTGCGCGGAAAACATAACCGGCGGAGTCAACGTCTACGACGACGTTATCGTACACGGCGTTTGCCATCTGGCAGGCGGTAAATCTGCCCCAGATAAGGCGGTATAGCCTGTACTGCTCAGGAGTGAGATCCTTGCGCACGACGTCGGGGCTGAGGTCGACGTTTGTCGGTCTTATGGCCTCGTGCGCATCCTGAGCACCGGACTTGGTCTTATAAACACGGAACGAACCGTGGTAATACTCCTTGCCGTAGTGGTCGATGATATAATTTTTCGCCGCCATGAGTGCCTCGTCGGAAAGGCGCAGAGAGTCGGTTCTCATGTAGGTTATAAGACCGACCGTGCCGTGACCTGCGATGTCAACGCCCTCGTAAAGCTGCTGGGCGATGGACATGGTGCGGCGCGGGGTCATGCCGAGACGGCGGCTTGCCTCCTGCTGGAGGGTCGAGGTTATAAACGGAGGCGAGGGGCTGCGGTGCTTCTTGCCGCGCTTGACGGTCTTGATCTTGAACGGCTCGTCCTTGGTCGCGTTTATGACTGTGTTGACCTCCTCCTCGGAGCGGAGCTCAAGCTTTTTGTCGTCCTTGCCGAAAAAGCGCGCGGTGAACTTAGCGTCGCTGCCGCTGCCGAAGATGGCGTCAAGCAGCCAATACTCCTCGCTCACGAAGCTGCGTATCTCGTTCTCGCGGTCTACCACCATGCGCGTTGCAACGGACTGTACTCTGCCTGCGGAAAGGCCGCGGCGGATCTTCTTCCAAAGCAGCGGCGAGAGCTTATAGCCGACAAGGCGGTCGAGAAGTCTTCTCGCCTGCTGAGCATCGACGAGATTGTTGTCGATGTCTCTGGGCTTTTCTATGCTCTCGGTGACGACCTTTTTGGTTATCTCGTTGAACGTGACTCGTCTTGCGCGCTCGTCGGGCAGCGCCAAAAGCTCCTTGAGATGCCACGAAATGGCTTCGCCCTCGCGGTCAGGGTCGGTCGCGAGGTAGACAGTCTTGGCGTTCTTGCTGAGCTTTTTGAGCTCGTCGATTATATCCTTATGATCCTTGACGGGAATGTACTTCGGCTCAAAATCGTTATCGACGTCTATGCCGAGGGTGCTCTTGGGCAGGTCACGCAGGTGACCCATAGACGCCACGACTTTATAAT
>CEAB01075595.1_pt1 | contig 15331 bp, 15 predicted proteins | sample 557651 | NCBI WGS metagenome assembly CEAB01 (sample SAMEA3182046, study PRJEB8094) | gut metagenome | biome: human; feature: gut; material: Stool; isolation source: human stools | place: Canada | collected 2011-11-15
GTTTGTTTTTTTATGTTTTGTTGGTTTGATGTCAAGGGTATGATACGCCGCTTCCCTATATAATGTTGTGCGGCGTGTATTCCCAATTCAGATATTATGGTGGCTATTGCAGCGGTGTCCCACCTCTTCCCATTCCGAACAGAGAAGTTAAGCCCGCTCACGCCGATGGTACTGCCTGCAAAGCGGGAGAGTAGGTAGCCGCCTTTTTTTCAGGTAAGAGAGGATATTCCGGTCAAGACGGGGATATCCTCTCTTTTTGTTTCCTTTTTGCCGTGGCGGTAATCCGTCAAGGCCGTTTGTCCCTTGGTAAGAGAGTGATTAAAAAATGAATTCCTTGCAAGCCAGATAGGGAATTTTCGTTTATATGTGTCTGTGGGGGCTTGTTGCTTCATTAGTGGAAAATCCACAGCGTGCTGCCCCCTTGCACCAAATAACGTTGACCTTCCGAAAAAAATCAGTATAATCCCCATGTAAGTCCTGGCCGACGGGGGCATTTTATTTTGGTCTACTTATTTTTTCCGGCTTTGATTTTCCGTACACTTTCACCGGTTAGTTCAATTTGGTGCGCCGAGTGTACAATCCGGTCCAGTACCGCATTTGCCACGGTCGGCTCCCTGATGGCGTCATACCAGTTGGATACCGGTATATGCGAGGTGATGACGATGGACTTCCTGCCGTGTCTGTTCTCGATGATGTCCAGCAGGACCGGATGTTCCTTGGCATCAAGCGGCACGAGGAAGAGGTCCTCCAGAATAAGCAGCGGACACTGTTCTATTTTCCGGAGTTCCGTCTCAATTGTCCCCTTGGCCTTTGCCACCTTCAATGTCCCCAGAAGCTTCGAGGCGTTTGCCTAGAAAGTGCGAATGCCGGACTTACATGCCTGATACCCCAATGCGGTGGCCAGGAAACTCTTCCCGGTACCGAACGACCCGGTGATGAAGAGGTTTTGCGCTTGTCGGACGAACTTCAGAGAGGCCAGCCGTTCCATCTGGTTTCTGTCAAGCCCGCGGCCATGCCGTGGAGCTTCATGCGGTTCATGAGTTCGAGGGATACGGCGTTACGGTCTTTTTCCGCAAGGATAGGTGCTGTTTTTTCATTTGTTTTCATTGCTGTTAGTCTTTAAGTTGTTTGACATGTTTGTTTTTGAGAAATATTCACGCCCGCGGATATTTTTGTGGCGCGAGAGTTTCGGCTCTCCGGCATCCGTTCCGCAATCTTCCGAGGACGGCAGGAAACCCGCATAGTTCCCCCCCTTTCAAGGATACCGAGCACGTCCTGATATCCGTAAAGACGGGCATGGGATGCGCACGCGCACGCCGACACCAGCCGTTCAAGTCCGAACCTTCTTTCAAGCGAGAGGATGCCACGGCAACTGCGGAACGCTATCGGAAGATACCTCTTGTGGGCGGCGACCTCCTTCAGGTACACGAGCACGATGTTGTCGATGGATGCGGCACGCTGGAAAATTTCTCCCAGATCCTTCTCATAGCTTCCATGGCGGCCGGGCAGGTTGTGTGAGGTTTTTTGCGTGTAGCCGTAGGGCGTGTCATCACGGTAATGCGTAGCCACATGCCTGAGGCCATGGAAAATCTCCAGTGTTTCAGAGTTATATACAATATCCACACGTTTGCCGATATACTCTTTCGGCACACTGTAATGATGCTTGAAGAGCGTGACGTAGCTATTGTGCATGATCGTCGCCGTCCTGCGCTCTTTCATCTGATAGCGTACAGCAAGGAGAGGACGCAGATAGTCGGCTTCTGTCCGCTCGAAAAGTTTGTGACGGGAATACTCGCGGGAGGCCATGCGGGCGGCATTGAATTTTTCCAGTGAACCCCGTATAGCACTGTTCAGGGAGTCAAGGCCGCGGAATGTCAGTCCTTCGATGTCCGCGTAGACGGAACGGTACATCAGCCTGACCGTATTTTCTACGGGAGCCTTGTCTCTGGGATGATGCACACGGGCCGGATATACGGCGCACCCGTAATGTTCGGCGAAAACCTCAAACTCTTCATTGATGACCGGCTCGTTGCGGCCACTCCGGGTAACGGCGGCTTTCAGGTTGTCCGGCACTATGGCCACGGGAACGCCGCCGAAGGAATGCAGCGCGTTCTCACAGGCGGTGATGAGGTCCTCCTTGCGCTGGGACCACACGGCCTCGCAATAAGTGTAGTGGCTGCATGGTAGGATGGCAACAAACACTTCAACCTGCCTGGGATTTCCTGTGAACTCGTCGGTCACCTCAAGCCTGTCACCCGCAAAGTTGATGTACATCTGGTCGCAATGTCCAACGGCCTTTGTCTGAAGCATGTACCGCAGCAGCAGGATGCCGAAATTCGCGTGACGGTAACCCTCCGGATACCCATGGCTATATTTCTCGAAGAGCTTGCGGACCGTGACACCCTTCTGTCTCAGGCGGGCGGCATATTTCGGAAGAAGTGCATCTAGTTCGGCACACCGTTCTGAAGGTTCCCCTGTACGGGACTTACCACCGACGAACATGCCGTAAAGGTGCTCGTCGGACATACCCAACACCTTTTCCAGTGAAAGGCCACTTTCTTGAAAAGTGCGGACATACTTCCGCACTGTGTTGCGGGATAAATAGAAAGCACTGCTTATCTCTTTTATTTCCATTCCCGCTGCATAGCAACGGAGAACATTTTTTTAATTTTGCTATTGTATTTACTGTTTTAACCGTCGGCCAGGACGGCTAACGAAAATACAAAAATCCCTGTCAGAACTTGAAGTGCCCCCAAAAAGTTGGACGGGTTAAATACTATCCAGTAATTGAAAGAGTTCGGTATTGCACCGGACTCTTTCCTTTTAACCGGGATTTGATTCTTTTATTGTTATAGTAGTTTATATATTCATCCAAAGCCTTTATAAAGGCTTGCGGCGAATCGAACTTTTCAGCATACAACAGTTCCGACTTCATAATCCCAAAGAAGTTTTCCATCATGGAGTTGTCCAGACAGTTTCCCTTCCTTGACATGCTTTGGATTATATGATGCTCTTCCAACCGCTTGCGGTATCCGTAATGTTGATATTGCCATCCTTGGTCAGAATGCAGTATAAGGCCGTCAAGGCTCTCGAACCGGGCAAAGGCTTTGTCAAGCATGTCATATACCTGCTCCAGATTCGGGCTTGTTGAGATATTGTAGGAGATTATCTCGCCATTGAACATGTCAAGTATGAGTGATAAGTAAAGCTTTGTGAAGCCTATGTTTATCTGTGTCACATCGGTTGCCCACTTGCGATTGGGAGCAACGGTTGCAAAGTCTCGTCCTATCATGTTTGGAGCTACCTTGCCAACCTCTCCTTTATAGGAGCGGTAACGCACCTTGCGAATCTGACATTTAAGCCCCATCTCTATCATGATGCGCCGCACGGTCTTATGGTTTATGGTATAGCTACGATTGCGCATCTCCGCAGTTATCCGCCTGTATCCATAGCGTCCTTTATGCTCATGGAAAATATCTCTAATCTCTTTCTTTTCCGCGGCATATTTGTCAGTAACTTTCAGGTATTTAAGATGATAATAAAACACAGAACGAGCCATCTGCCTTAACTTTAGAAGCAAGTCAAGGGGATATTCCGACCTTAGTTCGTCGATGGCTTTTGCCCATTGAGCAGTGTCCGGGCTTTCTGTTCCTCGACTAAGGCCTTCACTTTTTTAGCAGCGCATTCTCAGCCCGTAGGCGGAGGTTTTCCGCCTGAAGCTTTTCGAGTTCAGTCTGTGGTTCTTTCTTCTTAGGTCTTGCCATAGAGTCTTTAGGAGGTCGCTCCTGTTTTCTGTTTTCAAGCGTTTTCCCCGCACGATACTTGCGAAGCCACTCTTGAATCGTTGTCCTGTTTAAGTCGTACCGAAGGCATATCTCTTGCAAAGGTATTCCTTTTTCTTCAACTTCCATTACTATTGACAACTTTTCTACGGCTGAATAATGATATGACCTTGTTCCACGAAGTCCATCTTCTCCGTACTTTTCATAACGAAGATACCACTGACGAACCATTTTTTTGTCCAAACCAGTTTCCCTGACGAGAGACTCCATAGGTTCTCCTGATTTCAATCGGCTCACTATATGGAGTCTTTCTTCAAATGGATGGTGTCTATACATAATGCACCCCAAAAGTTTTGTGTCTAACTTTTGGGGTGCAGTTCAAACTCACGCCTGACAGGGGGGATTCTTATTTTGGCCAAGAGGGTCAACGGCGTTTGGCGCGCGAGGGCAACACGTTGTGGATTTTCCAGTATGGCTTTCTCCAGCTTCTTCATCACATTGATATATCTGTTGATCGTAACGGGGGCATAGTCTATGTTTACAGCTTTTTTCATTTTTTCTATTTCTTCCCGCATGGTTCCGAGCAGGGTACGTATTTCCGTGTCTTTCCCGAATACCCGTTTCAAAAGCAGTTTGGGGGTGATCAATGCCTGTTCAAGCATGAGTTCCTTGTGCTTCTGCAAAGCCAATGCGCTCAGTTCCGCAATGTAATTGTTCAGTTCCTTGGTCGCCCGATCTTTCCCTTTTCCGCATCCTTTTGAAGAATCCCACAGTTTTGGAGAAATGCTTCTCTGGATTCTTGTTTCCTCGTATTGTCGGTCAATGGTTATCCGCATGAGGATGGGAGCTTCGCCGTTTTTTAATAGCTTCGTCTTCAGAATGAAGAACAGAATGTTCATTGTTCCTTGTTTCATACTCGTTTCCTTTAAGTTGTTGAATACCTTTTTAATTCTGTCAACTTGAAAGGTAAGGAAGGGAATCTTCCGGTGGTTTTTTTGTGCCTTCAATCCGAAAAACCACCGAAAATCCGGAAAAAACCACCGGATTTTTGAAAAGGGAGGAAAGTGCCTTCTACGGAATATCGGGCCATTCTCTTAATCCGGTTGTTCTTTCGTCCTTTCCATTCTTCTCTTTTCTTCTACATTCAAGCAGGTAGGTAAAAGTAGTCTTTTGTACCTGAAAGATGTTTCTGCAAATGATTGAAAATAAGTGAAGTATCAAGTAAATGGTGGTTTTTTGAGGGGTTTTGAAAAAACACCGAATGGGAATTTTTTAAATTCCTAAATCTGCAAGTTTTTACGTTTTTTGGGGAATAAAAAAAACTGAAACTACTGAATTTCAGGGGATTTCAAGAAATAACCGTTTTGTTTTGTGGTGCCACCAGGAATCGTGCTAAATTCACAAATGGCTGTATATCATCACTTTTCAGAAACGTCACAAGAGTAATCTCCTCCTATTGCTCCACCGTTGGATTTCTGCGTTTTGCGCATCGTTGCAGCGGATGATTTCTTGGCACAAAGGTAGTGAATTAGTTTGAATTATTGTCTTTCAACTTCTTTATTTCTCTATCAAAATCGCTTTCAAGCAGTTCCATTTCACGTTTACGATAGATTTCAAACTCCTTTTCTGCTTTTTCAACCGCCTGTTTATGCGAGATGTTTCCCTTGCCAATCAGAACTTTCCGTTTATGAGCAATAATCTGGTTATCCAGTGTTTCTATCCAATCTTTCATTGTCATAGGATTCATTTCCAATGCTTGAAACTCCGCAAAATCCAAGAAACCTGAAACAAGCAGATTCAGACGTTGGAGTTCAATCTCGGACAAATAGTTCTTGGCTATCTTCACATCATCTTTGGTCACATAGTTGCCCTTGAAGTTAGTCATTCCTACAAAAGGTTTTTCATTATCCACACGATTGTATATGATTTCGGCGGTCGTGTTTTCGTGAACAGCATAATGCAGTTTGTTCTGCACAGTGGCAAAAAACATTTTTGTCATCTCGTCACGAGGGTCGTAGTCCGTTGCAGTCGCATATATATCTGTTACTTGCTGGTAAAAGTTACGCTCGCTACTGCGAATATCCCTGATGCGCTGTAAAAGTTCACGGAAATAACGGTTCCCACCCTGCTTTAATCGCTCGTCATCCATAGCAAACCCCTTTTGGATATATTCGTGAAGCCGTTGGGTAGCCCAGCGACGAAAACGCGTAGCTACTTGTGACTGGACACGATACCCCAACGCTATAATCATGTCAAGATTATAGTGGTCTATGTTTCGTTTTACCTGACGATTGCCTTCTTGACGAACTAACAAGAATTTCTTGTTGGTTGCCTCTATGGTCAGCTCGCCATCTTTATATATGTTGTCCACATGTTGGCTGATATTCTGTTGTGTAGTACAATATATCTCTGCCAACTGATTTTGTGTCAGCCACAAATCCTCATTGGCAAAACGCACAGACACACGAGTTATCTCGTTATCGTCCTGATAGAGTATTATTTTGTTATCTTCGCTCATAACCTCATCTTTTAGTCATTACTTCTATTTATGTATATGATTGATGACTTGGGCTTATAAACAAATCTATTGCCAAATCCACGAGCAAAGACATCCCGTGCGTCAGACTTTTTTCATCATCTGTCCGAGTCTGTTTCAGGACCACTTTTGTAATGAAGTCATTGGCATAATGGAACATCTTTGCGGTTGGATTTGTAACTTTCTGTCCTGATAAGGAATCATTAATTGCTTTGCATACAATTAAGGTATCAGCGGCTTGTTCATATAAAGGATTACTTGGAGCGCAGACCTGTGCAATCTTAATCGAATAGCCTATGGCTTTCAACAAGTCTTCTCGAGAGATTTGTTTACCGGAATTCGTGCTATAGCTGTCGCAAAATTTTCTGTTCGGAGCATAGAAAAGTTGGCTGATAGCGTTATTAGAGAAAGCTAATGGATACTTCTCCTGTAGTTTCTTTTCAGCCAGATTAAGATACAGTAAATTGCGATGGTTCGTGAATTCCGTTATCGGATTATATACTGTATTGGCAAGTATATAATTCGCCTCATTCCGAATGTCAGGGAATAACGAGTTGGTGGTATTGATGCAAATATTTATAATTGCTTCATTGCCGTTTGCAATCGCCTCTACAAGATTGTTTCGCCAGTTTTCTAAATATGTATAGTTATTTTCTTGCACTGTCATATTATATTTCTTCTATTATATTCGTAAAAGCATCACATATTTGCCGATTTGTCACGTATCTATAAACTTGTGGAGGAACAAAAGACGCATCTATTTCTCTTAATCTTGATAACGGTATGGGAATCGTAAGACTCCTAACAGAATCAATTTCTATTCCGACTGCTTTTGATTTTCCAGCATAATAATCACCAAAACTTTCTTTATCAATGCCAAGATGTTGAGAATATGAATTCCACATTTCTTGTGGAGTCATTACAATCACTTGTTTAATCCTTCCAAATCCAACAACAGCCTTTTGTAGTCCTGAAGCATATATGATAATATAATCACCAGACGATACCTTTGGCTTCAGCTTGCGCAATTCTATGCTCTTCTCTCGAGAGAGAATCTTTTGTGCATAAATGGGTTTGACGGATATGAATAAATACTTGTTATTTTTCATTTCTGAAGTTGTATATTTGTGTGAAAACCGATGTCGGTATTTCAACAGGTGAGGCGAGTGTGTTGTTCTTCCCGAGAATTTTAATCACAGTAGAATACTTAACAGGATTTTTAAATACTTCTGTTTGACTGAATTTCAAGGCGCGAATAGGATTGTTTATATTTTTGTCACACAAATCATATATGTGACTCCATTCATATACGCCATAATGCTTGTGCTTTCTGAATAATTCTTTTGGTAAGCCAGTGAAGACTTCGTCCAAATATGAGCATGCTACGATTGCTTTGTTTCGGATTGTACTTTTACCAGAACTAGCATACCATAATATTCTTGCAGGAAACTTTTCGGTTATTGGTTTGGTATGTCGATAATATACATTCTCAACATTCCACAATCTGCTGACATTTGCACCAAATAGATTTTCTCCAGCAATACTCTTATCAAATAATTCTCCAGCCCAATAAGGTTTGATTGGAATTATATAGCAAGGGATATTAATGTCATGTATCTTTAAAGGGAACAAAGTTCTTTCTATTGCAAACAAACTAGCATCCTTCCTACTATCAAGAATACTTATGCTTATGTCACGATTTTTTATGTAATAATTTATGTCGTTCTTGCAAATCACATCACAGCATACATATTTCTTATAGATACAAGAATCAAACAGAAACCCGAACTTAGCCAATATCACTTTTTGTTCTTCTGATAACTGTGACTCGGACACCAGTATTCCCATTTTATTCTCTTTGATAGCCATAGATATCATATTTTCGATTACTCCCATAAAAACAGTATGTTCTTTGGCGTATTCTTTTACTCTGATGATTGGTATGGATATATTATCATCATCCATTGCATAGGCAAAGAATGCAATGCAATCTTCTTGGCTCTTTATGGTGTCTATCGTGTAATTTGAAGAATTTATAATACGAAAAACGAGGTTCCTGAAAGCCTTCTTATCCTCATGTCCTTTGTGATGCCAAAATTCATCAATGCAGGCCTCTATCTCTTCGTTTGATAATCTTGATATGGTATGTAAAACAGCCCCTTGAAGACTTCTTGGAGAATACGTTTCTTTATGTACCAATTTGTCTATGGCCATAATAAACTCCTGAGGGGTGATAATGTCCACATCATAAAGGCCTTCTATCTTATCTTTTGCTGCAATAATTCCTTTGTCGAATGTTATGAAGTATTTTATCTCGGCAGCAATACAGGTCGCAAGCTGCTTCCTGTCAGAAATATCGTTGTCTGTTTTTCCTTGTATAATCGCAGACAATTCATCTGCAATTTGTTTTGCTTGTTCTACACTGTGTTTTGCTTCAACGAAGTTACTCAAGAATTGTTTTGTCCGTATTGCTCTCTGTTTATTTGTATCCCTGTCAATTTCATTATACATTTCAGGAGCATAATATAATTCCGTTTCTTCAATTAACCAGTCTGCCATAATGCATCTTGGATCTTCGGTAGGTTCGTAGGTGTTAGCTGAATCTCTCAGCTTTATGATAATATTTGCATCCAGCAAAGCACTAATCTTTGAAGTCATCGCATTTGCCAATGAAAACAAATCTTGCTGATTGAAATCATACCACCATTTTTTGAGGCTATGATTTTCTATACTACGACTGCGCACTTCGTCTTTTGGTACGAAACCGTATTTCTTCCACATATTAGATGCAGCTTTGTAGTCATCACGGCAACTTAAAAGAATTCCATGATAAATGTATGAATTTTCATACTTCAAACGAAGAGCATCAAGCAATCGTTTGGCAAGACCTTTCCCCCTATATTTATTATCAACACATAGATGAACAATAGATATACGTGAATATCGTGGAACTTCACGATACATTATATATCCACAGAGGACCTCGTTGTCAACAATAATGATAATACATCGCTTCTTGGCATAATCCTCGAATCCTCCTTCGGGCATAAATCCCAAAGTGGAAGAATTCTTCTTTCCCAATGTTTTAACATCTGAGAAAAACTTATTTTTGTTATCAATAAATTCGATTGTCATCTTTCTTAATTAATATAGGATTCATATCGGATAAAGCAAAGGAAAATGTTTCAGCATCATCTGTCAATGGAGAATCACCTTCATACTCTTCTAACCATTTCTGATATTCTGAAATATCAGGATCTGATATACAAATGGCGTATTCTATCCCGGCAATGCTCATTATAAAATATATTTCTGCTTCAACATAACCATTTGGATAGCGTTTGTATTCTTTGACAAAAAACTTCATTTCATGAAGTATCTCATAGATGCTATTCTCGTTTTGATTAAAAAAGCAATCTCCTTCCGAATATATTCGACGCTGATTGTATTGCCAATATTTACCCTTGCCATATCGGGCATACTCTCGCAAATCTTTCAATATATCAACCTCACTCCCTAATAGTTCCTGAACACACAAGTTATATTTATCTTCACCCATATTGTACAAAAAATACTCGTAAGCACATTTTGTAAGAAAACGAGACATAATAGTATTGGGGGATTCCGGTGCAGGAATATATGGAGCTATCATTGTCCTTGTTTTACCTGACTTTATTAACCGATAAAGTTCTTTATCTTCCAATGAAGCTATAAGCCCATCGTTTGTTGTTTGCATTGTAACTTCGCAACTTTTTAACGCGTCAGGGAATATCATTTTTTCTTTAACAAGTTTTCCTTTCTTCGTTAGAATTTCATTTCTAAACCGCATAGAAATGAAATAAGGTTGTGCTAGCAACTCCTTTTCAATTTTGATAGCAAAATAATGGTTGCATTCATCACAAACATACCCAGCAAGCAAAACATGATGCTTGTTGCCCAATGACTCAGGGATTATATGCTCTATGCTTTTTGAAGAAGAACTATCCTTATGACAAAATATACATTCCATTACATCGAAGTTTAGTTTAATGTAAAAGTTAGCTTAACGCTTCTTCAAGCGTGCCTTTCCCTATTGTTGTATTCCTTATAAACATTTCCTTTGTAAAGTTACTATAAAAAAGTGAAATACGGAAAAATATAGTGATAGAATTGAGTTACAAGGGTTTTGGTTGAACTGCCGAAAATTCGGAAGCCATAACAATCCCTGCCAAAACCAAATCTAGACGCCGCTACGTTACTTGTTCGTAACCATGCCCAACAATGCGACAAACGGGCATGGATAACAAAACAAGATACTAAGGCATAGTGAGTTACTAACAACTCACGCAAAAAATCTGGTCACGGAAAAAGATTGCGTTGTTCCTCCCCGTTTTGCGTACCAGAGAAGGACTCTTCACCAACTAATTTTGAACAAAAAAATTAAGGACGATGAAGAGTACATTTTCAGTTATCTATTACCTCAAACGACAGGTGGTGAAAAAAGACGGGACAGTTCCCGTTATGGGACGCATCACGGTGGACGGCAATCAGACACAATTCAGTTGTAAACTGAGTGTCGATCCGAAGTTATGGGACACCAAAGGAGGACGTGTTACGGGCAGAAGCACGACGGCACTCGAAACGAACCGTATGCTTGACAAGATGCGGGTGCGCATCAACAAGCACTATCAGGAAATCATGGAGCGTGACAACTTCGTCACGGCGGAGAAGGTGAAGAACGCCTTTCTCGGACTGGAACACCGCTACCACACGCTGATGCAGGTGTTCCGCCAGCATAACGAGGACTACGAGAAACAGGTGGAGGCAGGCATGAAAGCCAAAAATTCGTTTACCAAATACCGCACCGTTTACAAGCACCTGCAAGAGTTCCTCAACATCCGCTATCATGTGAAGGACTGTTAATGGTTGTAGCCATGATAATTTCTGGTTTAACTCATGGTTTAACTCTGTGGTCAAAATACAGTCAAAATCGTGGGAAATACGGGTGAATATAAAGAAAAAAGCAGCTATCTTTGTTAGATAACTGCTTGATTTTCAGGTGGTGCCACCAGGAATCGAACCGGGGACACAAGGATTTTCAGTCCTTTGCTCTACCAACTGAGCTATGGCACCGACTTACTTTTGTTTTGCGAGTGCAAAGGTAAGATAAAAAGGTGGGTGGGCAAAATATTCTAAGAAAAAACTACAAATATTTTTTTGTTTCAGAAAAAAACTCTATCTTTGCACTCGCAAAACGGAAAGTAGCGCAGTTGGTAGCGCACTACGTTCGGGACGTAGGGGTCGGGCGTTCGAATCGCCTCTTTCCGACAAAAAGACTTAATTCGTACAGAATTAAGTCTTTTTTGTTGACTTTCTAAAATCTGAAATTGACTCCTCCCATAAAAGTGGCTTTGGGCATCGGATAGCCGGATATGATTTCGTAACGTTGTGCTAATAGGTTTTCTCCACGAAGCCAAAGGGCAAGATTGCGAGTGGCTTGGAACGTTCCGCGAATATTCCACAAAACAAAATTTTCTGAAGTCTCATCGCCTTTCCCGTTTACCTTCACGTTCGTATAAAGACCTTGTATATATTGTACGCCGGATGACAATAGCCATTTCTTTTTTGAAAAGGACATGCCGGCATATAACTTGTTTTCCGGTGCCGTTATGACAGGATGTTCCATGTGCAGATAACTGTAGTTGGCATCGGCCGACCATGTTTTTGATATACGGTATGCCATTTGCATTTCAAGTCCGGCATTCTTGATTTTGTCCGTATTTACGTTCATCATGAGGTGGTCTATGGAAGCCGTGGTAATCATGTTTTTACCGTTGATGTAGAAAAGGTTGAAGCCATAGGACAGGCGATTGTCAAACAACCGTTGGTTGAATGCAAGTTCATAGTTCCACATGCTTTCTGCTTTCAAATCCGGATTGGCTGTTCCCCACATGAACATTTCGCGGATGAGCGGATAACGGAAACCTTTGCTGGCTGTAAGTTTGATTTCAGCGTTTTTCGGAACTTGAAAGGCCAGGCCGGTTTGCGGAATCCATTCGGTTCCCGCCTGACTATGGTGGTCTATGCGGAGGCCGGCATTCCACGTCATCCACGAGCCGATTCTCTGGCGAAAGTCTATATAACCGGCGATTTCATTCTGTTGCTTGTCTACGATGTCCTTACGTTCTCCTTTTTGTGGATCTTCTACGAACTTATTCCATGCTTCTCCGCCAAAGTGGTACCAGTCTATTCCGGCGGTCAGCAGGTTGCCTCGGAAAAGCTGTGCATTTTGATACCACGAGACCCCCATCATATTGTCACGGGAGTGGAAACGGTAAGGCAATGGACTTTCTCCTTCGCTCGGGGCATAGCCGTCATTGATTTTATGACGTCCCCAGTTGTAGAAGAAACTCAATCTTCCGGAAGTCTTTTCGTAATGGTTCTCCAAAGCGAAAGACGTCATTCCCCGCGTGATGTTTTGGTCGGCATCCAGTAACGGTTGGCTGACTTCACCCGGTTGTGAAGCATTAAAGTGGGTGATGTTCACGTCCGCTTCGGCTTTCCACTTTGAGGACAGCTCATATCCGAGTTTGGCATACCCGCCATATTGCTCGAAACCCATGTCTGCGCGGTGTCCGTCGGTACGATTGTACGAACCGCTGACGATGCTGGTGAATCGTCCTTTACGGATACGGTTGGTGGCTTCCGTTTGGAGCGTGTTGTAGGAACCGTAACCGACGTGGGCATGGGTACTTATGCCTTCTGTCTGCATTTTCCTGGTGATGATATTAATAACTCCTCCCATCGCATTTGAACCGTATAAAACAGAAGCCGGGCCACGCAGTACCTCCACCTTCTCGGCCATTAAGGCCTGATAGGCATCGGCTATGGGATGACCCATAAGCCCCATGTACTGAGGATGTCCGTCTATCAAGACCATCAGCCTGCCGGAACTTCCGCTGATGCCTCTCAAATTTATTTCTCCGGCAGCTCCGCCTGATACACCGTATCCCATGATTCCGCGTGAGGATACGAAAAGCCCCGGGACTTGTTCCGTCAGTATAGGAAGCAGCGAGGGCGTATTGGCCTGTTCTATTTGTTTACGGTCTATGACGGAAACCGTTGCAGAGAGTTGTGCGGCATCAGTCTCGTTGCGCGTGCCTGTCACTACGACTTCGTCCAAAGAGCGGTCCTTTGGGGCGTTGCCCGTTTCTATTTGTGCTGCCGCGAATGGGGAATATAGCATTCCTCCGGCCAGCAGAGATATGGCGAATAGTCTTTTCATGAGTTTTTAATTTTTAGATGAGGCAAAGTTAACCGAACCTGTTGAATAATGTGTTACCTCGGCTACGGATAGGACAACCATTTTTACTTGTGGGGTATGGTTTTGTTGTTTTATTGAGGGGCGTATATATCCGGAGCGGATGGTCGTGGACGCATATACGTTCTTACCAGTCTATTTCTTGAATCCCGTTGCTTTTTAAATAGGTGTTGGCTTTGCTGAAGTGCTTGCAGCCTAAGAAGCCATGTTCTGCGGAACGCGGAGAGGGGTGCGCGGCCTCCAATATCAGGTGTTTTTTCCCGTCAATCAGGTTCTTTTTGGCTTTTGCATAGTTTCCCCATAGCATAAAAACCAGATGTTCCCGTTCCTCGCTGAGCTTACGGATGACGGCATCGGTGAATGTTTCCCATCCTACGTTGCGGTGGGATCCGGTTTCGTACGCCCTTACCGTCAGTACGGAGTTCAAGGAGAACACGCCCTGTGCGACCCAACGGTCTAAATTGCCGGAAGCCGGGACGGGTTTTCCTAAATCCTGATGGATTTCCTGAAAGATGTTGGCCAAAGAGCCGGGGACGGGTGTTCCGTCCGGGACGGAAAAACAGACGCCATAATATTGCCCGGGAGTGGGGTAAGGGTCTTGCCCGAGTATGACAACCTTCACCTTGTCAAAAGGACAGACATTAAAAATGTAAAAGATACGGGAGCCCGGAGGCAGTACATGGGCATGGGCATATTCGTTCCGCACGAAAGCGGTGAGTCTTTCGAAATAAGGTTTGTCAAACTCTTCCTGCAAGCGCAGCCGCCAGCTTTCTTCAATTTTCACTTTCATGGTATGATGTGAGTTGGATTCTCTGTTTGCAAAGATAAGGATAAAAAACGAGAATGGGAGCAGATTGGAGCAAGAAGGTTGTAAACAAGGGGGTTAGAGAGTAACAGACTGCGCGGTCGAAGCCAAACCGAAGCCATCGAAAAGCCAACTGAAACCGGAGTTGCGTTACTATCCCGTTACTCTGTTCCGAATGGCACGATGGTTTTGAGAGGATTTCAAAGCGCTGAAATACAAGCTCTATTCGCCTTGCTCCGACTGCAAATATAGCCGGATTTCCGAAATTCGGGCAGAGGGAGGCGAAAAAATTCTATTTTGGGTGCGATTGCGTTGATATGCTGCAATTTGCGTGTCGAAGAACAGCTCTGCAAGAAATAATTTTGTAACCAAAAAATTGTAGAGTTATGAGATCGACATTCAAAGTTCTGTTTTACCTCAAACGCAATGCCCCGAAAAAGAACGGGCTTATTCCGGTCATGTGCCGTATTTGGAAAAGCCACGCGACTTTGACCCTTTTGGGCACGCAGGATTGCCCCCTTTGGCTACAATATGATTGACCCTTTTGGCCAAAATAGTATTGACCACTTGGTACACCTGTTGTTATAGATTTTTTTGTGTAGATTTGAGTACCCGAGTCCTGGTGTAACGGGGGCGATAATAAAATCTATACAAATGGATAAACGAATCAAAAACATTTTAAGGTGTTATGCGGCCGGCATGGGAATCAAGGAAACGGCGTCCACGTTTCATACTTCCCGTAATACAGTCCGCAAGTATGTCCGCTTGTTCCTTTCAAGCGGTAAGAGTATTGAACAACTTCTTTCCCTGTCCGATGGGCAGTTGGATGAGTTGTTCGGCTGTACGGAATCCCGGCATCGGGAGCCTTCTTCCAGAAGGATTGAATTGGAAGCCTTGCTTCCCGGATA
>CEAB01044458.1_pt1 | contig 15325 bp, 13 predicted proteins | sample 557651 | NCBI WGS metagenome assembly CEAB01 (sample SAMEA3182046, study PRJEB8094) | gut metagenome | biome: human; feature: gut; material: Stool; isolation source: human stools | place: Canada | collected 2011-11-15
GCGCTCAAGATCGCCGAGCAGGTGCTCATCAACAAAAGAAGCCGCGAGAGCGCGGAAAAGCAGCGCCTGAACATCAAGAAAAAGCTCTCCGGCAGCATCGACATCTCAAACCGCGTCGAAAAGTTTGTCGACTGCCGCACGCGCGACGTCTCGCGCCGCGAGATCTACATCGTCGAGGGCGACAGCGCCCTCGGCAGCGTCAAGCTCTCGCGCGACGGCGAGTTTCAGGGCATCATGCCCGTGCGCGGCAAGATCTTAAACTGTCTCAAGGCCGACTATCCGCGTATTTTCAAGAGTGAGATCATCACCGACCTTTTGAAGGTCCTCGGCTGCGGCGTCGAGGTGCCGGGCAAGTTTGTCAAGGACCTGAACGCCTTTGATATCAACAATCTTCGCTGGAACAAGGTCATCCTCTGCACCGATGCCGATGTCGACGGCTTCCAAATCCGGACGCTCATCCTGACGATGATCTACCGCCTCTGCCCGACACTGATCCGCGAGGGCTATGTCTACATCGCCGAGACCCCGCTTTTTGAGATCACCTGCGGCGAAAAGACGTGGTTCGCCTACACGGACAAGGAGAAAAACGACATCGTCAAGACCCTTGAGGGCAAGCGCTACAAGGTCGACCGCTCGAAAGGTCTCGGCGAAAACGACCCCGAAATGATGTGGCTCACGACCATGAACCCCGAGACACGCCGTCTCATCAAGGTCATGCCCGAGGACGCGGAAGCGACGGCGCACTCGTTCGACCTGCTGCTCGGCGACAATTTGCAGGGCCGCAAGGACCACATTGCCGAAAACGGCTACAAATACCTCGAAATGATCGACGTATCGTAATACGAACAAGCAGGAAAGGAGCTTTACTTTATGGAAGGCATTTTACTTCACGTTCTCTATCGCGGCGAAAAGGCTAATGACTTTGCATCGGAGATGGAGCGAAGCGGCCTGCGCGCCGCCGTCCTCGCGGAAGTGGGCTGCATGCAGTACGACTACTACCGGCCTCTTGCCGAGGAAAACTGCGTGCTGCTCGTGGAGCACTGGCGTGACCGCGCCGCGCTCGACAAGCACTCCGCGGGCGAGCCGATGGCAAAGCTCAAGGCGCTCAAGACAAGCTACGACCTGACCGCCGACGTGACACGTTACGAATAATTCCGATAAAAAGAGGGCTGTTCCGCGGAACAGCCCTCTTTTTATATCTTACACCTCTGCCCCATTTCCGTCTGCGCTGAATGCCGCCAGCGCCGTCTCTTCCCTTTTGGAAAGAAGCAGTGCGTCTTTTCCGGCGTGCAAAACCGCCGTGTCGCCGCTTGCGAGCGTGCCGTCCAAAAGGCAGGTCGCGAGCGCGTCCTCCACTTCGCCGCGGATGAGCCGCCGCAGCGGCCGCGCGCCGTAGGAAACATCGTAGCCCCGCTCGGCGAGGGAGACCGCGCAGTCCTCGTCCGCCTCAAGCGTGATGCCGAGCGCCGCGGCGCGGGAAACGGTCTGCGCAAGCAGCCGCCGCGCGATCTCGGCGCAGTCCTCGCGCGATAAGCGGCGGAAGACGATCGCCTCGTCCACGCGGTTCAAAAATTCCGGCCGGAACGTCCGCCGCAGCTCCGCGATCACCGCCGCCTTCACGGCAGCGAACTGCGCGTCGGCGCTTTTCTGCTCCTCCGGCGCAAAGCCGAGCGGCGTGCCCGCCGCCGTGATGCTCTTCGCCCCGATGTTCGACGTCATGATGACCGCCGTGTTGCGAAAGTCCACCTTGTGGCCCTGCGCGTCCGTCACGACGCCATCCTCCAAAATTTGCAGCAGGATGTTCCACACGTCCTCATGTGCCTTTTCGATCTCATCGAAAAGCACAACGGAGTACGGCTTGCGCCGCACCTTTTCCGTCAGCTGCCCGCCCTCGTCATAGCCGACGTAGCCCGGCGGTGAGCCGATCAGGCGAGAGACGGCGTGCCTTTCCATATACTCGCTCATGTCGATGCGGATCATCGCGTCCTCGCTGCCAAACACCGCCTCGGCGAGCGCTTTACTGAGCTCCGTCTTGCCCACGCCCGTGGGACCGAGGAAGAGGAACGACCCGACAGGCCGTTTCGGATCCTTGACGCCGACGCGCCCGCGGCGGATGGCGCGCGCCACGGCGCGCACCGCGTCCTCCTGCCCGACGACGCGCGCGTGCAGCGTTTCTTCAAGCGTCAAAAGCCGCGCGCTTTCGCTCTCGTTGAGCCTTGTCACCGGAATGCCTGTCCAGTTCGACACCACGGCGGCGATGTCCTCCGCCGTCACGCGCACAGCGGTCTTTTCCGCCTCGCGCGCCTGTTTTTTTCGCTCAGCTGCCGCCTGCGTGCGGAAGCTCTCCTCCGCGTCGCGCAGCCGCGCCGCTTTTTCATAGTCCTGCGCGCGGATGGCAGCCTCCTTGTCCCGCGCGGCGGTGCTCGCCTTCTCTTCGAGCGCTTTCAGTTCGGGCGAGGCGCTGCGCGCGGACAGTTTCACGCTTGCCGCCGCCTCGTCGACAAGGTCGATGGCCTTATCCGGCAAAAAACGGTCGGGCAGATACCGCTTTGAGAGCGTCACCGCCGTGCGCAGGGCCTCGTCCTCGATGGAAAGGCCGTGATACGCCTCGTACTTTGGCCGCAGGCCTTGTAAGATCTGCAGCGCTTTTCCTTCGTCCGGCTCGCCGACCTGCACGCTCTGGAAGCGCCGCTCGAGCGCGGCGTCCTTTTCGATGAATTTTCGGTACTCCTCGAGCGTCGTCGCGCCGATGACGCGGATCTCCCCGCGCCCGAGCGCGGGCTTTAGGATGTTCGCCGCGTCCACCGCCCCCTCGGCGCTGCCCGCGCCGACAATGGTGTGCAGCTCGTCGATGAACAAAATGACATTGCCGTCGCGCCGCACCTCGTCGAGCACGGCGCGGATGCGCTCTTCAAACTCGCCGCGGTACTTTGTCCCTGCCACCATGCCCGAAAGGTCGAGCAGCAGGATGCGCTTGTCCAAAAGCTCCTCCGGCACGTCGCCCGCCGCGATCTTTTCGGCAAGCCCCTCGGCGATGGCCGTCTTGCCGACGCCCGGCTCGCCGATGAGCACGGGGTTATTTTTTGTCCGCCGCGTCAGGATGCGCAGCGCGCGGGCGATCTCCTTTTCCCGCCCGATCACGGGGTCGAGCCGCCCCTCGCGTGCCATCGCCGTCAGATCGCGCGAGAATTCCAAGAGCGTCTTGCCGTTTTTCGCCTCCGCGCGGCTTGCACGCACCTCGGGCAGCGGGAGCTTGCGCGGCGACAGGCTCATCGCGCGCAGCGTGTCGCTGTACAGCTTTTTGGTATCCGCACCGAGCGAGCGCAGCAGCCGCACGGCCATATTGCCGCTGTCGCGCAGGATACCGAGCAGCAGGTGTCCCGCCTCGATCTCTCCGCTGCCCGCGCGCATCGCCTCGCCGACGGCCAGCTCGACCGCGCAGCGCGCGTGCGGGGTGAGCCCTTGCACGGTCGATCTTTCCGCCGTGCCGCGCCCCAGCTTTTCGATCATCCTCTCGCGCACTGCCGACTCGTAGATGCCCGAGGCATTCAGCGCACGGCAGGCCGCGTCGTCCTCCTCGCGCAGCATCGCGAGCAGCAGGTGCTCGCAGCCCACATAGCCGTGCCCCAGCTCGCCCGCCGCCGCCTGCGCACAGCGCAGCACATGTTCAGCCTTCAGGCTGAATTTCCGGTCATTCATCGCTCTACCCTCCGCTTCCTTTTTGTCCTTTCATTTTTGACCGGTTTATTCAAAAATAAACGCCGCAAATGACACAGAAAATTCAATATTTTCCTGCATTCTGACTCTTGCATTTTCGCTTTGACATGCTATAATAGCGTCATCAACTTATGGAGGTACTAATTATGGCTTATCAGATTAGCTCTGCCTGCGTCAGCTGCGGTGCTTGCGCAGACGCCTGCCCTGTCGGTGCTATTTCCCAGGGCGATTCCCAGTATCAGATCGACGCAAATGCCTGCCTGGATTGCGGCTCCTGCGCTGATACCTGCCCCAACGGCGCCATCTCCCAGGCCTAAGGTCTAAGGGTACTTAAAAAATAAGGACGCGCGAAAGCGCGTCCTTATTTTTATCATCAGAAAGGGTCATCACATGGAAAAACGCGACGAGCTCTGGCCGCGCGGCCCCTGCTTTTATTACGACACCGCCCTCTTCCCGCCGGGGACGGACAGCTTTTGCCTCGCCTACTTTGCCCGCCCGTCCCGCGGCGACACGGTCTGCGACCTCGGCAGCGGGATCGGTCTTCTCGGAACGCTCCTGCTCGCGCGCCAGGAATCGCTTTTTATCGAAAATGTTGAGCTCTCCGCGCCCGCGGCAGCGCTTGCGCGAAAGACGTTCGCCGAAAACGGCTGGGCGGACAGGGCTGCTTTCCACGAAGGCGACCTTCGCGATGTCTCCGTCCTGCCAAAGGCCGGCAGCGTCGACTATGTGATCTCGAACCCGCCGTACTTTCCCGCCGGCAGCGGCGAGAGCGCCAAAGGCGAAGCGCGCCAAATCGCGCGCGAGGAAACCTCCTGCACACTGGACGACGTCTGCGCCGCGGCGCAGCGTGTGCTGCGCTATGGCGGGCGCTTCACCCTCGTTCACCGCGCCGGGCGCCTCGCCGACGTGCTCTGCGCCATGCGGAGTCACGGCATCGAGCCCAAGCGCCTGCGCTTTCTCGCAAAATCGCCGGACGCCGCGCCCTCGCTCCTCTTCGTCGAGGGAAAGCGCGGCGGCAAAAGCGGCCTTGTCATCGAGCCGCCGCTCGTCCCCAACGGCGAGGAATGGGACGCCGTGTATTTCCGAAAATAAGAAAGCGGGCCGCCCTTTCGGGCGGCCTAACAGCTTTATTATACTAAAGCGCAGGATAAACCGCAAGCATTTTCTGCCGATTTTCGAATAATCAGCCCTGCGCACAAAATATTGCTCGCATCTTTATCCATTCCGCCGCTTGATTTTTGTGCTCATTCTTGCTATTCTTTAAGCACAGAAAGGGTGAGACCAATGTACAAGTGATCTTCACAAACCCGATCCCAAATGGTTCCGATCATATCCATCGCGCAGCACTCTCTGATGTGTACCGTCATTCAGGTAAAACCGCCGCAGCCGCGGTGTTTGAGATAGCAGGAGTGGAAACCGGAGTAAGCGATATTCGGCACCAGATCATTGAAGAAAGGAAGGAAAGAAAACAGAATATGAGAGATCCAAATATTCATCATGGCTGACCCTTGATCGTAGTTCAGTAATCGCGATCAAGGGTCAGTCATTTTTGTTTTCTTTCACTTTTTCAGAAAAATTGCGGAAAAATATCCCGCGCTCTGCGCGGGAGGGGTGGCAGCGCCGGTGGCGCTGCACGGGGCAAAGGGGGAGGTTCTCTTTTAAAAGAGAACCTCCCCCTTTGGAACCCCCAAGAGAAAAGCAGGGGGCGTTTCGATTTCGCCCCCTGCACCCCCTAACGACCAAAAAGGAGGGGCGTAGCCCCTCCCTTTTGGATTATCCGCCCCGTGCTTCTGACGGTGTGGCATTGCTGCGCTCGCCGCTTTGGCTGAGCACCAAACTACAACTTTTCTATTTCGATACGAAAAGCGTATTTTTGATAGACAGGAACTTCTTCTTTCTCCACCCTCATAAAATGTTCACAGCATTCAGAATCCGCCTGTAATTTCTTGCGTCTGCGGGCAACGCAATGTCCATAATTCAGCGGCACATATACCCCTGCACTAAGTACATAGTGCTGACGAAAATGCGTGCAATCCTTACAGGAATCCATATCGATCACCTCGAACTTATAATATGCGATTTTCGCATATATGTCAATATGCGTTTATTGCATATCCTATAATTATAGCGAGGTGAGAATGATGTATCAGCGACTTCGGGATTTGCGAGAAGACCACGATAAAACGCAAAAGGATATTGCCTCGATGCTCAATATCAGTCAGACGACATATTCCCGCTATGAAAGCGGAGCGCTCGACATTCCCAGCGCCACGATCATTCGTCTTGCACGGTTTTATCATGTCAGTACCGATTATCTGTTCGGACTGACGGATGAAAACCGGCCTTACCCCTGCGGAAAGTATGGTGGTTAACGGCGGTGAGCGCAGCAATGCCGCCTCGGCAGGCACTATCGAAACGGAATCATCCCAAGTAGGCGCAATGCTTACCGGAAGTGCCATGGGGTGGATAATCCAAAAAGGAGGGGCAAGGCCCCTCCCTTTTGGTCGTTAGGGGTGCAGGGGCGAGATCGAAACGCCCCTGCCGTTCTCTTGGGGGATCAAAAGGGGGTATTCTCTCACGTGAGAGAATACCCCCTTTGCCCCGCGCAGTCCCATGACAATGGGACATTTCCCCGCGGCGTGGGAAATCACTTCAATGTATTCACCGTGCCGAGGAAGAGCGGCAGACCGTCCACGCCGGTGATCATAAAAGCAAACGGCCGGTTTAGATCCATCTCCACCACGGGAAGGTCTTCGGGCGCGGCGGACATGGCGTCCGCCGTGACGGCGGTAAAGGCGGCGGCCTCGCAGCCCTTTTCGTCGATCTTGACGCGCGCGGCGTGCTGCACCTGCGTCACGGCGACGCTCTCGTCAAACTTCTCCTCGTCGATCAGCGGTGAAAAGTCCGATTTATCGAAGTCGAACACATCGGTAACACCCAGCGCCTTGAGCGCGTCGGTCAGCTCCAGGTTGGAATCCACGTCGAACTTCGGCACGCTCCAGCGGATCTCCGCACTCGGCAGCGCAGCGTCCATGTCGTAGGCCATCAGTCCGCCCACGACCTCACCATTGGCAAGCAGGCTCTCGAGCGTCGTCCCCTCATCCGGCAGCAAAAAGCGCATCGACTGCCCGCCGCGGAAGCTGAGCTCCGCCACGGTGTAGTTCTCGCCGCGATAGTACGCGGCGCGGTCGTCCGTGCGGTGCATGAACTGGGCGTTCTGCTTCTCGCCGCTTGCCGCGGTGAAAGCGTTCTTCTTCGTCGCATTCTCCCAGAATTCATCGCGCCACTGGTCCTTAAAATAGAGCGTCGTCAAAAGCAGCATCACGGTCTCGGGCTTTGTCTCAATCTCGCCCGCCGCGTCCTGCAAGAGATTGCCCGTGTTCTCATTGATCCATTCGCCGATGGCCTTGTCCGTCTTCTCATCTCCCATCGGGGCGGAGAACGTCGAAGCAAGGTACTGCTCGGCGAGCACCTGCAGCGTTTCTTCGTTGTAAGGGAGATTCTCGTTCAGCCAAACGGAACTGCCGAGCAGCGTCTTTCCCGTCGAGGTCTCGCCGTAGAGATTGCGCCAGACATAGTTGCCCGCAGCGCGCGGCGCATCGGTATTTTCAAGGCCTAAAAGCGACAAGAGCTGTGCGCGGCTGTCGCCGTCCGTCGTCTCGCTGAGCATCGCAAAGGCGAGATACAGGTTTGCGGGCGAGAGAACGGTGTTCTCCTCCGCCGAAAGCAGCGTGCCCGTCTCCTGTGTGAAGTGCAGGAATGCCGCGGGGTAGCTCGTGCCCTTGCTGCGCAGCGCCTTGAGCGCATCGTAATAGGCATTGCTGCGCGCGTCCCAGTCCTCCCAGATCTTCTCCTGCGCCTTTTCATAGGCCTCCGCGCCCATCTTGTCATAGTCGATGGTGCTGAATGCCTCGTCAAGCTCACTCTCGTTCGGCATGGCGGGCAGCACGGGATAGTCCGCCGTCTTCACGGCGAGGTCCTGCAAATACTGCGCGGCAACGGGGTCTTTTTTCACATTGTCCTCCTCTTTTTCATTTCGGATCACCGTTCCGTTGTCTCCGCAGGCGGCGAAGGACAGGACCATCGCCGCGGCGAGCAGCAGCGTTAAGAATCGTTTCATGTCGGATGTACCTCCGTTTCGGGATTTGTTATATTAGACGGCGCGGATGGAAAAAAGTTCCCGTTTTGTCAAAAATAGCATGCCGCCCTTTTACGAAACGGGCGAATGTGGTATACTTTCAAAAATATTTTCTCTTTTGTGTAACGCAAACGGCAAAAAAGTTGTCTTTTCCCCATGATGGCAGACAACAGAAAGGAGCGAACCTATGGACGACCATGAGATCGTCGACCTCTACTGGCAGCGGGACGAGCACGCCATCGAAGCCACCGCCGCCAAATACGAAAGCTATTGCATGAAAATTTCGCAAAACATTTTATCCGACCGCGCCGACAGTGAAGAAAACGTCAACGACACGTACTTACACGCCTGGCAGGCCATGCCGCCGCAAAGGCCTGCGATCCTGTCTGCCTTTCTCGGCAAGATCGCGCGCAATCTGGCGCTGAACCGCTATAAGGCGAGGTCGGCGCAGAAGCGTCAGGGCGACGCCTTCACGCTCTCGCTCGACGAGCTGGACGACTGCGCACCCGCCCTGTCCTCGCCCGACGACGAGGCCATGGCAGCAGAGCTCGGCCGCAGCATCAGCGCGTTTCTGCGCACGCAGAGCGAAGAGGTGCGCAGCATGTTCATCCTGCGCTATTTCTACTGCGAACCGGTCGAAGCGCTGGCCGCGCGCTTTCACTGCGGCGAGAGCCGCATCAAAACCACGCTCCTGCGCACACGCAGAAAGCTCAAGGAGCATCTCATCAAGGAGGGATACTGTGAAGCATGAAGTTCTGACCCGCGCCATAGGCGAGCTCGACGATGAGCTCATCGCGGACGCCTACGCCTACAAGCCGCGCAAACGGTACGCCCTCCCGCGTTTTCTTGCCGCTGCGGCGTGCCTTGTGCTCGTGCTGGCCGCCGCCCTGGCGATGACGCGCGACACCTTACCGGCTGAGATCAAGGTCGAAGGCGCAGCGCTCTCCTCAATCCCCATTCCCATCAGTCAGCCCGCAGCGATGGCGCTCGACGCGCGCGGCAGTCTGAGCGGCCCGCTCAGTCCGATGCTCACCATCGAGAGCAAATCGGGCGAGGCCGTGACCGTTACGGTGTCGGATGGCGTGCTGACCCAGCCTCTTTACTCGCTGCAGGAGGAGTTCACCTCCTACACCGTCTCCGGCAAGGTGCAGCTTTGCTGGACCATCGAAGAGCCGGACACGGGTACGGTTTACACGCTCTCTCTCGACGGCGCGCCCGCCGTCACGCTGCGCTACGACGAGGCCAATGGCTATTGGGCCGCCGCGCGGGCGTAAGCATCCCATTCCACATTACTATTGACAACACACAACATTTTGGAGGTAAATTCCCATGAAAAAGTTTCTCACGCTGCTGCTCACCGCAGCCATGACCCTTTCCCTTGCCGCCTGCGGCAGCAAGAACGACGGCAACGCCAACGGCGGCGATTCTCAGCCCGCCGACGCGCTTGCCCTGCTGAACACCATCTGGTCGAGCTATGCCGACGACGATAAGTTTGCCGTTGTCGGCGGCGACTATGACGAGGCAAACATGACCGAGGACGCTCCCGGCCGCTTCGGCGTGGAGGACGGCGACACGCTCGACTCCATGCTCGGCTATCCCGCCGCCGACGCCGACAAGCTTGCCGACGCCGCTTCTCTCACGCACATGATGAATGCCAACACCTTCACCGCGGGCGCCTATCACCTGAACGACAAGTCCGATATGGACACGGTCGTCTCCGACCTCAAGGACAACATCATGAACCGCCAGTGGATGTGCGGCTTCCCTGACAAACTCGTCATCCTGACGCTCGGCGACTATGTCATCTCCTGCTACGGCGCGGAGGACCTTGTCGACCAGTTCAGCGAAAAGGTCACCGAGGCCTTTACCGATGCTGCCGTCGTCTGCGACGAGGCCATTGCCTGATTTGATCTTCTGAAAGGCGGAGAAGTTTATGCTCTTTTCCAGCGTTCCCTTTCTCTTTTACTTTCTGCCTGCGGCGCTGCTGATCTACTTTGCAGCGCCGCGGCAGCTGAAAAACGCGGTGCTGCTGCTCGCAAGTCTCTTTTTCTATGCCTGGGGCGAGCCGAAATATATGCTGCTCATGCTCGTCTCCATCGTGCAGGGCTATGGTTTCGGCCTGCTGATTGAAAAGCACCGCGGGCAAAAGGTGTCGAAGGTCTTTCTGACGCTCTCGATCCTTGTGAGCCTTGGGCTTCTCGGCTATTTTAAGTACGCGGACTTTTTTCTCTCCAGCGTCAACGCCGTCACAGGGCTCTCCCTGCCGCTTTTGAAGCTGAGCCTGCCCATCGGCATCAGCTTCTACACCTTTCAGGTATTGAGCTACGTCATCGACGTCTACCGCGGCGAAACGGCGGCGCAGAGGAATTTCATCGACCTCGCCGCCTATGTTTCGCTCTTTCCCCAGCTCATCGCGGGGCCGATCGTGCGCTATTCCGACGTCGCCGCAGAGCTCAAAAGCCGCACGCACAGCGTCTCCGCCGCGGCGGAGGGCGTGCGCCGCTTCACGGTCGGCTTTGCCAAGAAAATTCTGCTCGCCAACCAGTTCGGCGCGCTCGCGAGCGCCTACAAGTCGACGCAGGACGCGAGCGTCCTCTTCGTCTGGCTCTACGCGCTCGCGTTTCTGCTCCAAGTCTATTTCGACTTTTCGGGCTACAGCGATATGGCCATCGGCCTCGGGCGGATGCTGGGCTTCCAATTCCCTGAAAACTTCAACTACCCCTATATTTCAGCGAGCATCACGGAGTTCTGGCGCAGGTGGCACATGTCGCTTGGCTCGTGGTTCCGCGACTACCTCTATATCCCTCTCGGCGGCAGCCGGAAGGGCAAGGCGCGTCAGCTGTTGAACATTCTGATTGTCTGGCTTGCAACGGGCCTGTGGCACGGGGCGGCGTGGACGTTCGTGCTGTGGGGACTGTGGTTCGCGGTCCTGCTACTTCTTGAAAAGCTGGCGCTGCTGCCGGTGCTCGAAAAGCACCGCGCGTTCGGCCATGTGTACACGCTCTTTTTCGTCACGCTCGGCTTCGTGCTTTTCGACGCAGACAGCGCCGCGCAGGCGGTCTCGCGCATCGGCGCGATGTTTGGTGCAAGCGGACTGCCGCTGTCAAGCACGCAGGCGGTCTACTACCTCAAAAGCTATGGCCCGCTGCTCGTGCTCGGTATCCTCTGCGCAACACCGCTGCCGAAGATGATCGTCGCAAAGCTGCGCAAATCCAAAGTCGCAGCGACGGCGCTCGACGTGCTCGAGCCGCTCTGCGTGCTCATCCCTCTGCTGCTCGGCACGGCATTTTTAGTGGACGGGTCGTTCAACCCGTTCCTCTACTTCCGCTTTTAAGGAGGGCATCGCATGAATCGAAAAATCAAAGACGCCCTCACCCTCGGCATCGCGGCAGCGTTCGTGCTTATGTTCGCGCTGTGGAGCATTTGCAAGAGCGACGACGCCGTGTCGGAAAGCGAGCGCCGCCCGCTCAAGCAGTTCCCAACGCTGAATGTGGAAGAAGTGCTCTCCGGACGCTTCCAGTCGAACTTTGAGAGCTACACGCTCGACCAGTTCCCGCTGCGCGACGAGTTCCGCACACTCAAGGCCCTATCCGTCCGCGATTTATTTGGCGAGAAGGACAACAACGGCATCTACGTCGCGGACGGCTACGCCGCGAAGCTCGACGACACGATCCATGAGGACTCGCTCGACCACGCGGCCGACCGCTTCCGCTACGTGTACGAAACGTATCTCAAAGATACGGGCGTAAACGTCTACCTCTCCGTCATCCCCGACAAGAATTACTTTTTGGCCGCCGAAAACGGCTATCCCGCGATGGATTACGAGAAGTTCTTTGCGCTCATGCGCCAAAAGGTCGATTTTGCGGACTATATCGACCTGACGGGCACGCTGTCGCTCTCATCCTATTACCGCACCGACCTCCACTGGCGGCAGGAAATGCTTGCCCCCACGGCCAAGGCGCTGGCAGATGCGATGGGCGTCTCACTCACCGTGGACTTTACCGAGGTCACGCTCGATACGCCGTTTTACGGTGTGTACCGCGGGCAGTCGGCACTGCCAATGGAGCCCGACAGGCTCGCCTACCTCACAAATGATATCATTGGTAGCTGCCGCGTGTACGACTATGAAAGCGGCGCCTATCTCCCTGTCTACACGCTCGAAAAGGCAGACGGCAGCGACCCGTATGAAATTTTCCTCTCGGGACCCAAGTCGCTGCTGCGCATTGAGAACCCGAACGCGCAGGCGGAGCGCAGGCTCATCGTCTTTCGTGATTCCTTCGCCGCGAGCCTTGTCCCGCTGCTCGCGGAGGGGTACAGCGAGATCACGCTTGCCGACATCCGCTACCTCTCCCCCTCAATGCTCGGAAAATTCATCGACTTTACCGCGCAGGACGTGCTGTTCCTTTACAGCACGAGCGTTCTGAACGACAGCTCGACGATCAAGTGATGCAAAACGGGACGCAAACGCCGTGACCGGCGTTCACGTCCCGTTTTCTTTTTTGTCCGCAAATTTTTTTCACAACGCAGCAGAAAAACAAAATGCCCGCCCCTGTCGTCTCCGGCAAGGGCGGGTTCAGGCTAAATATAGCACAGCCGCTTTCTTCATGCAAGAAAAAGTTTCCGCACTTTCATAATTTCGTTCACACCGCACATCCCACCTCGCTAAAGTAGGGGCAAAGTTGGAAAAACAAAGTATTGACGCTGCTTGCCCCGATGAAGTATCATTACTTATCAAATTTTTTATTTTGAAACAGGAGGTCTGGATCATGAGTGAAGCGACTCGCATTCCCGAGCTTTTTGGCTCTCTGGTGTTCAATGAACGCACAATGGAGCAGTATGTTCCGCAAAACGCCATGGACGTTTGGCGCGGCTGCTTAAAGAGCGAGCAGCCTCTTCCCCTTTCCGCAGCAAATGAGATTGCCGACGCGATGAAGACCTGGGCGCTGGAGCATGGCGCAACGCATTTCACGCACTGGTTCCAGCCTTTGAGCGGCGTGACGGCGGAAAAGCATGACAGCTTTATCAACAACGCCGGCGGCGGCCGCGTGATGATGGACTTTTCCGGCAAGGAGCTGGTGCGCGGCGAGCCCGACGCGTCCTCCTTCCCCAACGGCGGCCTGCGCGCCACGTTTGAAGCCCGCGGCTACAGCGCCTGGGACCCCACGGCGTTCGCCTTCATCAAAGACGGCAGCCTCTGCATCCCGACGGTGTTCTGCTCTTACAGCGGTCAGGCGCTCGACAAGAAGACGCCGCTGCTGCGCTCCATCGCCGCAGTCGACCGCGCGGCCGTGCGCGTGCTCAAGCTCTTCGGCGACGACGCCGAAAAGGTCACGCCGCAGATCGGCGCAGAGCAGGAATATTTTCTCATCGACCGCGAGCTGTACTTAAAGCGCATGGATCTGCGCCTATGCGGCCGCACGCTGTTCGGCGCCAAGCCTCCGAAGGGCCAGGAGCTGGACGACCATTATTTCGGTGCGTTCCGTCCCCGCGTCGGCGCTTTCATGCAGGAGCTTGACGAAGAGCTGTGGAAGCTCGGCGTGCTCTCCAAGACCAAGCACAACGAGGTCGCACCCGGCCAGCACGAGATGGCCCCCATCTACACCGACGCCAATACCGCGAGCGACCAGAACCAGCTCGTCATGGAGACGATGAAAAAAGTTGCCGAGCGCCACGATCTTGTGTGCCTGCTGCACGAAAAGCCCTTTGCGGGCGTGAACGGCTCGGGCAAGCACATCAACTGGTCGCTTGCCACCGACACGGGCAAGAACCTCTTCTCCCCCGGTAAGACGCCGAGTCAGAACGCCGTGTTCCTACTGCTGCTCGCCGCGTTCATCAAGGGCGTGGATGAGTATCAGGAGCTGCTGCGCTGCTCCGTCGCCTTCGCGGGCAACGACCACCGCCTCGGCGCGCAGGAAGCGCCTCCGGCCATCATCTCTGTCTTCCTCGGCACCGAGCTTGAGGGCATCATCGACGCCATCGTCGACGAAAACGACTACACCGCGCCCGAGCACAAGTCGCTGCGCATCGGCGTAGACGTGCTGCCCTCCATCCCGCAGGATACGACCGACCGTAACCGCACCTCGCCGCTCGCCTTCACGGGCAACAAGTTCGAGTTCCGCATGCCCGGCTCTTCGCAGTCCATCGCGGGCCCGACCACGATCCTCAACGCCATCATGGCCGACGAGCTCGATGAGTTTTACGCACAGCTCAAGGATGCGCCGGACTTCACCGCCGCGCTCCACAAGCTGATCCGCGACACGTTCTCTGCCCACCGCCGCATCATCTTCAACGGCAACGGCTATGAAGAGGCCTGGATCAAGGAAGCCGAAAAGCGCGGCCTTGCCAACCTGCACAACACCGCCGAGGCGCTGCCGACCTACATCATGCCCAAGAACATTGAGCTGCTGACGCGCCAGGGCGTTTACACCAAGGAAGAGATCTACTCCCGCCACGAAGTTCATATCGAGAAGTACTGCAAGGTCATCCGCATCGAGGCCGCGACGCTCGTGGACATGGTCCAGCACGGCATCCTCAACGCCGCTTCCGAGTACGAAGCCGCGCTGTGCGGCACCATCGCCGCCAAGCACGCCGCCGCACCGGAGCTGACCTGTCACGTCGAATCCTCGCTCGCCAACGCCATCGGCTCGCTCAACGAGCAGCTGCTGGAGGAGACCATCGGCCTCAAGACGGCGCTCGAGACCGTCTCCGACGACGCAGAGCCCGAAACGCTCCTGCACTACTACCACGACGAGGTCGAAAAGCGCACGAACGACGTGCGCAAGACCGTCGACAAGCTGGAAGTGCTGACCGCGTCCAAGTATTGGCCGTATCCGACGTTCTGCGAGCTGCTCTTCTCCGTGTAAGTCAAAAAGGACGCTCGAGAGAGCGTCCTTTTTGAGTGGGGATTACGCTCCGCTTCGCGCCTTGCCGCCCGCAGGACGGCTGCGACACGCGCGGAGCGAGAATAATAAATCGCCACGCGCATGTCGCGGCGATTTATTATTGAAATTTATTTCGTGCCGTGCGCGGCACGAAACTCTGCGAGGCTTGGCCTGTTTGCCGCCTTGGGGGCGGCAAATGCGGCGGTGGTGGGCGGATGGTTTTTTGCTTCTATTGTGCCTGTTTGCGCCGTTTGCGGCGCAAATGCGGCAGGGGATGCTTTTGGGATTGTCGCCTGCAGGGCGGCAATCATAGTTGTGTTACTATGGCAGTTTCATTTTTCTTTGACAGGGGAGGAAGAAAATTTATGAAGTACATTTTTGTCACCGGCGGCGTGGTGTCGGGGCTGGGCAAGGGCATCTGCGCGGCGTCGCTCGGGCGGCTCTTAAAGCAGTGCGGGCTGAAGGTCAAAAACCAGAAGTTCGACCCGTATCTCAACGTCGACCCCGGCACGATGAGCCCGTATCAGCACGGCGAGGTCTTCGTCACGGACGACGGCGCGGAGACCGACCTGGACCTCGGCCACTACGA